>Ga0184636_1000119_pt1 | contig 18567 bp, 18 predicted proteins | sample PLM3_60_b2_FD_133164 | JGI IMG/M metagenome (GOLD analysis project Ga0184636, IMG submission 133164) | Groundwater sediment microbial communities from an aquifer in East River, Colorado, USA - PLM4_90_b2 | ecosystem: Environmental > Terrestrial > Soil > Riparian zone | place: USA: East River... | reverse complement strand
TGCTTTGATTTATTTTATCCGGGTCAGCATTTCTAAAAAAAAGCCCCGGATTTTTTTACCTACCTGGGGTTGCGGGTATGCAGCGCCAAACACACGGATGCAATACACGGGGAAATCATTTACAAAGAGCCTCGCAAAGTTGTTCAGTTTTTTTACTGCTGAAAAAAAGAAGTATAAAGAGATAGACACGAATACCATCTTTCCGTCAATCCGCAGTTATCAATCACATTACAGTGAATTTTTTGAAACACGTATCATTGACAAACTGAATAACCGGCTGATCGGGTTTTTGAATTATTTTACCTTTATTCAATCCGGGCAGACACAAATGTATATACTGTATGGTCTTTTATTTATTATAGCACTTATTGCCGCCACCTTTTTTAACTTATTATAAATGTGAGCCTGAGTATTGCCATCCTTGTCGTTATTTTTATTTTTTCTTTCCTGGTCATATCGGTTAAGGAAAGAAGAAAAGGAGATATTGCGCTACTCGCAGTTTTAATAAATAGCGGGCTTAGTTCATGGATAGCCATCCAGGCCCTGCAAGGCACTCCGTTTGAAGAAAAATTTTATGGGGGAACCGTTTTTGGCGAAATAATTATCCGCGCCGATGCCCTTTCAGGATGGTTCATCCTGCTGACCAACTTCACGATGCTTACAGGCATACTCTATGGAAGGCGATACATGAAAGCTTATGAAAACCGGTCTGCTGATATTACCCTGCATTATACCAGCTATATAGTGAACCATTCTGCCATGATCGGTATTTTTTGCGTTCAGAATATGCTTGGTTTTTTATGCGTATGGGAATTGATGACCCTTTCTGCTTTTCTGATGATAATATTTGAGCATGAAAAAATGGAGGTACTTAAAGCAGGTATCAACTATTTTATCCAGGCGCATATTTCTATTACATTTCTTACACTGGCTTTTATCTGGGTGAGCTCACATACAGGGTCGTATGATTTCAATTCAATTGCTGATTATACTGTACAGGCACATCCCGCTCTTAGTTTCATGCTTTTTTTGTGTTTTTTTATTGGTTTTGGCATTAAGGCCGGCTTTGTTCCTTTTCATACCTGGTTGCCTTATGCCCATCCGGCCGCGCCATCTCATGTGTCCGGAATAATGTCGGGTGTAATTATTAAGCTGGGCATCTTTGGGATTTTGAGAATATTATTATTGATAAAAGTGAATTATATAGAAGCAGGCTATACTATCCTTGTAATTTCAGTAATCTCGGGTGTGTACGGAGTAATGCTCGCTATTATACAGCATAATGTAAAAAAACTCTTAGCCTACCATAGTATTGAAAATATCGGGATCATCGGCATTGGTATTGGTTTGGGTTGTCTGGGCATGGGCCATAATAATTCCTATCTTGCTTTTGCCGGCTTTGCAGGCGCTTTATTGCACACACTCAATCATTCTCTTTTTAAATCACTTTTATTTTATGCAGCCGGAACAGTTTACCAGGCTGTACATACCATGGATATTGAAAAGTTGGGTGGTTTGATAAAAAAAATGCCAAAGACAGCAACTTTATTCTTAATTGCATCACTGGCTATTTGCGGGTTACCTCCGTTCAATGGTTTTATATCGGAGTTTCTGATTTATTCAGGACTGTTCAACGGCATTGTAGCGAATCCCCTTTCTTCAAGTATCATGCTGGTGTCTGCACTTTTCGGCCTTGTACTCATCGGTGGGTTGGCCATGCTCTGCTTCACTAAAGCATTCGGTATTATTTTTTTAGGTGCTGAACGTCATCCCTATCCCGCACCCATATCAGAAGCTGAATTGCCGCGTCTTTTCCCCAAATATGTAGTGGCTCTGTTTATTCTCTTTATCGGGTTGATGCCACAGTTGTTTATCCGTTTGTTAAGCCCGGTTGTAATATTGTTTACAGGCTCCCAGGCTATCTCCGGTATGCCCGGGTCTTTTATCAATACCCTGCAAACAGTTGGCTTATCTTCTCTTGCTTTTATCATCCTGTGCATTATAATATACCAGGTAAAACAAAAGATGACGGCTGCCAGAAAAATTACAACATCAACCACCTGGAGTTGCGGATATACACCTGTTACACCCCGGCTTCAATATACGGCCAACTCATTTGTACGTTCTTACCGTAAATTAGTAAGGCCATTATTGATGATGAGAAAATCGGAAGGGACTATTAACGAAGTGTTTCCTCAAACAACCCATTCCGATACACACCCGTATGATAGATTTGAAGCCGTTTTTATTGACAAGCCACTGAAATCTTTAAAAAGATTTATGGGGAGGTTCGATTTCCTGCAAAACGGCAGTGAACAATTTTATATTTTATACGGTATAGCCTTTATCATTATTGTAATTATTATACCCATTCTCATAGATGTGGTGGTTAATTTAATAAACTTATTTAAACAGGTTTAGATCATGGGGATACTGAATTTTATACTGATTGTCGCGGCCAGTTTATTTTTTTCCGGTATTGTAATCCGCAGCAAAAGTATTTTTTCCGGGCGCAAAGGGCCGGGTATTTTTCAGCCAGTGAAAGATGTATGGAGACTATTCCGGAAAGGGGCGGTTTACAGTGAAACCACCAGTTTCATTTTCCGGATTGCTCCCAGCATTTATTTTGCTTCGGTGCTTATTGCCATTGCCATGATCCCATTCGGAAGTCAGCCGGGTCTTATTTCTTTTAAAGGTGATTTTGTTTTTTTTGCCTATATCCTTGCACTCGGAAAATTCTTCAACATCATTGGTGCTTTGGATACGGGCAGCAGCTTTGAAGGAATGGGCGCCAGTCGCGAAGCATTGTATTCTCTTCTTGCCGAACCTGCTTTTTTCATCCTGATGGGTTCATTTGCTTTACTTACAGGACACACTTCTTTCCATGAAATTTTCGGCTCTTTGCATTTTGGCAGTTATATTTCTTATGCAGTAGGTGTGCTGGCTGCATTTGTGATCACACTCATTACATTAATTGAAAACAGCCGTATGCCCATTGACGATCCGAAAACACACCTGGAACTTACCATGGTGCATGAAGTGATGATATTGGACAACAGCGGTTTTGACCTGGGTCTCATCTTTCAGGCGGCTAACCTGAAATTTGCGATGTATGGGGGCCTTATTGCCAACTTTTTTCTTACTCCGGGTTCTGAATTATATTTTTCGATACCCATTTTTATTGCAACACAAATTTTGTTTGCTGTCGTAGTGGGCTTCATTGAATCGTTTATGGCAAGGTTCCGCATGAATCAAAACCCGCAGTACATATTTACACTGACTTCCATTTCCCTGCTCATATTTTTAGGCGTATTGCTGATCCTGGGCAAAATTGTTTAATGAAAAAAAAGACAAATGATCAATATACTTCTCATAGCATTTATCATCAGCCTGGTTCACATGGGGCTATCGAAAAGGTTGAATACTTACATTAGTGTGCTGGCCTTCCAGGGCATTCTCCTCTTTGGCGTGGCCTTTATTGAATTGATTGAAATAAATGTAGTAAACCTCTTGTTTGTGTTGCTGGAAACTATAGTGTTCAAAACAATAGCCATCCCTTATTTCCTGAACTACGTGATCAAAAAAAATAAGATAACCCGTGAATCGGATCCTTTCCTCCCGGATTTTCTTTCCGTCGTGATCATTACTACCATCATAATCGGCTCTTTCCTTTTATCCAACACCATACAAGATCCGCACATAAGAAAAATATTTTTTGTAACGGCTTTATCTGCTTTGTTTACCGGTCTTTACTTTATTATTTCAAGAAAAAAGATCATCACCCATGTGATGGGCTTTTTGATCATTGAGAACGGCGTATTTGTTTTATCGCTGGCTGTCGGTACCGAAATGCCGATGCTGGTGAATATTGGCATATTGCTCGACATTTTTGCAAGTGTATTATTATTGGGAGTGTTTGTAAATAAAATCGGTGATATCCTGAAGGAGCAGGATGTGGACCAGCTAAGAAACCTGAAAGATTAAATAATTATCAGCAAAGAAGATTATGATTGGGATTTATCTTATTGGTGCAGTATTTATCAGCCTGGTGTTGTTCTTTAACAGGAATAAGACATTAAATTATTTATTGCTAACCGCTTTTGTTATTTTACAATGGGGATTGACAATTTATGAATACAACCACCGGGATATCCGGGAACTGGGTTATTTTACTCCTGATGCATTAGCTGTTATTTTCCTCACAACATTAAGCCTTATCTGTATCCCGGCCTTCTGGCACAGTTATATTTATTTTGCAAAGGATAAAGATGTTCCCCGTGAACGGAGTATCTATTTTGCAGCGATGGTGATGCTGCTCACAGCGCTGAGCGCTGCTTATTTATCTGATAATATTGCCATCACCTGGATCTTTGTTGAGATTACTACGCTGAGTTCATCGGCGCTTATTTATCACCGTAGGAATGTACGCACACTGGAAGGTACCTGGAAGTATGTGTTTGTCTGTTCTATCAGTATTACATTCGTTTTTATCGGTATACTTTTTCTTACTGTTGCCGTGCAACAGGCAGGGATCAAAGATCTTAATTACAAAGTATTATTAAGCAATGCCGGGTCATTTAATGTTTTCTGGCTAAAGCTGGCCTTCTTGTTTATTTTCACCGGCTTTACTTCCAAGGCTGGCTTAGTGCCTATGTACACTGCCGGTATTGATGCAAAAGATAAAGCTCCTTCACCTGCCGGCGCATTGTTTGGAAGTGTATTGATGAATGTAGGATTCATCGGTATTTTCCGTTTCTATGAAATCATAAGCCATACGTCTATTTTCCCATGGGCCAATAATATACTGCTCATTTCAGGTATCTTATCCATTTTTGTGGCGACTGTATATATGCTTAAAGTGAAAAATTTTAAACGATTGTTTGCCTATTCCAGCGTGGAGCATAGTGGCTTAATCATGTTGGGCCTTGCAGGCGGGGGCATCGGCTACTATGCAGCAATCCTTCATATTGTACTGCATTCATTTGCCAAGTCAACCATGTTTTTCCAGATAGGGCAGGTATACCGTATTTATAAAAGTAAAAGCATTTACGATGCAGGCGATTATTTTAAATACAATTTAGCCGGGGCCCTGGTATTATTATTTGGATTTTTTATAGTAACCGCGATGCCCCCATCGGGCATGTTTGTGAGTGAATTCCTGATATTCCGTTCATTGTTTGAGAGTAATCACCTGTGGTTGCTGGCAATTGTTTTACTATTGCTGACGATGATCATCTGGTCGTTTGGAAAAAATATCTTTAAGATGCTTTTCATTAAAGCAGTGGATTTTAATGAAAAAACAATAGAAAAGATCAGCCCGGCCGAATCGTTAAGTCAGTATATTTTCCTGGCATTAGTTGTTTACCTGGGATTAAACCCTCCCGCCGTATTTGTAAACCTGATTAATACCGCCATACAGCATTTTCCAAAATAGCATGATCAATTATTCTACTATAGTAAACAATCAAACCATCCCTCTGCAAAGCATCCCTGTTTTGAAGTATGAAGATTTTCTTGAGTTGAACACAAAATGGGTCCAAAGAAAAGAATTCCATTGTGTCAATTATTATGGCTATTTATCAGGCAATAAGATAAAACTGATTTGCTGTATCGCTGATGACAGGGAACACAACATTTATATTTCTTCTGCCGAAATTGAAAAGAATAGCCTGCAGCCAAATCCATCCTTTACTGCCCGTCATCTTTCCTTCCATATTTTTGAAAGGGAGCTGCACGAAAATTTCGGTATTATTTATACAGATCATCCCTGGCTGAAGCCAATGAGGTATGCTTTTAACCGAAATAACCAGGAGCACCAGGTTAAAAACTATCCTTTTTACCAGATTCATAGTGAAGAATTGCATGAAGTAGGTGTAGGGCCCATTCATGCCGGTATTATTGAGCCCGGGCATTTCAGGTTTATCTGTAATGGTGAGCAGATCCTTCACCTTGAAATTCAATTGGGTTACCAGCATCGCGGCATCGAATCGCTTTTTTTAAATAAGAAAAAATTATTGCAGCGCACGATATTGGCAGAATCAATAGCAGGTGATACTGTTGTTGGGCATGCTACTGCTTTTGTAAATGTCTGGGAAAGTTTAAACGGATTTGATCCGTCTGATGATTTAGTATTTGCCAGAACTTTAGCATTAGAGCTGGAACGGCTTGCTATTCATACCGGGGATTTAAGTGCTATCTCTACGGATATTGCATACCAGTTGGGCAGTTCCGTTTTTGGCAGGTTGCGGACACCCGTTATTAATTTTATGCAGGAATGGTGCGGAAACCGTTTATCGAAGGGGTTAATAAGAGCCGGGAAAAATAATTTTCCTTTCACGCAGGAACTTGCTCAAAAATTAATCCGGCTGATGGATGATTATGAACCCGATTTCAGGGAGATGTATAATGAAATGAAGAGCTTGCCTACTGTATTAGCCAGGTTAGAGAAAACCGGTGTAGTAACACAACAACAAGCTGAATCCATTGGAACAGTTGGTATGACAGCAAGGGCATCAGGTATTCCCCGGGACATCCGGAGTTCTCATCCTTCTGCATTGTTTACACAGTTCAATCATGAGCCTGTTGTTAAACATCATGGCGATGTGTATTCCCGTACGCAGATACGTAAGGAAGAAATTCTGCAATCGATCGGTTATATACGTCAATGGTTGCAAAACATTCCACGGGAAGATACACGAACAACGGAATTACAAAGACCAGCACCCGGCTCATTTGTTATTTCCCTGATAGAAGGATGGCGGGGGGAAATTTGTCATTGCGCTGTTACAGGTGATAATGGCGAGCTGTTACATTACAAAATAAAGGATCCTTCGCTGCACAACTGGCTGGCACTGGCATTAGCGGTGCGAAACAACGAAATTTCGGATTTCCCGATATGCAATAAAAGTTTTGATCTAAGTTATTGCGGACACGATCTATAAGAGAAAAGATTACGGAGATATAAAAGCAGATTACAGAGATTTTAAATTGGTTGTTATGGATATTAACGAAAGAGATCCTCTGACAGAGAAAATAATTGCTTGTGCCTGCAAAGTTCATAGCGAGATTGGGCCAGGTTTTCCAGAAAGGATATATCATAATGCATTAAAGCTTATAATAAAAAAGGAAGAGATCAAATATGAAAGTGAAAAAGAGTTTCAGGTTTATTTTGATAGTGTAAAAGTGGGAATATTCCGGTGTGATTTGTTTATTGAGGAAAAAGTGATTATTGAAATTAAGGCGGTTTCGGGGAGAATGCCAATATTGTTTGAACACCAGTTACTCTCGTACCTGAAAGCATCAGGGATTAAAGTTGGCTTGTTGATTAATTTTGGCAATCTAAGCTGTGAAGTCAGGCGTCTGATGAAATAAATCTTTGTAATCTCTGATAATCGCTGTAATCATCAAACTATGATAGAGAACATTAAAATACTTATTCACCAGGGCAAGCAATACATTCCTGATGTAACAAAGGCCGAAGTGCCGGGCATTTTCCGTGGCCGCCCGATAATCAGCAATGCTGCAGTTGATGAGCAGGCATTAGTTGAACTTTGTCCTGTAAATGCCATCAGCAGCAACCCGGTTTGTATTGATTTAGGTAAATGTATTTTTTGCGGTGAATGTGCTTTTGCTTATCCTGGTAAAATAAAATTTACCAAAGATCATAAAATGGCTACCAACTACCGGGATGGGTTGGTAGTAAAAGAAGCCGAAGAAAAACCGATTACACTAAATGAAGAGTTGATAAGAAAAGAAATTACAAAATATTTCAGCGGTTCATTAAAATTGAGGCATGTATCAGCAGGCGGAGATAATAGTTGCGAGCTGGAATTAAACGCATGTGGCAATGTGAATTTTGATATGGGTCGTTTCGGAATTGAATTCGTTGCATCACCCCGCCATGCAGACGGTATAGTAATAACAGGCCCCATTACAGAAAATATGGCCGAACCACTGCAAATATGTTATGATGCGATACCGGAACCCAAAATCATTATTCTTGCCGGAACAGATGCTATCAGCGGAGGAATTTTTGCTGACAGCCCGGCATTGAACCGTAGTTTCCCGGATAAATATCAAATTGATCTGTATGTACCGGGTAATCCTGTTCACCCGTTGACTTTTATAAATGGTGTACTTGAACTGATAAGAAAGAGAAAGTGAAAAATATCAACCTCAGTTCCCTGATTTCTATCCGAAGTTTTCTTTTCTGTTGATATTCTTCGAGTGCTGTCCGAAGCTTGCAGCTCCGGGCGCGAACATGAAAATACAAATCATTAAACGCCTCATTTCCTGATTTACGCCGTTGGCGTTCAATAAACATTCTTTTTTAATTGTCAGATACGATACCAACAAACCAATCAAAGAAATAGAATGCTTCCATTTAACGCATCGTTCTTACTCCATTTCTTAATCTCCGGGTGAGTTTTCCTGGTTGGCGTGCCTGGTAATAAGAAAAATCGTACTGCGTGCGCACCGGGATATAAAATTTTTAATAAAAAGCGCTGTAAACGCCAAAATGAATTATTTACTTTTATAGTTGTAAATTATCTGATGCAATGGTCAAAATGAAAGCGATTAAATCCCAACCAATTCCATTCAATCCTTTAAAATTTCGTTTGAGTCTGCTATATTCGGGGTCACAACATAACATGCCGGTCCCAAGCTCCGGCTTAATTTAAACAACTGCTTATGGAAAATTATAACTGGAAACAATTCACAAAACGAATAACCATTCATGCAGCGGTTAAAGATATTTTTAATGCCTGGTCAACACAAGCAGGATTAGAAAGTTGGTTTCTTCGTTTAGCAGAATTTACTTCCCCTGCCGGTGACCTGAGAAAAAGAAACGAGCCCGTTGAAAAAGCCGATCGTTATAAATGGAATTGGTTCGGTTATGATGATACTATTGTAGAAGAAAAAGAAATATTATTTACAAATGACATTGATGAACTGGAATTCAGTTTTTCCGGTGGTTGTATCGTGCAAATAAAAATAAAAGAAGAAGAGGGTGAGACAATTTGTGAACTGCAACAAACCATGCCAATGGATGACGAATCGGAACAACGTTATTTTTTTATTGAGTGTGGAAAAGGATGGACATTTTATATGACCAATCTTAAATCCATCCTGGAAGCTGGTATTGATCTTAGAAATAAGAACGAGAATATTAAAAACGTAATCAATTCCTGACTTAAGAATTGTTTTGTTCTTAAACCCGTGAATGCCAGGATTATAGTGCTAAGAATACTGCTTTTCCCTACCCCTGGCAGATGTATCAATACAGAATAAAAGGATCAAAAAGCGGTTAAAAAAATAAAACTTTGAGCCTCATATTTTAATAAACATGCCCGGATATCATTCATTATACATTGATTTTCAATAGGTATATAAAATTTTTTGTTATAGCTGGCCGTGGGCTAAAACTTTCCGCCCAAAACCTTAATTTTGATATGAAACTTCGATTTATGATTCTTATTAACCCTCTTTCGAAGTTTTCAACTTAACCCATTAAATTTCCAGAACCCATTACCTTCTTGCTTACGACCCTGAATTAATTAATTGAAATGAACCACAAAAAGGAGGAAGTATGTATTCGTATGGATTGCTGGAACCCGGATGTTATTACCTGGTAAAGGAAAAAGAAGATTCAGAAATTAAACTGATCAAGGCAACTGTTGAATCGGATCATTGCATGTTCGTACTTAGCTATGATGATCCGCTGGTCACCGAATGGAAAAGAAAAAAAGATCCTCTTCACGACATCATTGAGTGCCTTGACGACGCCACAGTAAAGGAATGGGAAAAACATTATCCCAGCAGCGAAGATGCCTACTATGAAGAGGAAGATGATGATTAAGACCTGATCAGAATCTTTGTCCGTAGTGAGAAGCATCATAGACCCGGCTATAACAGACTTGTAGTTTTACTGCAAACCAAAAAGCCATGAAAAAGCTTTTAATGTCTGTTGCAGCCGGATTTATTTTTTTACTTCTCTCCTGTTCTGGTAGCCGGATCACTTCAAGATGGGCAAGCGAAAATGTGCAACCCAAAAAATATAATAAAATATTGGTGCTTGGCCTGATGAATCACGAAACTTCATTGCGCGAAAAAGTTGAAAAACATATTGTGGGCGATCTGAAAGACCTTGGCTACAATGCCACTTCATCTTTTGAAGAATATGGTCCAAAGGAATTTGAACCGGGCAATGAAAAGGCCATCCTTGAAAAACTTCACAGCAGCGGAGTAGATGCCGTGTTGACAATCGTTTTGCTGGATAAGGTGAAGGAACGGTATTATGTACCGGCCAGGGTGCAATACTCCCCTTATTCTATTTATTCAAACCGGTTTCCCGGCTATTACCAAACCATGTACAACCGCGTATTTACGCAAGGTTATTATACTGAAGAAACAAAATATTTCTGGGAAAGTAATTTTTACCAGGCAGATAATCGTGAACTTTTATACTCCACACAAACTTCTTCCTTCGATGCCGGCTCCGTTGAAATGCTGGCGCACCAGTATGGAAGAACAATTATTCTTGATATGGTGAAGCACAAGGTCTTCGTTAAACCAGACGAATCTTCTTTATTTGAAAAGCGCTGACCCACTCATATAAATTCTTTTTGCTGACGATTGAAATGAGCTATTTTTAGTTCAACCAATCTAATTATTATGCTTACTATTTTTTTGAAGAGGAATTTTCTTTTAGCCTCTTTTATATCATCGTTTATTACTGTTTTTGCGCAGGACGATCTGCCGACGGATTATTTAAGTAAAGAATTTTATGCGGGGCGAAGAGCGGCTTTGAGGGAAAAAATGCCTGCTAATTCTGTTTTTGTGATCTTTGCCTATCCTACGCGAACGTTTTCCAATGATGTGGATTATTTCTATCACCAGAACCCCGATATGTATTATTTCAGCGGTTATAAAGAGCCGCACTCTGTACTTTTTATTTTTAAAGATGAGCAACAGGATGCCGATGGAAACAAATACAGTGAGCTCATCTTCGTTCAAAAAAGAAACCCCCAGGCTGAACAATGGACAGGTAAACGGTTAGGAGTTGAAGGAGTAAAGGAAAAATTGGGAATAAGGATGGCATTTAATGGGGAAGATTTTAAGAACTTCAATATCGATCTTTCAAAATTTGATAAAATTATTTTTGACCGTTTTCCCGTTGATGTGCCAAACAGCGCAAGAGACAATGCCGACCTGTTTGACCTGATCCAGCTATTCAAACAAAAAACTAAGATACCGGATGACTATTCAAAGGATCCGCATTTCGACAATCGTTCTTATCGTGAATACACAGGCGCCCTGCGTGAAGTTAAAACGGAAGAGGAAATGGTACTCCTCCGCAAGGCCGTAGAAATTTCATGCCTGGCACACAATGAGGCCATGAAAGCTATCAGACCGGATATGTCCGAGCTTGAACTGCAGGGTTTACAGGAATATGTCCATAAAAAAATGGGAGCGGAAGAAGTGGGTTATGGCTCGATTGTAGGAGCCGGTGAAAATGGATGCACCTTACATTATGAAGAAAATACAAAAACAAAAATAGGAACCTCGATGGTGTTAATGGATGTAGGGGCGGAATATCACGGGTATACTGCTGATGTGACAAGAACGATTCCTGCCAATGGAAAATTTTCCCCTGAGGAAAAGATCATCTATCAATTAGTATATGATGCGCAGGAAGCAGCATTTAAGATTTTAAAGGATGGAGCTAAATGGAGTGAAGCTGGTAATGCAGCAAAAGAAGTGATCGCTGAAGGGTTACTCAAACTTGGTATTATCAAGGACAAAAAAGATGTAGGAAAATATTATCCTCATGGTCTTTCACATCATATCGGGCTCGATGTGCACGACCGCGGATTTTCAAATACGCTTAAAAAAGGAATGGTCATCACCATTGAACCGGGCATCTACGTATCATCCGGCAGTGATTGCGATAAAAAATGGTGGGGTATTGCTGTTCGTATCGAAGACGATGCGCTGATCAGGGAAAATGGTTACGAATTACTTTCATCCTTTTCTCCCCGTAAGCCTGAGGACGTGGAAAAAATGGTAGCACAGAAAAGTGCGGTGGACGATTTTAAATTACCGCCTTTAAAGTCTTCGGAGAAGAAAGCTTTCTAAGTATTTATACCCGCTTTAAGAACTTGGTATGCTTTTTATTCTTCTCTTCGGGGGGATAATTGTAATTTAGGGAAGTTATAAATGCTACTGTACCGGAAAACCATATTCATAATTATTTGCCTTACCGGCCTTGTTTCCTGCCATTTTCCTGTCCGGGTTCTTACCGATGGACAGATCGAAAAACATTATGCAAACCGTCCCACAAAGCCTCAATTAAAATACATCAATTATAAAAGCTTTCATATACATCATGCGGTGGTGGGTGATTCAACCAAACCTTTATTATTGATCGTTCACGGAGCTCCTGGCGCATGGTATAGTTCAATGAAATTACTGGATGATCCTGATCTGCAGAAAAATTTCAGGATGGTTTCAATTGACCGTATCGGTTTTGGAAAATCAAATTATGGCGCATCCGAGCCGTCTCTGCAAACGCATGTAAAATATCTTGAAAAGATAGTTAAAGAGTATAATAAAGATGGCAAGATCTGTATCCTGGGTTCATCTTATGGCGCCCCTATCGCTGCATCCTTTACCATGCAGCACCCCGACCTGGTGAAAGAGCTTTATCTTGTATCCCCGGTTATTGACCCTTCTTCAGAAAAAATATTCTGGTACTCCTATGTGAGCAAGCTGGCATTGGTGAGTATGATGATACCGGAGTATCTGGATGTTGCGAGTGATGAAAAATTTGCTCACCGCAGGCAGCTGCGAAGACTACGATCGCATTGGGATGAGATCATCTGCAAAACCTATGTATTCATGGGTGAAAAAGATAACCTGGCCAGTCTTACTAATCTTGATTTTGCGAAAAAGAGGCTGGTAAATGCCAGCAATCCTGAATTTTATTTATTACCCAATACGGGTCATACCATTGTTTATCAAAAAGCAGACCTCCTGATCTCTCTTTTATTAAAGAGAAACAATCCTTTAGTTTTTCATTAGAAACTGCTTTATATTATCTTGCCCCAAAAATTCAGGAATGACAAAAAAATCTTCTCCCTTTTTCCGTTGCTTTCATGTTCTTTTCAAAACAGGCTTACCATGAAAAGAAAAGAATTTCTCAAAACAACTGCCGCAGCCATTGGCAGCAGTTTTCTTCCTGCCCTGTCTTTAGCTGAAAAAGAAAAAACAAAAACTATCCGTTTTGCGCATCTTACAGATATACATGTAAAACCTGGTCTTGTCCCCGAGACCGGCATGGCTAAAGCCCTTCAACATGTGCAGCAATTGAATTCAAAAGTTGATTTTATTATGAATGGCGGTGATTCTATTATGGATGCCCTGGAAGCCGACAAGCAGAAAACCCAAATACAATGGGATCTTTTTCATACCATTTTGCAAAGGGAAAACAGCCTGCCTGTTTATCATTGTATCGGTAATCATGATATATGGGGCTGGTTTGTAAAAGAAAATAAACCCGCTGTTGAAAAACAGTATGGAAAAGAATGGGTACAGGAAACACTGCAAATGAAAAACCGTTTCTATAGTTTCACAAAAAACAGATGGCATTTCATCGTACTCGACAGTACACAATTAAATCCCGCCGGCGGCTATATTGCTTTTCTTGATGCTGAGCAGCTAGACTGGCTAAAACAGGAGCTGGCGAACATACCTGCCGATCATTTTATTTGCATCGTTTCTCATATTCCTATTCTTTCAATTTGCGCTGGTTTATTTTTTGACAAAACAGAAACAAACGGCGATCTGAAGATCCAGCGCAATCTTATGCACACGGATTTTCTTGCACTTAAAAAAATATTCCGGCAGTACCCTAATATAAAACTTTGCATCAGTGGTCATATCCATTTACAGGACGAACTGAACTACCTGGACATAAAATATTATTGCAATGGAGCGGTAAGCGGCAACTGGTGGAAGGGTGATTTCCAGGAATTTTCTCCTGCTTATGCAGTTTTTGAATTGCATAATGACGGATCAGCACAAAGAACAATGATAAAATACCAATGAACTTCTTAATCCATTTTTATAAGGTCAATATGAATATCTTTTTAAAACAAATCATTTCCTCTTCTTTTTTATTCCTGTTTTTTCTCATCAGTAATCTGCTGAATGCTCAAGGCAACCTGCCGGTGGTTGAAATACTTACTTCCGGCACTAAAACAAGCTTGCGGGGTTTAAGCGTTGTAAATGATAATGTGATCTGGGTGAGCGGCAGTAATGGAACTGTTGGCAAAAGCACCAATAATGGAAAGAACTGGAAATGGTTCACCGTAAAAGGATTTGAAAAATCGGACTTTCGGGATATAGAAGCTTTTGATGCAGCTACTGCGGTGATCATGGCAATAGGACAGCCGGTCAACGCTCCCGCCTATATTTTAAAAACAAACGATGGAGGCGAAACATGGAAGGTTGTATATGAAAATAAAACAAAAGGAATGTTCCTGGATGCGATGGAATTCTGGAACGAGCAAAGTGGCATTGTGATCGGCGATCCGGTTGAAGGAAGATTTTTTATAGCCCGCAGTTTTGACGGTGGAAGTACCTGGCGGGATATTCCTTTTCAAAATCGCCCGGTTGCCGATAGCGGCGAAGCCTGCTTTGCGGCCAGCGGAACAAATATCCGTGCACTGGACAGGGATGAAGCCGTATTTGTAAGCGGAGGATTGAAGTCAAGGATGTTTACAAAAAAGAACCCGGTGAACCTACCCGTTATCCAGGGAAAAGAAACTACGGGATCAAATTCAATTGCAGTCTATGATCATGATAAATTAAAAGGCGGTAAAAAAATGATCATAGTCGGGGGCGATTTTAATGCGGACAGTTCTGCTGAAAAAAATTGTTTTTTTACGAGCGATGGCGGTAAGAACTGGACTGCTCCTAAAATTCCGCCGCATGGATACAGGAGTTGCGTAGAGTATTTATCAAAAAGAGATATTCTTACCTGCGGGCTTAGTGGGGTTGATTATTCTTTTGATGGAGGAAGAACTTTTAACTGGATCAGTAAAGAAGGTTTTCATGTTTGCCGTATTGCCAAACTTGGCCCCGGTATTTTTTTAGCGGGTGGAAATGGAAAAGTGGGCAGGCTGGTGTGGAAATAAGACATTAATCCTTCAACAAAGATTCTGTATAATTTTTTATATAGCCTGGTTTTGAAAATCAATTAATTTTAATACAAACAACTTCGCAAAGCAAGGTATTGGCTGTAATTATTAAGACTCCACAATATGAAAAAACTTCTTTTTAGTTCGTTATTAGTTCATTTTTTTTGCTTTTCTTTTTCACAAAGCAAGACATTAAACACAATCAGCGATTCATCTATTAAAAACTTTATATCAAAAAAACAAATCCTTTTAACAAATAAGGCAAAATTTAAAGAGCACAAAGAGGAGTTGGAGGGGGCCAGTTCTTTTTTAATTAATTATAATAATAAAGTTTACGCGGTGACCGCAAAACATTTATTAGGTGAAGAAATGGGCATTGAACCTGAAATCAATATCAAAGATTTGAGTAAATATTACATTTCATGGACAATGTTTCCAAGAATCCCCATAAACCCAAAAAATGATACTGTCAGAATTGGTAAACCCACTTTAAACTACGAAGCGCTTAATACCGACATACTACTTTTGGAAATAGTAAATATCAATTTTAATACGACACCATTAAACCCACAATTCAATCTTCGAACAAAGGGAGATAAACTTTATATTGTAGGATGTCCTTATAGTCAGACAAACTGCAGGCAAAACATTTATGAAATCTCATATGATAGTTATGATCCGGAACCATCCATGTTGAATTGTATAATAAAAAAGAAAGTTGAATTAAGCGGATTCAGTGGTGCCCCGGTATTGGATTCCAAAGGAAATGTTGTTGGAGTGCTGACCACTGCCTGGGAAGAGAATAAGACCCGATTCGTGGGTGTAATTTTTATAAAAGAAATTCAAAAAATTAAATAACTACTGCCAACATTGCATGATGTCATTAGGGGCGACGGACAATGGCCACGCTTTTGTACTCTGCAAATGATCGGCGTGAGAGGCAATTTTATGAAGACAATTTCTACAATACCACTTCTATATGCGACACTTATTCTTTGCAGTTGCAGCAACCCGGCAACAACTGACTCAAAAATTAAAGAATTAAAAGACTCGTTAAGCAAATCAAGACAAATCATTGACAGCTTAGCCAATACCGACGCTACTCTTTTCGACAAAGCTTTAAAACTTGAAAAAGATTCCGCTGATAGGGCAGTCTCTATTTATCAACTAATTGCAGGCAGAGATATTGATAACACAATAACTTACTACCCCACACAGGCAAAAAACAGAATTCACTATCTTGAATCATTGAAATTTTTAAATTTTCTCAAATCAGACAATGTAGAAAATATAGATGTAATGACTTTTCATCGAAATTTTAAAATCAGCAATATTGATTCTTTTCTGACTTTTATTCCGAAAAGAAGATTTGAAATCTATGACGCTAATAAACCTGGAAATAAAAATACGAAGTACTCTATGGACGAGTTGCGAAAACAATTAACTGAGAGGAAAGGGCAGGCTTTTGAAACAATTGCCCAGTTGAGCTACATTTATTCAATGCCTTATCCTCAATATTCCCAGACAGATTTTGCAATCAGCACGGATGATATGACAGGCATCTATATAAGATTAGGAGGGAATTATCGGCTATCATTTCAATTTGACGAAAAAGATATGCCCTATAAATTAGCTAAGATTGAATCATATCATATTGACGACTTGTAAAAACAACCCTTAAAACTTTACGTTCTATGAAATGTTTACTTCTGTCAATCGGACTTTTCTTTCAAATCGTATCTCTCTCACAGACCTCAAAAGATCCCGTTGAGGTAACATCTGAACTTCAAAAGAAAATTAAACAAGATATAGAAAAAGAGATTCCAAAGCTTACACAGCGTCTTGTACAAAAAAAAGAAAACGCAGTTCATATTGAATTTATAACAGACAGTTTTCGGGTGGAAGAATTTATGGCTAAATGGGTCGAGCTGGACTATACAGACTTTGGGATGAAGGAAGCGGGGTATGCCGCAGCAAGGCTTTATGACAATCTGATGAACAAATACTACAAAAAATTATTAGCAGTCCTGAATGGAGATGACAAAAAAACTTTAGTGCAGGCACAAAAAGCCTGGTTGAGTTTTCGGGACAGCGAGACAAAGTTAGTCGGGGTAATCAGCAAAGATGAATATTCAGGAGGTGGAACAATGCAAGGCCTGACAGAAGCATCAGAATATTTCGACTTAATCAAAAACAGGACAATTGCTTTGTTTGAACATTACGTAAGAGCTACTCAAAATGAATAAAGGATCTGGACCCGGTGCATATACAAAACAACGCCGGGTCCCTGCGGAGAACCGGCTGAGAAAATAAATAAATATCCCCTTCATGAAATACCCAAACCTTAATTGCAAAATAGAATTATAATTGCTGACACATGATCCTTCAACTTCGCTCAGGATCACTTCAACCCAACCAGATTATCCAATATATCTTTCACCGAAGGTCTTTTTCTATAATCCGGTTCAAAGAAACGGTATGCAATTTCCCCGTCTTTATTGATAATATAGACAGCCGGTACAGGAAGAAAGACTTTATCGGGTTTTTGACCATTGTTTGCAGCAAGATCAATACTGGCCATTTTATAACGACTCACTATTTTATCATCTACCTGGTAAGCTACGTCGTAGGCCTTCATGATCTTCATCTCCTCATCGGTAATGATGGAATACGCTGCATTCGTTTTTTCAATTGTCTTTGCAACACCTTCCTGTTTTTCAGGGGTGATAGCGATCAATTCAGCACCTTTTTCTTTTATAAATTGTAATGAGTCTTCAAGTTTCTGTAATTCTTTATTACAATAGGGACACCAGTTGCCGCGATAGAACACGATTACAACCGGGCCTTTTTTCCGAAGGTCTTTCAGATTTATTTCTTTCCCGTTTTGATCCTTTGCTTTGAATTCAGGGGCCTTGGAATTAATAAACAATCCTTCGGGTTTTTCCTTGGCAAATAGATCAATTGCGGCAAATGCAAGCATAAAAGCCAATACAAATTTTATCATAACTTCATTTATTGATCAAAAATAAAAATTCGCTTTTTAGCAACAAGTCATGCCGGCGACATATTAACAAAATCTTGTTTTCCCGTATATTTACGTGCCCTGCCACCCTATTCTAAGCCTCATCTATGTCAAATAAACATTACAGGAAGTGGATCTTTCAAATGCCTCTCGGTTTTTTGTTAACCAGTGCAGGAATTCTTGTTATAGTGTATGCTGTTAGCCACCGTTCTTCGGAACAATGGCTGACCTGGGGAATCATTGGCGCTATCATTTTTAATAGCGGTTTAGGGATTCTTGGCAATGCGTTTATACATAAAATGAAATCTGACCTGATACAAAAAGAAAGAAAGAGGAAAATAG
>Ga0184636_1000118_pt1 | contig 18572 bp, 13 predicted proteins | sample PLM3_60_b2_FD_133164 | JGI IMG/M metagenome (GOLD analysis project Ga0184636, IMG submission 133164) | Groundwater sediment microbial communities from an aquifer in East River, Colorado, USA - PLM4_90_b2 | ecosystem: Environmental > Terrestrial > Soil > Riparian zone | place: USA: East River... | reverse complement strand
TACAGTTTTGTAAATGGTCAGCATACAACCCAGGGGGGTACCCACCAGCAGGCTTTTCGTGAGGCCTATGTCAAAACAATCCGTGATTTTTATAAAAAAGATTATGATGCCGCAGATATACGGACGGGCATTGTGGCTGCCATTTCAGTAAGAGTGGTCGAACCGGTGTTTGAGAGCCAGACAAAAACAAAACTGGGATCACAATCTGTGGAAGAAGGAGGGCAGAGCATGCGGCAATTTGTGGGAGATTTTTTAGCAAAAGAGCTGGATAATTACCTGCACAAAAATCCTTCGATCGCCGATGCTCTTAAAAAACGAATTGAACAAAGTGAGAAAGAAAGAAAAGAACTGGCAGGGATTAAAAAGCTGGCTAATGAACGGGCGAAGAAAGCCAACCTGCACAATAAGAAACTTCGTGATTGCAGGATTCATCTGAACGATGAACTGCCCTCCAAAGGCAAGGAAGAATTTTTTGCGAAGCAAAATCAATCTACCATTTTTATTACCGAAGGGGATAGTGCGAGCGGTTCTATAACCAAGGCAAGAAACGTGGAAACGCAGGCTGTGTTTAGTTTGCGTGGCAAGCCCCTGAATTGCTTTGGCCTGACCAAGAAAGTAGTGTATGAGAACGAAGAATTCAATTTATTGCAGCATGCATTGAATATCGAAGAAGGTTTGGATGGCCTCCGGTACAAAAATATTGTGATTGCAACCGATGCCGATGTAGATGGCATGCACATCCGGTTGCTGCTAATGACCTTTTTTCTTCAATTTTTTCCCGACCTGGTAAAGAAAGAGCATGTGTATGTTTTGGAGACACCACTTTTTCGTGTGCGAAATAAACAGGAAACAATCTATTGTTACGATGAAACGGAAAAACAGGCCGCTGTAAAAAAATTGGGAAGCAAGCCGGAGATCACAAGGTTCAAGGGCCTAGGGGAAATTTCTCCGGATGAGTTTGGAAGATTTATCGGCGATGAAATGAGGTTACAGGCCGTGATACTTGAGCATGGTGATCATATTCAAAACCTTTTGGAATATTATATGGGCAAGAACACACAGGAGCGGCAGGAGTTCATTATTGAAAATCTGAAAGTGGAAATTGAAACCCCCATGCCGGAAGAAGGGACAAAAAAAATGGCGGAAGCCTAGTTAGATAAAAGAGGAAAAAGAAAAACTAAAAGTCTTGCTATTTTTAGTTTCTAAACTTTTCACTATTCACTTTTAACTATTAGTTATTATGATCCACATAGTTTTTCAGCATTATGATACTCATGTCATAAAAGAAGCAATGAAACTTGATGAAAATTTGCAGGGGGAAGTCTTTGAAATAAAAGACGAATGGGGTGTAGGACCTTTGAAAGACCTGGACACTGATGAAGGCTGGACAGCCCGTGAGAATTGGTGGAAAGGACTATTTAGGGATTCACCCTATGGAGAAAAATTAGTTGGCAGTTTTGATGACAGAGAAACTGTGAAGGGAATAAAAACCAAATTAGATGCAGAGCTATTGATGGAGGCATGGATCTGGATGGGACAGAATCAGCATGATGTGACCGGTTATTTTTGGCTGATGCGGCAATTAAAGGATTACCAGGGGAGAATAATGATCTTATACCTCAACAACCTTCCATTCATTAATGAAAAAGGGCAGTTGTTTTATCCTTCAGGCGTTCATGAAATACAGCCAAAAGAAGCGGTAAAGGCAAAGAAACTTGCAAGACCGATCACACTTAGTGAGTTTGAAGTGGACCCTGATGAATGGAAACGATTAAGCGAAGAAAATGCAATGGTGAGAATTTTAGAGGGAGGAAAGAAAGTGTTGGGAAAAGAGGAAGGTTTTTATGATGATGATATTATGAGAAATGTTACGACTGAATGGCAACGGGCATGGAGAGTTTTATCCAACACCCTGCACCGGATGAAAATAAAAACCGGCGATGTGTTTTTAATGTGGAGGATGAAAGAATTGATAGCAGAAGGAAAAATTGAAGTGTTGGGAGATGCAAACAAAGGATGGAAAGAGATTGATATAAAATTGCCGGCTAATCAAAGTGAGAATATCAATCTTGAATCTGCAGTAACCAATAATCAATAATTAGTAATTACTATTATTGATTATTGCAGGGTAGCTAAACGAAAAGAAAAAATAAATAGTAAATGAAAAACATCCTGAAACTGGAAGAAGCTGCCATGTTTATCTTCTGTATTTATGCTCTCAGTTTATTTCATGTTGACTGGTGGGTGTATTTAGTAGTATTGGTTGCTCCTGACATTAGCATGATTGGTTATTCGGGAGGCAATACTACCGGGGCTGTTTTTTATAATCTTTTTCATCATAAAGGAATTGCCATTGCCATTTTTGTAGCAGGTTATATACTGAAAGATGAACTGACGCAATTGACAGGAATCGTTTTATTTGGCCATTCTTCTATGGACAGGATGTTCGGCTATGGTTTAAAACTAAGCGAAGGATTTAAATACACACATTTAGGATTAATCGGAAAGAAATAAAATGAGTGCAGCAAAAAATAAGATAGAAGAAGTTCAAAACAATAATACCGGGCTTCATGGCCAGTACAGGAATTGGTTCCTTGATTATGCTTCTTATGTAATTCTCGAACGGGCCGTACCTGCGGTTGAAGACGGGCTGAAACCTGTTCAGCGACGCATTCTTCATGCTATGAAAGAAATGGATGATGGCCGATTTAATAAAGTCGCCAACATCATCGGGCAGACCATGCAATACCATCCTCATGGCGACGCAAGTATTGGCGATGCCCTGGTGAACATAGGACAAAAAGATCTGCTGGTTGATACACAAGGAAACTGGGGCGATATCCGAACCGGTGATGAAGCGGCGGCAGCCCGTTATATCGAAGGTCGTTTAAGCAAGTTTGCATTGGAAGTGGCATTCAATGCAAAAACTACAGAATGGCAATTAAGTTATGACGGCAGAAAGAATGAGCCGGTGACCCTGCCCATGAAATTCCCATTACTCCTGGCCCAGGGAGCAGATGGAATTGCCGTGGGACTTTCAACAAAAATCCTTCCTCATAATTTCATTGAACTTATTGAAGCATCTGTAAAACATTTACGTGGAAAAAAATTTGAACTCTTTCCTGATTTCCAGACGGGGGGAATGATCGATGTATCTGATTACTCACAGGGCAAGCGTGGCGGTAGAGTAAAGGTAAGATCACATATTGAAGAAGTAGATAAAAAGACCCTGGCGATCAAAAGTGTGCCATATGGAATTACAACCACGCAATTAATGGATTCGATCGTTAAAGCGAATGACCAGGGAAAGATCAAGATCAAAAAAGTTACCGATAATACAGCTGCTGAAGTTGAAATACAGGTTGATCTTGCCGCAGGCATTTCCCCGGATATTACTATTGATGCTTTATACAAATTCACCGATTGTGAAGTTTCCATTTCGCCCAATGCCTGCGTGATCGTTGAACAAAAACCGCAGTTCCTAACTGTAAATGATTTGCTGAAACTTTCTGTTGACAAAACAAAAGATCTCCTTGAACAGGAATTAAAGATCAGGCTGGCTGAATTACAGGAGAAATGGCATTATACTTCTCTTGAGAAAATATTCTTTGAAGAAAAAATTTATAAAGAATTAGAAAAGAAACATGAGACCTGGGAAAAAGTGTTGGAAGCTATTGCCAGGGCCTTTACACCTTTCCGCAAACAGTTAAAAAGGAATATCACAAGAGAAGATATTATCAAACTCACCGAAAAACCGGTCAGAAGAATTTATAAACTGGATATTGAAGAACTGAATGAGCAGATCAGGGCACTGGAGGCTGAAATAAAACAGGTAAAGAATAATCTGAATAACCTGGTTGATTACGCAGCAGAATATTATGAAAACCTTTTAAAGAAATATGGCAAGGATAAAGAAAGAAAAACAGAGATCAGGCAGTTTGAAGTGATCGAAGCCAAACAGGTTGCCATTGCGAATACAAGACTATATGTAAATAAAGAAGAAGGATTTATCGGCACCGGTTTGAAAAAAGATGAATTTTTGTTTGAATGTTCGGACCTTGACGACATTATTGTGTTTACAAAACGAGGCATCATGAAAGTGGTAAAGGTGGCGGAGAAGACATTTATCGGGAAAGATATTTTGCATGCCGCCATTTTTCAGAAAAACGATGAACGCACTACTTACAATATGATCTATGCAGATGGTAAAGGAGGGGTGAGTTATGCCAAGCGGTTTAATGTGACAGGTATAACAAGAGATAAAGAATACGATCTTACCAGGGGGGATGAAAACAGTAAAGTGCATTGGTTAACTGTAAATGCGAACGGAGAAGCTGAAGTTGTAAGAATTATTTTAAGTCCTGGTTCTTCAGCCCGGATCAAAGAGTTCGATTTCTTTTTTGAAGAATTGGCCATTAAAGGCCGGAGCAGCATGGGGAATCAGGTTACGAAATATACCATCAAATCTGTTAAGTTTAAAGAAGCAGGCAAGGCAACATTGAGCGGTCGTAAGCTCTGGTTTGATGAAAAGTTCGGGAGGTTAAGCGCCGAGGAAAAAGGAATTTACCTGGGCAGTTTTGAACCTGATGACAGGATCCTGGTGATTTACAATGATGGCAATTACGAGATCACTGACCAGGAAATGACCCAGCGTTTTGATGCAGAAAACATTTTACTCATTGAGAAATTTGATCCTGAAAAAATCATTACTGCTGTTTATCTTGATGACGAAAAAAAACAATACAACGTAAAGAGATTTAAAATTGAAACAACGACTCTTCATAATAAATTCTTTTTTATCAAAGAAGGAAAAGGAAACAGGCTGGAAGCGGTAAATACTGACGAAGAACCGATTCTTGCTGTGCAGCAGGGAAGGGGTGCGCAAATTCGCAAGGCCAGATTTAAAATTGCAAAAGTGGTAGAAGTTATGGGTTGGAAAGCAGTGGGAGCCAAGCTCGTTGATTTCAGTAAAAGCGTTGAAATGGCATGGGTGCCAAATAAACAAAATAAGCAGCCTGAGTTATTTGAATAAAGAAAGCCTCACCAACCCTCTTAATGAGGATCCCACAATTACAAAAATTTTCACTTATCCCGGGGTCATTCTTAAAATCAGGATAGACCTATTCGTTTTTTTAAGTAATGTACATCTATTTGGTTTTGTGCGTTAGCAAGTCTCCCGCCTTAGGCGGGAGATTCAGAGGGGGCTTTTCTTTCTTCTTATCCTTAATGTTGCATTTTTTTCGAGATTGCTGGTCATGCGGACTTCATATCTCTTCTTTCCATCGGAAACGATCATCAATGCTGTGTTGGGAGGAATACTGCCAAGATTATCGGCAAACATAGTGATCTCATTCGTTTGTTTTGCAGTATCAAGGCCAATATCAAAATGAACCGCTTTGGTACTGAGTATCCGGTTAAACGCGATCAGTTTATCGTTATAAAAAATAGAAATGGAATCCCCGTCAATTTCTCCGTTATCATAAAAATCTACTTTTAATGAATCTGAGTTGACGGTAATCTCATTTGCCACCACCTTTTCCCTTTGTTTGTACTGGTCTTCTATGACATAATTAACGACTTTGCGCGGAATGATATTTACAGCCACCAGGGTATCCTCATACGTGGGTCTCCAAACCTGGTAGGTTTCTTTATAAAGTTTGATCGCTTTCAAAATGGAATCTTCTTTGCTGATATCAGCATTCAGTTTAAGATTGAAATTCACATTCACACAGGTATACCTGTAGTCAGGTTTTCCCTGGAATGAACCGATAAGGTTTGAACCGGCTTGCGCTACCCGTAAGATGGCGACAAAATCCATCATACAATCCACTTCAAGGTCTTCTATTGAAGCATGATAGGTGAGGGGAATATTGAATAAGGTCAATTGTCTTGTAAGCGAATTAAAATTACCATTGATCTTTATGCTGCGGAATGATTTTTTGAAATAATAATTGATAATACCCTTTACCTGTGTGCGATCCTGTCTAAGAATTAATTCCACCAGGTAATTATTGGTAGAGCTGCTGCTTTTTACATTCGCATTGCCATACCAGTAACCGGAAACGGATTGTGAATAAGATCCAATGGATATAAGGAGGACAAAGAATAGGATGGCTTTTTTCATTAGTTAGCATCAGGCTTCAAAAATCATGCTTTATTTAAACGTTATGAAGATAAAATTATTTCAGCCATCGCTTCATTTCTCTTTCTGTATCCCGCTGTTTGATGGTTTCCCGTTTATCATGCATTTTCTTTCCTTTTCCGAGCCCGATCTCAATCTTGGCCAGGTTTTTTTCATTAAAAAACAAGCGAAGGGGTATCAGTGTGTACCCTTTTTCTTTAAGTTTTGCTTCGATTTTTTTTATCTCTTTTTTTTGCAACAATAATTTTCTTTCACGTAAGGGATCATGATTGCTCGCGCTGCCGTGTGAATATTCAGAAATATGAAAATTCTTTAGCCACACTTCACCTTTATGAACCATACAATAGCTATCATTGAAACTGGCCTTCCCTTCACGGAGTGATTTTACTTCCGTTCCGGTCAATACAATACCCGCATCGTATTTGTTATCGATGAAGTATTCAAAATAGGCTGAACGGTTTTTAATTTCCATAAATAATACACAAATGTAACCCCAACCTGAAGGTTGGGGCAATTCAAAAAAGATTTAAATAGTTCAGTTTTTAAAAAGTGTAAGCACTGTGCTTAACTTTTCTTTTAAGTCTTTTCTCGGTACAATAAAATCAAGAAAACCATGTTCGAGAATAAATTCACTGCGTTGAAAACCTTCGGGCAGATCTTTTTTGATCGTTTCTTTGATCACCCTGGGTCCGGCAAAACCGATCAACGCTCCGGGTTCAGCAATATTCAGATCACCTAACATTCCAAAGGAGGCAGAGATGCCTCCGAATGTGGGATCTGTTAACAAAGAGATATATGGAATTTTCGCATCGTTTAATTGAGAAAGCTTGCCGCTGGTCTTTGCCAATTGCATTAAAGAAAAAGCACTTTCCATCATTCTTGCGCCGCCGCTTTTGCCAATTACCAGGTAAGGGATTTTGTGTTCAATACAATAATCTACTGCTCTTGAAAACTTTTCTCCCATCACACTTCCTAAACTCCCACCTATAAATTCAAAGTCCATACAGGCGATTACAATATCATGTCCTCCCAATTTTCCTGCTGCCACGCGCATCGAATCTTTCAGATCGGTCTTGCTCCAGATCTCTTCCAAACGTTTTTTATAAGGTTTCAGGTCGGTGAATTCAAGGTAATCCTTACTTCGGATGTTTTCAAAAAGTTCGATGAATTCCCTGTTATCAAATAACATATCATAGTACTCCGAACTGCCTATGCGGTGATGATAGCTGCATTTTGGACATACGAATAAATTCTCCCGAAGTTCACTAACAGTGCAGATGTAATTACACTCAGGACATTTTGTCCATAAACCTTCGGGCGTTTCTCTCTTTTCAGAGGTCTTCGTGTTGATACCTTTCTTGATGCGTTTGAACCAACTCGTTTTGGTTTCTTCGGTTTTGCCTTCTTCACCCGTAAGATTGGCGTCAAAATCTTCAACTGGTTTGGCCATCAATACAATTTTGTATGAGGCACAAATATAGGGATTGTTTCAGTTGTCCTATTTATGTACGCTTTCTAACCCGATAGCTATCGGACCTATTCAGCTTTTTTTGAACAGCTGAAACTGGGAAGCCCAAAGAAATTTGTTTATTGATAGACAACTCTGCGTTTTTGTGCCTCGGTGACTCTTCTCTCCAAATCTAAAAATCGCACTCAATACTTCAAAAAATTCTACTCATCAATTTTGAAATAATTTCTGACTATTGACTACCGACTAATTATCTGGTGCTCCGTTATCGATCCAGCATAAAATAGTATTGATCTGTACCTGTGTTAATGTACTGCCCTGCGGCATTAATCCTGAAGATATTGCAGGACGAATAAGACTTCTTGCGTTGAAAATCTGCTGGTATGTTATTAATGGCCCGGGACCATTGACACTTCCGGCATCATGACATCCGGATATAGCACATCTTGTTGAAGTGATCGGTTGTACATTGGAAGCAAAACTTTTGGGCACCGTGCTGCAATCGACAGTGGGATTACTGTTATGACCGGTAGAACTGCTGCTTTTACTGCATGAAGCAATAAAAATGATTACGACAACTGCAAAAATTAATTTTATTTTCATTACTCTGGAATATAAAGTTCTTCATTGAATCGGGTTATTTCAAAATAAAGTTGCCTGCATCAATTGTATAAAAAAGCCCATTCGTTTCAGACGAACAGGCTTTGCAAAATAAAATAAACAGGGATAATGTTTTTTTTATCCGTTCTTTTTAGGATTTACTTTTGAGCTTGTCTTTACTTTTTCTTCTTTCTTTTTTTCGGTTTTTATAGTCGACGCCAGTTTCACTGCCTGATAAGCATCCACCACACCACCTGTTCTGCTTAAAGCACTTAATTCAACATCATCTCCTGTAGCAGGATTTTTTACTTTAAGCCCTGGTTTAACTGAAGATTTTTCAATTACCGATTTTACCTGTTCAGGAGTCAGGGTAGGGAAATACTCAAATATCAGCGCCGATATGCCTGCTACAACAGGAGAAGCCATGCTTGTTCCATCAGCATTTCCATAGGTATTGCCCCCCGGGATCGTCGAATAAATTTTTCTTCCGGGTGCAAATACATCTACTTCCTGTTTTCCATAATTTGAAAAACTTGCTACAAGACCACCTGCCTTGGGATCTCCGCTCGCACCAACTGTTATCCAGTTACTTGCTTTTTTGCCATCTGATTTAAATACCGGAGTTGGAAAATTCCAGGCAGTATCAATATCAGCAGCGTCGTTACCTGCAGCATGCACCAGCAATACGCCCTTGCTTTGTGCATAACGTACTGCATCATCAACCCAATTCTTTTCAGGTGAAAAACCTTTTCCAAAACTCATATTGATCACCTTTGCTCCATTATCAACTGCATAACGGATAGCCAGGGCAATGTCTTTATCATGCTCATCACCATCGGGCACAGCCCGTATCATCATGATCTTTACATTATCCGCAATGCCATCAATACCGATTCCATTATTTCTCACACCTGCAATAATGCCTGATACATGCGTGCCGTGAAACGGTGTATTAGCCATTACGTCGTTGTTGCCATAAAAGCGATCATTGAAATCATAATAATTATCTTTTACAATTTCACCGCGATAATTTTTGGGAGCTTTTTGCTTGGCCTCATATTTCTTTACTTCGCCCCCAACAAATTCACCAAAACCTTCCAGGAATTCCTGGTTGCTTATTTCCATCATATCATTCATCCTGAATAAGTATAAAAATTTTTCTCTCGCCACTTTTGCCGGGACAGAAGTTGGCTTGAATGCTTCCAGTTCTTTACCTGTAAACCTTTCCTTTCCCATTTCTTTCCGCAATATGCTATCATTCATTTTCGTCATTTCAACGGCGGCCTGCAATTGTTCAATGCCGGCGGCTTCATCTTTTGGATCCTCACTTTCCGAATCTTTGAATACATCTTTTTTTGCTCTTTTCCACATTTCGTATAATTCTTTATCTTCTTTTGATAGAGAAGAGAGATCTGTCAGGTTTTCAAATTTGCTTTTGTATTGGTGATAAACACGGGTGGCTTCATAAGAATCTTCACCAACATTACGGCCGTCACGGCCACCTATGAAATTCCATCCATACACATCATCTATATAGCCATTTTTATCATCATCGATGCCATTGCCGGGTATTTCACGGGGGTTATGCCATAGAATTGATCTGAGATCTTCATGTGTTGTATCAATTCCGGAGTCTATTACTGCTACAATTACGGGAGTGCTTTTTTTGCCTTTTAAAAACCCATAGGCTTTGTCAAGACTAATACCATAATATCCGCTTGTTTGTTTATCCATAAGGTGCCAGCCCTTGGGCACATCTTCTTTAACAGAGGTTTGTGCAAATACTGAACTATTCACAAAAACCACGACAAGCATCATTAAAAAAGACCGATTTCGTACATTACTCATTATGCTTTTTTTTAGTTGAAAATTTTTTAAAGTTGCAAAAATAATCTAAACAAACCTGATTCAGGCTGCAAGTAAGTAACAAAGGAGTTTTTTATAAAACCATTCATACTTTTTTACAAAAAAGTCCCGACCCCTGTCGGGACTGAATGTTCTGACGTACGATTGTATTTATTGGTTGCTCAATTTAAGTTCAACACGGCGGTTCAATGCTCTTTCATTCAAAGTTTTACCATTGTTTAACGGTTTATTTGGGCCAAAACCCTTCGCATCTAAGCGTGATGAATCAATTCCTTTTGATATAAGATATTTTTTTACATTATTCGCCCTCTGTTGTGAAAGTTTCATATTCATCTCATAGTTTCCATCATCGCTGGTATGACCATCGATCGAAAGGGTTAATTCCGGATTTTGCTTAAGAATTTCAACTACTTCATCCAATACCTTATATAATTCAGGCAAAATATCTGCTTTGGCTTTTTCAAAATGAATACTGCGGGCTGCAAAATTTACTTTTTCAATGATTTCTTTTTTTATCTCGGGGCAACCGTTGTTTTCTTTTGTGCCGGCTGTGCCAGGACATTTATCTTCTTCATCATTAATCCCGTCATTGTCACTATCTGGTATCGGGCAACCATCATAGCGGGCTAAACCTGCGACGGTTGGACATTTATCTGTTTCGTCATTTACTCCATCCTTATCCATATCCGGAATAGGGCAGCCATTATAGCGGGTTAAACCAGCAACAGTTGGACATTTATCTTCCTCGTCATTTACTCCATCTTTATCGGTATCCGGAATCGGGCAGCCATGATATTTAACCGTTCCGGGAACATCCACGCATCGATCATCTTTATCAGCAATACCATCCGCATCTTTATCCGGGCAACCATTTGTGGCCACTGTGCCTGCTTCATTTGGACAAGCATCTTTATCATCCGGAATTCCATCCTTGTCTTTATCTTTTATTTTTCGCTCAGTTTCTGGTTGTTTACCTAAATAAATCCCAAGGGTACCGCCGATTACCTGGTGCCTGAATTGCCCGGTGTAAGGAGCTGTATAAAAGTCCCCAAGCCCCCGGCTATAATTAGCAGTAAGAAATACACGGCCAAATTCAAATCCCGCGAGTGCATTTACACCATAATCAAATGTTTTATATTGCCCGGGTTTTTTGCCTACAGGCAGGTCGTTGTTTTCATTCGCTTCAAAATTGCCGTTATTAAAAAAAGTTTCACTCTTTTCTTTTCCATTATAGAAAAAAGAAACATAGGGACCACCACCGATCATGAATTTATTTTTCTTTTTTAAGGAAAATTTCAAAGTAACATTCAATGGGATATCGATGTAATTAACAAATTGCGAAGACGAGTATGATCTGATGCTGCCTATTGAATCGAAAGGTGCCTGGTATTTTCTTCCTTTCATTGAAATCATTACAGCCGGCTGAAAATAAAATTTTGATGAGGGAGAAAATTGTAGATCAGCCATAAACCCGGTATGAATACCGGTGCGTGAAGAATAATTGTTTTTAATCGAATCCCAGCCGGGAAGATCATTTGTTTCTTTTACCGAAGAAGTATTGAGACCACCAATAATCGCTACTCTTAATTGTGCCTGGGAGAAAGCTGCAAAAAAAATAACAGCAGTTAAAATAAGTCCGGGTTTTTTCATTGGTTTTGAATTTGGTTTATTCTAAAGGAATCCGCCTAAGGTGGATTGGATATTAAAGCGTAAAGTTTGCAAATATTTTTTACAAATCAAACTTAATCGCCTGCGCTAATGGCAGATTATTACTATAATTAATAGTATTTGTCTGTCTTCGCATGTAATTTTTCCAGGCATCGCTGCCGCTTTCCCGTCCGCCACCTGTCTCTTTTTCGCCGCCAAAGGCCCCGCCAATCTCTGCCCCACTGGTACCAATATTAACATTGGCAATGCCGCAATCACTACCTGCCGCAGAAAGAAATTGCTCTGCCTCACGCAGATTCAAGGTCATAATGGAGGATGATAAGCCTTGCGGCACCCCATTTTGTATCGCAATGGCTTCTTCCATGCTTTTATATTTCAACAGATACAAAATAGGGGCAAAGGTTTCGTGATGGACAATTTCAAAACCTGGCTGAACTTCTGCAATGCAGGGTTTTACATAACAACCGCTTTCATAACCATCACCATTCAGCACACCGCCTTCGATAATAAATTTTCCTCCTTCGGCTCTGCATTTTTCAATAGCGTCCAGATACATCTGTACGGCATCCTTATCGATCAGGGGGCCTACAAGATTTTTTTCGCTCAACGGATCACCGATGGTCAATTTTTTATAGGCTGCAACCAATCTTTCTTTGATCGGATCATACACTTCTTCATGAATGATCAGCCTTCGGGTTGTTGTGCATCGCTGACCTGCTGTACCTACTGCTCCGAATAAACTTCCTTTTATTGCAATGTCAACATCTGCATCTTTTGAAATGATGATCGCATTATTACCCCCTAATTCAAGCAGGGCTCTTCCCAGTCTTGCTGCAACAGCAGTTCCAACAGCCTTGCCCATTCTTGTAGAACCCGTAGCAGAGACCAACGGAATTCTTTTGTCATTCGCCATCCATTCTCCCACTTCACGATTACCAACTACCAAATTGCAAACACCTTCCGGGACATTATTCTTTTTAAAAACTTTTGCAATAATATACTGGCAGGCTACAGCACAGAGAGGGGTTTTTTCAGAAGGCTTCCATACACAAACATCACCGCAAACCCAGGACAACATACTGTTCCAGCTCCATACGGCTACGGGAAAATTAAAGGCCGAAATGATTCCCACAATTCCCAATGGATGCCACTGTTCATACATGCGGTGAGCCGCACGTTCGCTATGCATGGTCAATCCATGCAATTGTCGTGAAAGTCCTACAGCAAAATCACAGATGTCGATCATTTCCTGTACTTCACCATAGCCTTCCTGTAAACTTTTTCCCATTTCATAAGAAACCAATTTGCCGAGCGGTTCTTTGTATTCTCGTAAGGCTTCGCCGATCTGTCTTACTATTTCACCACGTTGCGGGGCAGGTTTCAGTCGCCAGTAAAGAAATGCTTCCTGTGCTGTTTGAATTATTTTTTCGTAGCTGTCTTTATCAGCGGTTGTAACAGAGCCGATAAGATTTCCATCGACAGGAGAGTAGGAGTGAATGATGCTGCCTTTTGAATTCAGCCAGTTACTGCCGGTACTAACTCCATTATTATCCTTTTGCAGATTAAGGGTTTGCAGAAAATTCATGAAAATATTTTGCCCTCAAAGATATAAAAGAGAGAAATGACGATCAGAGAAAAGTGATCCCGATAGCTATCGGGAGATAATAGTTAAAAATTCCCTGATTTGTCAATCTGCTCCTCATCAGTATTCAATTTATCTATTCTCTGTTATCTTTTATCTCTCTGAAATTGAAATTGTATATTTTGTCCAGAAACTTTCCTCGCTCATCATTTTATCCATGCCTTGTTGGCTGGGCCGGCTGGTTCCTGAATTGCCAAAACTCCCGTTTCTGCCGGAACTGCCAGCGGGCCTGCCCTGGATAGTTGAGGTGGATGAAACAGGTGTTGTTGTTTGCACATCGGCATCATTTAATTTCCATCCGAGGCTGATATTTTTTTGATTTAGAGAAGCGTTATCACCTAACAAGTTAAGTGGAATGTCATATTCTATATACATGATGTTTGCTTCATCCCAATTAAACTGAATATTGACAGAACCAGGCATAATTAACCCCTGTTCCTTTGGCTCATCATCAGTAAAACCAAAAAGTTTCATTGAAAGAAGGTTTAGCGTCATCATGCCTCTCATTTGTTTCATATCGGGCTTTTGTCTCTCAGTATTTGATTCATTATTGCCTTGCCGATTTCCTGAATTTGAAGAAAAATTTCCTTCGTTGAAATTGCTTCTGTCTTTTTTTACAGGGAATTCAATTCCTCTTCCCTGTTTTTTCTTTCCTTTCAGGTCAATATACAGATTCATTCCCTGGCGCATCATTTTCATTTGTGTCGGGAAATTGGGAATAACCATCGCTATGTACAGGTTCTTTGCGTCATTATCAACAGCATATTTGATATTGGTTCCCTTACCCTGTTCAAATTTTTCTGCAGGCCATTCATCAATACTGCCATCCAGTATATGATTGATAATGCCGGTATCATTGATGGTAAAAAAAATATTTTTTGAGGAATGCGGGAAAGAACGAAATGAAAAACTTACCAGGGCAATGACCGGTAAAATAAGAAGAGATTTCATAGCAGTTAATTTATGTTTATTTGACGGCAATACGCCTGAAAACCTGCTCAGTATTGTTCGCTTTCATTCGGGAAATCTTTTGCCTTCACATCTTTTACATATTGCTGTACGGCTTTAGTGGCCTGTTCGTGAATGTTCAGATATTGACGAAGAAACCGCGGTTTGAATTCTGTATTTATTCCAAGCATGTCGTGCATTACCAACACCTGTCCATCACAATACCGGCCCGCACCAATACCGATTGTTGGAATTTTTATGCTTTCAGACACTTCTTTGGCAAGACTGGCAGGGATTTTTTCAAGAACGATCGCATAGCAACCGGTCTTTTCCAAAAGCTTTGCATCCTTTTTTAATTTCGCTGCCTCTACCTCTTCTTTTGCACGAACCGCATAAGTGCCAAACTTATAAATCGATTGGGGCGTTAACCCTAAATGTCCCATTACGGGCACGCCGGCTGAGATAATTCTTCGTACTGACTCAAGCACTTCTTCTCCACCTTCCATTTTTACTGAATGTGCACCGGTTTCTTTCATGATACGTATGGCAGAAGCAAGAGCAATATCAGAGTTCGATTGATAAGATCCGAAAGGAAGATCCACAACAACCAGGCAACGATCCACGCCCCGGATTACCGACGAAGCATGATAGATCATTTGATCCAGTGTTATAGGTAAAGTTGTTTCATGACCGGCCATTACATTGGAAGCGGAGTCTCCCACAAGAATTACATCTATACCGGCGGAATCAAAAATTTTGGCAAATGAAAAATCATAAGCAGTGATCATCGAAATTTTTTCACCGCTATCTTTCATTTTTTGGATGGTGTTGGTTGTAATGCGTTTTACTTCCTTAATCGTGGTCATGTCCTGTTTTTAAAATTTGGGTGGTAAAACTAATATAATATGTTGAATTTTATTTCAAGCAAAGGCGCAAAGATAAAATGCAAAAGCGGCTAAGATCATTTGCGTCTTTGCGATACTTTGCGACTTTGCGAGAAATCAGCAGCACTATCCTATGGCTCAAGAAATTGAACTAATCCTGGTTCTGCCTTTACTTCTTCATATAAATTATGAATGAGGCCATCGGCCAGGCCGATCTTCGGAACAAAAATTTCTTCGGTATCGGCCCATCGCATTACATTGATATAAATGAGAAGTGCAGGAACAATCACATCGGCCCGGTCCTCACGCAAATGATAAAGGGCTACACGCTGCTCAACCGAAACGGTGCTGAACTCCTTGTAATAATCTCTCAGCAATTCAAGTGAAAGCGGTTTCCCCTCCTTACGCTTTGAAAGCGAAAATATTTTATTGATATTACCACCCGAGCCAATGGCCGATACATGATGATAACCTTTTGTTTTTGTTTTGATGAATTCTTTCATTTCATCCCATTGCGTTTCCGAGACCTGGCTCTTCAATAACCGGATGGTGCCGATATTGAATGAATCCTTAAAGATCAGTTTGCCATCACTGAAAAAAGTAAGTTCTGTGCTTCCTCCGCCCACATCAATATATAAATAAGATTCATCCTTATTCATATTTTCGGCAATATGGTTTTCATAAATAAATGAAGCTTCTTCTTCACCGCTGATAATTTCGATCCCGATCCCTGTTTCTGTTTTTATTTTTTTTATGATATCGGCCGCATTTATGGCATCCCGCATAGCAGAAGTGGCGCAGGCTTTCAGGTGCCTGACCTCGTAAACATCCAATAAATATTTGTATGATTTAATGGTCTTGATGATCTTATCCGTTTTTGCAGGAGATATTTCACCCTTGTCAAATACATCAAAACCAAGACGTAGCGGAACACGAACCAACGAGATCTTTATGAATTGGGGATTTCCCTGCGGACCGGGGACAACGTCACTGATCAATAATCTTGCTGCATTACTTCCAATATCAATGGCTGCCAGTCTCACTATATTTCAACGTTTTTTTTGAGAGGTACTGATAGGTTTCTATCTGTGAACGGATCTTCTTTTTTCCTTTTGATGAAACGTAATCATTGCTTAACTCGTTATTCAGCCAGCGGGCCTTTACATTATCGCTTAATTGTATGTCCAGGATATTTTTTAATTCCTTTTTCAGAACTTCTTCTGTAACGGGGCAGGTGGCTTCAACACGATGATCAAGATTACGAACCATCCAGTCGGCCGAAGATATGTAAACTTTCTCTTTGCCTCCGTTGTGAAATACCCACACTCTTGCATGTTCAAGATATTCGTCCACGATGCTGATAGCTGTTACCGGTTTTTTGAATTTTGGGTTTTCAGAAAGCATGCAGAATATTCCACGCACTACCAGTTTTATTTCCACACCCGCTTTTGCCGCTTCGTAAAGCCTTTCCATCAGGTCTTCATCAGAAAGAGAATTTAGTTTAACTAAAATGGAAGCAGGTTTTTTTCTTTCCGCATTTTTTATTTCCGTATGAATAAGTTTATGAAGCTGCCTGCGCAGCATCAGGGGGCTGGGTATAATACTTTTGCAGGCTTTTAAAAAATGTTCATTTTTGGGTTGCTCTAAATAATTAAAAATGCGGTTTATATCCGCCATGAATTTTTGATTGGAGGTAAGCAGGCAATGATCTGCGTATACCTTTGCTGTTTTTTCATTCAGGTTGCCTGTGCTGATAAAACCGTAATGCGTATTGCGGTCATTCATTCTTTTTTTAATAATGCAAAGCTTGGCATGTATCTTCATATTCGGCATACCGGTTAATACCCGTACGCCTTCCTCTTCAAGCCTGTTTTTCCATTCAATATTTGCTTCTTCGTCAAACCTTGCCCGCAATTCAAGCATCACGGTTACATGTTTGCCATTCCTGGCGGCGTTGATCAATGCATTGATGATCCTCGATTGCGGAGCCAGGCGATAACAGGTGATCTTAATGCTGCTTACATGCGGATCGATAGCGGCTTCCCGTAAAAGATCGATCACGGCATTAAAAGAATGATAGGGGAAATGAAGCATCACATCTTTTTCCATCACTACATCGGTCACCCGTTCTTCTAACAGCAGGGGATGAACAAATGGTTTCCTCCGCAGGTTTTTTTTCTCAAAAACATTTTCAGGAAACTCCATGAAGTTGCGAAAGTTATGAATTCTTCCGCCGGGAATAAGATTATCCCTTTTGGAAAGATTCATTCGCCGTATCAGGTATTCCAGCAAACCGGGATCCATTTCCCTGTCATATACCAAACGAACAGGTTTTCCCTTGCGGCGGTTCTTTAAACCTTTTTCAATTTTTTGAAGAAGAGAAGTAGATACATCATTATCAATATCGATCTCCGCATCACGGGTTACTTTAAGAACATGAGCGCTGTATTGATCGTATCCGAAATAAGAAAATATTTCCGGCAGATTGAAACGAAGAACATCTTCGAGCAAAATGATATGATTTTCTCCCTCGGGGGAAGGTAATTGAAGAAATCGTCCCAGCACCCGACTCGGAATTTCTATGAGTGCATAATTTTTTTTGAGTGGCGTTTGTTGTTTCCACATCACTACGCCGAGGTAAATGGATCTGTCACCCAGATAAGGAAAATTGGGAATACTTTCGATCATCAGCGGTATCACATTCGCACTTACTTCTTCGTCATAATAACGGGTCACAAATTCCTGCTGCTCTTTATTCAATTCTTTTTCGGTGACCAGAAATATTTTTGACCTCTTCAGTTCCTCCTGCATATTTTCCCAGATGCGGTTGAATTCGCTTTGCTGGTTCAGAACGATCAGTTGAATCTCGTCCAGTATCATTTGCGGCTCTGCTTCGAGATGCATGGTAGCCTTTGCCTTGCCGCTGTATTCAACCATGCGTTTCAGGGTAGCTACCCTGACACGAAAAAATTCATCAAGATTATTGGAGAAAATTCCAAGAAAACGGATACGTTCCCGAAGCGGAACGGCCGGATCGGCCGCTTCCTGCAAAACCCTTGCATTAAATGAAAGCCAGCTTATATCACGAAAGATCGTCTTGCGTTTGAGAGAGTCCATATTGATTGTTAGAAGAATAAAATTAAGAAACAGACGTGAAGTGGAGGTGTTAAGCTTAAAAAGAGTTGAATGATTATGTTTTAGATTGCTTCGTCGTCCCGCAATGCGGGACTTCTCGCAATGACGAATACTCTGAGTGTTGTAAATTATTCCTTACTCACGGATTCTTCGTCATTGCGAGGCTTGCTGATGGTAACTACTGAATATGAAGATTATTGCCAGCAAGCCGGGGTTCTC
>Ga0184636_1000117_pt1 | contig 18613 bp, 18 predicted proteins | sample PLM3_60_b2_FD_133164 | JGI IMG/M metagenome (GOLD analysis project Ga0184636, IMG submission 133164) | Groundwater sediment microbial communities from an aquifer in East River, Colorado, USA - PLM4_90_b2 | ecosystem: Environmental > Terrestrial > Soil > Riparian zone | place: USA: East River... | reverse complement strand
ATCATCTATTGAATTTCACAAAGCCACAGAAGAAAAAATTATTAGCAGGTACAAAGAAGATCTTGCCTTCTTTTTGAAACTGCGAACGGCTGTTTTGCAGCGTTATTCCGATGTAGTGGATTACCGGCAATACGAAGGACAGATTCAGAAATTGATTGACACGCATATACAAACAGATGAAGTTGTACCTATTACTTCACTGGTGAACATTTTTGATAAAAAGGAATTTCAGAACGAAGTAGCTAACACAATTGGTGAAGCGGCCAAGGCAGATAAGATTGCTTCAAGGACAGCCAAACACATTACTGAGAAAATGGATGAAGATCCCGCCTTTTATAAAAAATTTTCCGATATGCTGAAAGAAACCATCAGGGCTTATGAAGAAAAAAGGATCAATGAAACCCAATACCTGGCAAGGGTGAATGAAATTATGGATTCGGTTTTATCAAACAGGGATGATGACATTCCGGATAGTTTAAAAGAAAAAGAAGTTGCCAAAGCATTTTATGGTTTGGCAAAAGAAAGCTTCTCTGAAAAATTTGCAGATGAAATAATTAAAAAGGCGGTGTCTGCAGATGTAGCTATAGCCAGTGATGACATAATACAAAAGCTGAGAGTAGTTGATTGGTCAACGAAAGTGGATATCCCGAAACGAATGATTCACCAGATCGGTGATTACATCATTGATGAAGTAAGAGACAAGTATAATCTTTCTATGAGCTTTGAAGAGATTGACAGCATAGCGGAAAAAATTGTCGATGTTGCTAAAATCAGGTATAAATAATGACATCTCATATACTGTTTGGATCAAAACAAATTGATTTCAGTGTTCTTTATTCTCAACGAAAAACATTGGGCATTACAATTACACCCCATATGGATGTATTGATAAAGGCACCGGATAATACTTCCCTTGAAAAAGTAAAAGATATAGTGAGAAAAAAGGCACCATGGATACTGAAGCAACAATATTTCTTCCTGGCATTTCATCCGAAAACACCGCCACGAAAATTTATAAGCGGAGAAACCCATTTATATCTCGGGAGACAATACAAGCTTAAAATATTTATCGCCAAAAAAAATGAAGTGCGGTTTACAGGACGGCAAATAATAGTTTACCGCAAGCCAGGATCATCTGCAAAGGATGTTTTGAACAATTGGTATCGTGAAAGGGCTAAAATGAAATTTGCAGAAATAGCCGAACCTTTTATTCAACGATTTAAAAAATATAAGGTTGAACCTGAGAATATTTATTTACAAGCAATGCAATCCCGCTGGGGAAGCTGTACGCCTAAAGGGAAGATAATTTTAAATCCTGAATTGATTAAAGCACCCAAAGCCTGTATTGAATATGTGATAGTTCATGAACTCTGTCATTTAGTTTATCCTAATCACAATCAAAAGTTTTTTGATTTACAAAAAAGAGAAATGCCGGATTGGGAAAAGTGGAAAGCAAAGCTCGAGAAATTATTAGCATAAAATAGCTCTGTAAATTACCGAACCCCGCATTGCTGTGCAGCGGGGCAGGCGTACAAGAGTGTGAACCTTTGCATGCTCATGGTAAACTCCACGAAAACTTATTAGAATTACAATACCTGCCTGTTCGCAGGATTGCAGAACAACAGAAAATGCTATCAAACTCATTTCGTCTTCACCAATAACTCTCTAACATCAACATCAAGTTCTTTTGCAACTGCAAATAAGGTTTCAATAGTCGGCTGCATTTGATTAGTACACCATTTGGAAATAGTGTTCGGATTCATTCCTCGCTGAGCTGAGTGTTCAAATGAAATTAAGAATGATCGAATGCTATGCGGAGTCTGTGACTACGCATCAGCTTTGCAAAAGCTGTTATTGATGTTACTGAAAATTGTATCTATTTAGTATTGGTTTGTCATGGACTTCGCGTCTGGAGTTACAAACTATTACTGTCCGGTAAAAGTAAGTTTTTACATAAAAAAAGGGAAGTCGTTAAACCTCCCTGAATTGGTAGTTTTGAGTTGCGTCTCAGCGGGGTCTTTTGCTGACCTTCCTGAAACATCAAGAAGCATTAGGCAAAAAGACCCACTGGAACAGAAGCTCATGAGTCTATAACAATAAAAGATACAATTTTAGTAATTGCAATTAAGCTTTTTCAAAACTTGTCCCGACTTTGTCGGGAGGCGCCAGGCAGCATCTTTCTGTACAATGTTGGCTTTTTTATCAATTTACCATCCTTACTATTATTCTGTTGTTATTCCGTCAAATTCTGCTTCATTTGTTTCAGCCTCTTTTTTAGAGGGTCGTACAATTCCATCTTTGTGATTCGGAGGCGCATAAATGGTGTATATTTTTAATTCCGTCACAGGATCAATATTTATGATATTTTACGCCGTTGTTGGTGTTCTGCTGATAGAGTTCCACTGATTTAATTCTCCAACAACCGAAATAAAGAATTATTATTGAATCAGAAAACTGGTGTACTCTAACTTTAGTTTTGTGGAATAGTATAAGATCGGGTTGTTGGTATAAAGCTTCAAATTAGTTTCAATCTTCCTCCGGAACACCAAAAACGGCGTAAAACCAAATAATCCTGTAAAGCTCATGCATGCACTTCATGGACTTCCTGCAATCCAAGCTGAACCATCATTCCAGCCACATCAGGATAAGTTCGGACTTCCGTAGTTTTTCCATTCTTCACTTTTGCGAAAAAGCAAACCCTGATTGTCACTTTTCTGTTGGTAGCAGGAATTTCCGGTTGGTCGCCTATTTTAAGCGGCCCTTTATTAATTCCGCTACATTCAACTTCGGCGGCAATGTAATCGTCTGAAATAACTGTGTTCAGTGTTTTCATTGTAAGATCAGGAAATGCAGTGATCCATGTATTAAAGTATTTCTCTGCATCGGCTTTTCCTTTTATGGGTTTAGGATTGCTTGTGTCATGCAAAACAATGTTTTCATCCATGTAGGTGACGAATTTCTTTGAGTCGTGACGGTTCCAGGAATCGACCACTTGCTCATGCAGTTTTAAAAGATCATTGGTATTCATAACGGCCTCCTTTTTTTAAAATTAATGAAAGAATTAAGCAGTGATCTTATCGAAATTTTTGATAAGGAAATTTAACCCTTTTACGAAAAAAAATAACTGACCGCGGTCAGTTGTGGATTATTTATCATCCAGGAATGCAGACCAGCAGTGTCAGCAATCTTTTACTCCTCGCTGTTGGTGAGTGTTCAATCTAATAACGACTTTTCGAAGGCTGTTGGGAGTTTGCAACTCCTAACCCGAAGCGCATGAGTATATAACACTAAAAGACACAATTTCAGTAACTGCAATTACAGCTTTTTGACAGCATTCGAAGTTTCCTTTCAGGCGGGAGCATTCGAAGTTTGCGTCTCAGCGGGGTCTTTTGCTGATCTTCCTGAAACATCAAGAAGCATTAGGCAAAAAGATCCCGCTGTAACAGAAAAAGAATATTGTATTTACGTACTACGTATTGTAGGTTTATCGTTAGATAGAACCATTAAACCAATATCTCATGAAACGAACCCTGTTTGTCCTCTCGGTAGGATTCTTTTCCTCTATACTTCATGCACAGTTACAACCCATTGATGTCGCCGAAAACACATTAAAAGTAAGTGGGTTTGGTGAAGAAACTTTTTACTATGGATTTGCCGAAGGCGATCAACTTATTTTCAACTTTGAAGAAGTAAATGGCAAAGAATTAAAAGAGCTTGAAATTATTGAGCTTCCTTCTTCCTCTAAGTTCATGGATTATAAAACAAAAAAGATTGAGAATAAAATAATCAATATTACCAGGACGGGGATTTATAAATTCAGGTTTGCCAACTCAGCAATGAGTGGAAGAGTTTGTAGATTTAAAATTCAAAGGGTACCAACAAGTGAAGCAATTAAAAACTTTAACTGCAATGTTTATTGGAAAACAGTTTATGATAGTTTGAAAAGAACGGTACAGGAAAAATATCTAGTCAAAAGAGAATATAAGCCAGTGCAATTACTAGACCCTTCTGAATTTTATATTAATAGTGGAAGAAATGCTTTGTTTCAAGGAGGCAAATCCAGAATTACTTTACCAGTCATACTCCCTAAGAATACGGTAGAATGGTATTATACATTCTCCGCTTCGAGAAACAAGGAGGAGATAATCAGAACTAAACAATCAATAAATCTGATGGGGCAATTAACCAAACTTATTGACCAATCCGGAGTTTTAAATATCAGCATCGAAATGCTTACAAAACCTCCAGGTGGGGATGTCTGTGATATATATTTATTGGATGTAAATAATAGAAATCGTTTTGAAGAAAAGACAGACTTCCTGCATTATCCTGAAGGGACAAGAGAGAATATCACATCGGGAGTCGCGAAAATAAAATCCGCTTTGTTTTTAAATAATTACTTGGGTATAAAAAACCCGGATGCTGGTTACGGCATTCATATAGCTATTGAAGCTGTGGCTATAAAGCTGGAAGAAGAATGGGGAGAGAGGGACATTGTTAAGTATGATATTAGTTCGAGGAAGGAGGCATATTTGAAACAGTAAAACGCAACATGATCTTATACGTTCGGTAATTCTACTCAGCTATCATTGGTCATGCTAAAAACTGCAACATGCGCAAATGAGAACCCCCCAAAGCTCATGAGTCTATAACACTAAAAGACACAATTTCAGTAACTGCAATTACAGCTTTTTCAAAGCATTCGAAGTTTCTTTTTTATTGAACACTCAACACAGTAGGGTCAATCATTTCGTCTTCACCAACAACTCTCTTACTTCCACATCAAGCACTTTAGCTATCTCAAATAATGTTTCTATGGATGGCTGCATATCATTAGTGCACCACCTGGAAACCGTAGTTTCAGTTTTGCTTAATTGATTGGCCAATTCCCTGTTGGTAACATTTTTTTCAGCAAGTACTGCTTTAATTCTATTGAAGTTGCGTCTTGGCATGATCTAATAGCTTCAACGCAATATAACTACAACAAAAAAATCTTTACTATATGATAAATTTACATAATTCTACAATAAATTATACTATTTATTACTAATTATATAGTTTAAGTATATATATTTGTAGTATACCATTAAACCAATATACTTTTCAACATGAGTGCATTACCTCCATTTCTCATTCAACTCCATCAGCAATTAGCTGAAAACAAAACAAAAGATTCCGCCTGGGCCATTGTGAAAGAATATCTTTCATTCTTTGGAGTAAGCGGTGCAGAAAAAGATCTCTGGCAAATGCTGGTCGCCGGCCTCACCAATAATGAAATGGATGAGTTCAACAGCACAAGGCATCGATATGATCTCATTTTCTTTTTCGAATTCACCATGATGTTTATGGAAGCAGTTGATCTTTTAAACCAGCAGCACAATAAAAAACAGGAAAAAATAAACTATGAATAAGCAGGCACGTCAGCGCCTGTCAGCAACCCTGAGCTGGTAAAATAATCGGGCAACTACGCTTAGGATGGCAGGCAATGCTTCGGCAAGCTCAGCATTACATTCTTCTCAAATAACAATATATTTGAAAGGCTTGATCGTTACTCTTAAACAATGGAAAATGTTTGATTCCTTTCTTTTAATGAATGGTCTGCAAAATGAGGACTTGCTGAGTTTTCAAAAAGAACTTACTCCCCTGCAGGTAAAAAAAGGAGCATTATTTATTTCTTATGACCAGGTCATCCGCCATATTGCCCTGGTAGAAACCGGATATTTACGAACCTATCATATCGATGAAAAGGGCAATGAAGTAACCACAGAATTCAGTTCACCCAATTCATTTTGTACATCCTATTATAGCTTCTATACACAACGGCCTTCTTTTGAATTCATCGAAGCCATCACAGACTGCCATCTGCAATTATTAAGTTTTAATTCTCTGCAAAAATTATATGCACAAAGTTTTGCCATGAATGTCTTCGGCAGAACTATATTGGAAAAAGCCTGTATTGAAAGAGACCTGCGTTTAAAAAAGATCATGCACGTGGGAGCGAAAGAAAAATATGAATGGTTCGTTGAAACCTACCCGGAGATTTATAAAGTAACCAAGCTGATTCATGTTGCTTCCTTTCTCGGAATTAAGCCCGAAACATTGAGCCGTGTGAGAAGACAGATAATTTCTTGACTATTGTCAAAAATCAATCCGTTAAATGATCACAGTTTTGCGTCTAAATAAACATTTATGTACGCAATTAATCATGCAGCAACAGCCCTGCTGCTTAAAAAGAAAGAATCATCTGTGCCCATTTTACCTTTATTGATCTCCACCCAGGTCATAGAAATTCTTTGGGTTATTTTTAATTGGCTGGGCATCGAGCATTATTCCATTGAAGCAGGGAAACTGCATCTTGATTATCTCCCTTATTCTCATTCTGTATTTTCCACCTTGCTGCTTTCCTTGTTATCCTATGTGATTATCCGTTGGGGATTTAAAAAAAAGCGGCTGGCTCTTCTCTTTGCCATTGGAGTCATATCGCACCTGGTGCTGGATATCATTTTCCATGAAAAGGACATTCGCCTGTCACCTTTTTCTGATTTACCGGTATGGGGTTTAGGGATTATTCGTATGCCCATACTGAATTTTATTCTTGAATCTATGTATGGCGTATTTTGCTGGTGGTATTATAAGGGCAATAAAGCTTTATTAATTGCCATCATCGTATTTAACGTGCTGGATCTGCCCATCATGTTAGCTTCCGGTGATGCGCTTACTGTTTTCAAAGAGCATTCTTTTCTCCTGCCGGCATTCATTCTTTTTCAGATCCTGATCACCTGGTATTTTATATGGCGCTACAGTCGTTTACCAATACGACAAGTTGAATAAAGTTTGTGCTTGCTTTTTATTCTCCGCATGGGGGAGCCAGGTTCTTCCTTTTCTCAGAACGATAGTAAAAGAGATGCTGAAACAAGCCTGATCCCGATAGCTATCGGGACTATCGGGCAATGTCATTAAGTTCAGGAATGTTGTGGTTCAAATGCGCCGGAAGCGTTACCTGTTTGTAGAAAATAATATAAAGAAATTGACTGCCCATCGGGGCTACACAAAAAAGGTTAAAGGTGTAGCCACTACGTGGCAAATTGCATCTTTACAAATTTGTTTCTACAAACAGAAAGCCCAGATGGGGCTTAACTTAATGACATTGAACGATCGGGACAGGATGACAAAACAAAGATGATGTATTAATTCAACAGACAAAAGAACTGCCGCCCTCCGCTTACTCATTAACCAAATTAGCGTTCATCAAGAAATTTCAGTAAATGTTCTTCTGTTTTCTGAATAGTACGGAGGTTATTTTTGATAATGAATTCCGGAATGGGATCAACATGAGTTTGTAAAACTACAGGACGGGTCAGATTTTTGGCACTCCATATTTCATGACCCCCTTTTGTACGTATATGTTTTAATCCGCAGTACAGCAGGTAACGACGAAAAGTTTTAAGTGGAATATTTTTCAGTTTACCCATTATGCATAAGCAGGCAGTCTGACACCAGTATCAAATTTCTTGTAAGGGTAGTTGTCAAATATACGGCTGAATTCCTCGTTGTTTTCAAGCAACTCAGACATTGGAGGAGGGGAGGCGAGCTTTTTCCTGTTTTTATGGATAGACCAGCCCAATTTTCTTAAATCATTAAAAAGCGTTCTCTTCTTTGTCGTATAATCCAGGTATTCGGCTACAGTTAAAGCAAAACTTTCTTTAGCCTGTGATTCAGTGTTGCCGGAGCCGCTCAGGTCAAGTGCAGGACAGTAAATGATATGTGCATTGTCATCTTTGAAAGAAAGGACTGGCAATTTTACTGTATAGCTTCCTTTTTCATTGGAAAATTTACTCTCTATATCCCATGATTTCATATCAACAAAAAATTGTTTTGCAAAATACACATTTATTATGTTAGTAGCATGTCAAATCTTTGGAACAATGCTTCCCGGCCCTGCATGATGCTTGATAGATGCTCAATGCTTGGCCAGACTCAGTATGAAAAAACCAGCTGCATAATGACCTTCCTTTTTATTAATGTCTTATTTTACAGTCAACCAAACCTTTCTTTATGAATTCAACGGATGAAAATATAATATCAGACTACTACGATAATTATAAAGAAACACAGGCGGAAATATTTAAAATAGAAACAAGAAAAGCAAGGAACATGATCTTTACAGTAGCCGCTGTTCTTTTAATAGGTGATCTGCTTGGACTGGCGATAGCAAATGCAATAACCTATCTGACTCTGCTGGCCGCATTACTGTTCCCTGTTGTATTTACAGGATTAGGATTTTTTGCCAGGAAACAGCCTTTGTTAGCAGTTATTCTTTCCATGATCGTTTTTGCTATTATTATTATTCTGACATTCTTCGTTATGGGCTCAGTCTCCCTTATCAGTGGTCTTGTTGTAAAGGCAATTATTGTTTTTTGCCTGATTGCAGGATTAAACAATGCCCGTGAGGCTGAGCGTGCAAAAAAAGAAATGCAGTAAAACTCATCAGTTCCCGGTTGCAACCGGATAAATTTCAAATTCCCGGCTAAATACTGATTCCCTTGCCTTCCCCTTTAACCATTCACGCATACTTACCAGTACAAAATTTCAAGAAGGTCCGCATGGTGCTGTAATTACAGATACCAGTTACACAACTGTTTGGAAATACATGATGACTGAAAATTAAAATAAATTGTTTATCCCGCTGAAGTCGTCCTGATATTTAAAAATTAACCGCAGAGAACAGGAGGCCGGGGAGACATCGCAGAGAAAATTTTAAAAGGATTCTCATAGATTATTTTTAGAATTTCTATCTCCGCGAAACTCTTTTTCTCTTGTTCTCTGCGGTGAAAAAAAATCGTTTATCCCGTTAAAGTCGTCCTGATATTTGAAAATTAACCGCAGAGAACAGGAGGGGGAGACTGAACTAGTCGGGCAGGAAAAAAATCAAGGCCAGGCCCCGCATGTGCTGAACTCCGCCGCCCGGATTGGTCGCCGACCAACAGCAACAATGGTTTCACCGGAACATGATCGATGCCTTCGGGCATTTTCTATAACCGCTTGAATAGTTTGTGGCGGAAGCGGCGAGGATGTATCGTAAATTCTATTGCCAATAATTTTATTTTATCAAAACTAATTAAGATGAAAAAACTATATGCCGCCCGAACTATGCAGTTGTTGCTCATCGCACTGGTTTCTTTCACCGCGGTTGCCCAGCCCGTCACTACTCCCAGAACACCGAGCCCCGCTTCTACTGTATCGCAAACCATCGGTATATCTTCCGTCACTGTCAGTTATTCAAGGCCATCGGTAAAAGGTCGTGAAATATGGGGTAAGCTGGTACCCTATGGATGGAATGCTCAAGGTTTTGGCAATGGTAATCCGGCACCCTGGCGCGCCGGCGCTAATGAGAATACCACCATTAAATTTTCTCATGATGCGAAAATAGAAGGAAGACCTGTGCCCGCGGGAGAATATGGATTATTCTTTGTGATCAATGAGGATAATACAGGCGAATTGATATTATCAAAGGATAACAGGTCATGGGGAAGTTTTTTTTATGATCCTAAACAGGACCTGTTGCGCACTAAAATACAATTGCGTGAAATACCACTTACAGAAATGCTTACCTATGATTTTATCAACAGCACAAAGAATTCTTCAGAACTGGTACTTAACTGGGAGAAAAAACAGTTCCCGGTAAAGATCGAGTTTGCCGTAGATGATATTGTAATGGCAAATGCAGAAGAAGAATTAAAAGGTCCGACAGGCTTTACATGGCAGGGATATACAAGCGCTGCTGATTATGCCGTGCAAAACAATACAAATTATGAGCAGGCTTTGAAATGGATAGACAAGGCCATTTCGATGAATAATTCGTTTTCCACACTGAGTGTGAAATCAAATATCCTGAAGGGCATGAATAAAACGGACGAAGCGGATAAGATCATGAATGATGCGATCGCTGTGGCCAATGAAAATGAATTGAACCTGTATGCCTACCAGTTGATGAATAATAAACAGTATGACAAGGCTATTGAAATGTTGGTTCTGAATACCAAACGTTTTCCGAAAAGTGCAAATTGTTTTGACAGTCTTGGTGAAGCTTTTGCAACAAAGGGAGATAAAAAAAATGCGATTGTCAATTTCAAAAAATCGCTGAGCATGGACCCTCCGGCCAATGTGAGAGCCAATTCAGAAAAGTTTTTGAAACAACTGGGCGCATTATAGGGTAGTGAAGATTTTTTGAAAGAATAAATTTGTAAAAAGACCATCTCCGGATGGTTTTTTACATTGATTTCTTATCAGTATCGAAGATCCAAATGAATAAAATAGAAGCCGCACAAGTGTACGACTTTTCGGCCATGCTTCGACAGGCTCATGCTTCGACAGGCTCATGCTTCGACAGGCTCATGCTTCGACAGGCTCAGCATGATAGCAACACAACGGGGTCACCGCCTAAGGCAGGGGACCCCGTTGAAACAGAAAAACCGTCACGTTCTTATTGCAGAAATTCTAATTTAAAAGCTGCTTATCATTCCCCTTTCTCCGCACACATTACCCTGGTTTCACTGTTAATGCACCTGCACCAGTGGATTGGTATCATGAAAAACACCAGCCGGATTGAAGGTCCAAATCCATGCATGCTGGAGCCACAAACCAAAAGTGGTGTTGTGCTCCCACACATCATCCGAACCGGTAAAACCTTCCGGCGCCGCATTGGGTGACAGAGCAATCGGCACCGCATATTCTACAGCCTCCAATTGAAAGCTTCCATCCACATTCCTGTTATACACGAGAATCTCTGGTTTCCTGATGTCAAATACTGTATCAACAAACTCCGCTTTCATAAAATGGTAACCCATATTTGGCACCACAACATTTATATCAGCATAACGATCTGCAAAAGCATTGTTGATATTGCGATATCTGGCAGTTGCCGCACGTGCCTGTTGCAATTCCCACAAGGTCTGCTTGTCGAGTCCGGTATAGTTAGTAATAGGGAATACTTCCGCGCCTGCATTTATTCCCTGATTGCTCGTGGACTGAAACTCACTCGTAGGTTCAGATTTATCCTGTTTCTTACACGCGGTAAATAATAATATACTCAGCAAGATTACCAGGGAAAAAAGGGGTACTGTATTCCGGGTGAACCGATCTGATAACTGCGGCACAGCAACAGTGTTGGTATTGCAGCCTATAGCCGCATTGAATGAATTTTTCATTTTTATCCTCCTATGTTTTTAAAAAAATTATGAAATGGAATTGCAGTGTTGCTTTCATAGATCGTTCTTAATAGTATGCTTACTATTATATAAGTTGTTTGATAGTTATAAAAAATAAAGGCGTAAAAGTATAAGACATTTGATTCGAAACTGACGGAATTTATCCTTTGGCGGCTCCCGGATAATCTTCGGAGTATATAATTCCCCCAACGGTGATCATCAAAAACAGGCAATGCGCAAGGGTATTATCAAACAGGAATTATAAATCAATTGCGGGCTTCAGAGAATAAAATTTTGATTATAACAACAGAACGGGGTCTCTGTCTAAGGCGAAAGACCCCGTTGAAACAGAAATAGTAATTATACAAAACGCATATCATTCCCCTTTCTGCACATCATTCCCCTTCACTGTTAATGCACCTGCACCAACGGATTGGTATCATGAAAAACACCATCCGGATTGAAGGTCCAAATCCATGCATGCTGGAGCCACAAACCAAAAGTAGTGTTGTGCTCCCACACATCATTCGGACCGGTAAAACCTTCCGGCGCCGCATTGGGTGACAGAGCAATTGGCACCGCATATTCTACAGCTTCCAGTTGAAAGCTTCCATCCACATTCCTGTTATACACGAGAATCTCTGGTTTCCTGATGTCAAATACTGAATCAACAAACTCCGCTTTCATAAAATGATATCCCATATTTGGCACCACAACATTTATATCGGCATATCCATCAGCAAAAGCATTGTTGATGTTGCGATATTTAGCTGTTGCTGCACGTGCCTGCTGTAATTCCCACAAGGTTTGCGGGTCAAGTCCGGTATAGTTATTAATAGGGAATACTTCCGCGTCAGCATTTATTCCCTCATTGTTCACGGACTGAAACTCACTCTTAGGTTCAGATACATCCTGTTTCTTACACGCGGTAAATAATAATGTTCCCAGCATGATTACCAGGAAAAAAAGCGGAACCGTATTCCGTGTGGACCGATCTGATAACTGCGGCTCAGCGACAGTTTTAGTATTGCAGCCTATAGCCGCATTGAATAAATTTTTCATTTCCCTCCAATGTTTTATTTAAAAATTATGAAATTGAATTGCAATGCAAAACTGCTCTCAGATCATCTATGAGACGTAAGGAGTCTTCCCTATTTTAGAGTGCCCGCCCTCCTATTTTATAAACAGGAGAATAGGGAGTTGATCGAAAGAGCCGGACTTTTAGCCTCACAAAAAACAGAATTTCTTACGTTGCTATTGGTAGTTGAAGACACTCTTTGGCAATGCTTCGGTATGCTTCGGCAAGCTCAGCATGATAACGAAATAAAACTGAAAAGTAAAGATGAGTGTATAAACTGACTTGCCGGTCAGGCGACCGGCAACAACAATCCATTTATGAAAATTTGCTAAGCATTTCCTGGAGGCCGCTGATGAACATTTTCCTCGGCCCTGGCCGGTGTAAGCTGTACCATTCTGATGACCCTGGCTTTGTTTCTCAGCAAGGGAGGAACAGCCATTAATGCCTGTTCATGAGTCTCAGCTTCAATGAATGCATAGGCATTGTGGTCATTATCATAACAGCCCCACTCGAAATGTGTCAGGAATCCTGCATTATATTTTGCAAAATGTTCAGCCGCCATACGGCAATCTTCCAGTGTATGTGGAGAAATGACCAAATAGCGTTCCATTGTAAATTGATTTTGGTGTTAAAAAAATGGAGGGTAGCGGGTCAGTTTGAAAATTTTGAATGCCAGCCCACGTCCCGATCCCGATAGCTATCGGGATTATCGGGATAAATCGTGGGCTAAATAACTACCAAACAAAGAAACTTTTTTACATCACAAAACAAGCTTTTTTTCTTTTTGCATTTGCTCATGGATCAATTTGCCTTCTCTCAATACAATCGCCGGTAATGATCTGATATCGCTGAATAGGGTGTGGAAATTTACAATGCATATTCTCAAAAGAAAATTGTCATCCACCACAGCATTGCTTGGAAATACTTCGCCGCCTGCCTGCAATCTGTTCAGCAGCGCCTGGTTTAACTGGTTCAGGTATTCCTGTTCTGTATTTGCATCCACACCTGCAGGCTTGTAACGGAATGTCGTTATACTCAGGTTTTGTGTGAATGTTTCGATCTCTTCATATTCATTCAGCAACAAGAATAGTTGTTTAGCAAGCTGAATATCTTCCCTGATCATCTGTATATGTCCTTCGGTTCCGACCTGTCTCAATCCCATCCAGACCTTCAATGCACGAAATCCCCTGGAATTTTGAAACCCGCTTTCATAAAAATTTGTTTGTGGTTCATCTTCACCTTCAAAATTGTAATACACGGGATGGAAACTGAATGCATCTGTCAGTGCTGCCGGATCTTTCACCAATGTACATCCTGCTTCCATAGGACTATACAACCATTTATGCGGATCGATCGCGATTGAATCAGCCATCTCCATGCCATCAAACAGATCTTTTAACTCAGGCAGGGCGGCTGCGAAACCGCCATACGCACCGTCTACATGAAACCAGCAATCATGTTTTTTACAAATTGCGGCGATCTCGTTCAACGGGTCAACGGCGCCAAGAGCTACTGATCCTGCTGTACCAACAACCAGGAACGGGATCAGACCCTGATCTTTATCTTCTGTTATTTTTTTATCGAGAAATTCAACATTCATTCGTTGATCAGCATCTGTCGGTATCCAGCGGATCGCATCGAGACCCAAACCAAAAAGATCGGCTGCTTTGTTGATCCAGGTATGTGTGTCCGCGGATGTGTATACACACAGCTTGCCTTGAGCAGGCTGCAGTCCGAGTTTACGAATGTCCCAGGTTGATTTTGCTTTTCGTGCAGCAAGAAATCCGACAAAATTTGCCATGTTGCCACCACTGACCATTATTCCCGCTCCGGCGGGATAACCGATCATGGATCCAAGCCATTGAATGGTTTGTTTTTCAATTTCAGTCGCCATGGGAGAAAGAACAAAAGCGCCGCAATTGCTATTTATTGCTGAAGCCAGCAGGTCGCCGAGCATACCGATCGGTGCAGGCGACGAAGTGATATATCCCCAGAACCTGGGATGGGCATTGAACAAACTATTATTGACAAGCAGCTGCCAGCTTTCTTTTATCAATGCTGCAGGTTCCATGCCTGTTGACGGAATGTCTTGCGGAAGTTTAGCCTGTAATGATCGCGGAGTTGGGGATGTCGTTACAGGGTAATTCCTGATGGATGAAAGAAAATCGGCAATATCATTTACCAGCTGGTGACCTGCTTCGCGAAAAGTTGCTGCATCCATATCAATCGATGATTGGCGCCTGTCCAGTGTCTTATCCGATAAGATAGGGTTCATAAACGTAGAAACTTTTTTTCAAAGGTATGAAAATGCTCAGGCAAAAAGATTTCTAGCCATTGTGGGTGCCTGCTTTCCGTCAGGTTTTGTACTACTGCCAGGGTCGACCATTTCGTTGATGTCAACGAAATGATCTTCAATAAAAAAATAAAAGTTTTGGGTGCCTGTACCCTTCCAAATTTTTTGTTAATACAATTTTCTCCGTCCGACCTCTAAACAAAAGATCGGAACTTTAGAATAAACCAAAACCTTTAACATGAAAAAGATCTACATAGTAAGCATTCTGCTTTCATTTATTGTGATTCCGGGTTGCAGTAAGGATTTTCTGAAAAAATATGATAAACGTATTACCGGCACATGGAGAATAACCGACGTCAACCGTGTTGGACTCGGCGGTAATACGGATAACCTTCCTTTCACAGATGGAACCTTTACTTTCAATGAAGACGGAAGTTTGATCTATGTGAATTCAGCAAATATTACCTATCAGGGCAGTTGGGACATTGACAAAAAACAAATAGATGATCAGACAATGCGCAGCCTGCAGGTCACTGCTGTAAACTACACAACTCAACAAGTGATTACAGAATATTATGATGACATGAGCTTCACAGGCACCGATCATTTTAAGGCAACTATTATTTCAGGTTTTCATAATTATGTAACACATTTTCGCAGGTAGGGTATTTTGGGGTAGCCATGGTTAGCTTTACGCACCATCTCAAACATCGCGTGCAGAGTTCAATTAAACGATCAGCAACTTTCTGAGTATAGTGATAACTTATTTTTTAATCTTCGTACATTGGATGAATAAAAAAAACAAACATGGCTGCTTTTAACAGAAGAGATTTTTTAAAAACCTCCGGGCTTACATTACTGCCCGGTATGTTGCCTGCGCTGCCGGCCTTTGCCGGTGAAACAGCTAAACAACCATCTCCCGCTGATGAACCTGTTGTAAAATTTTTTTACGATGGTGAAACTTTTGATGGCGCTGCCTACTGGGAACAATTGCAGCAGGCGCATAACAAACAACCTATCAAAGTGGACCGTTACGGATCGGGCGGCGCTGTAGCAGAACTGGAAAAAAAATTTGAAGTGATCACCGGCAAAGAAAAAGCCATATACATGCCCAGCGGCACCATGGCCAACCAGTTGGCCATTGCCGTGCTAAGCGGTGAAAACAGCAAAGTGTTTGTACAGGATACAAGCCATGTATACCGTGATGAAGCCGATGCAGCGCAATCAGTATTTAATAAAAGACTGATGCCGCTGGCAAAGAATGAAACCTGGTTTACTGCCGCAACATTAAAACAGGCTGTAGAAAACCTGGATAATGAAGAAGTTTTTAAAAGCGGGATTGGTTGTGTTTCGATTGAAAACCCTGTTCGCCGCACCGACGAACGCATGGTGCCTGTTGAAGAAATAAAAAAGATAAGTGAGTATTGCCGCAATAATACTATCAAACTTCACCTCGACGGAGCCCGCATTTTTATGGCTTCTGCCTGGTCAGGTATATCTATAAAAGAATATGCTTCCTGGTTTGACAGCATTTATATTTCCCTGTATAAATATCTTGGCGCCAGTGGCGGCGCTGTTTTATGCGGCGATAAAGCGGTGATAGATAAAATGCCGCACTTAATCAAGATACATGGCGGCAATATGTTTGGTAACTGGTTGAATGCAGCCATGGCGCTTCACCGGCTGGAGGGAATTGAAGAACGTTTACAGGAAGCCATTAAACGATCAGCAGAAATTTTTGCATCGCTTAATAAAATACCCGGCGTAAAAATAGCTGCACTGGATAATGGCACCAATATTTATAACATGAGTTTGGCTGCCGGAATGGATGTCAAAAAACTCTCGGATCACCTCGCTGCAAATTATTTTATCCGTATTATCCCCCGGCGGGAAGCGGATGGTAATATAAAAATAACGGTCAACGAAACCCTGCTATACCGGGATCCAAAATATATAGTGGATGCATTTAAAGACGGAATTAAAAAAGCAGAAGGATAAACCTGGATTTAGCCCTGTTGCTTTGGTAGCCCGACCAACAGATTGCTAATAGTCTCTCAATAAGCGACTGATGTTTTGCAGATAACAACTTAAAAAAGATCAGATAAGGATCACTCAGATGAATTTTTATACAAAAGTTGAAAAAAGAAATAAAGCTGGCATCCCCTCCTTTGGAGGGGCAGGGGTGGGTTTAAAAAATCTGAGTAGTTGTATAGAAACAGCCTTGCAGTTAAGTATATAATATCCCTTTTCAGTCAAAAGAAATTCCTGATATTGATTTATCTTCCTTAAACATTACACGTTCAAAAGATTTGCATGCCTTCACTCTACATTCTCGCTCTCGACCAGGGTACTACCAGCAGCCGCAGTATGTTGTTTGACAAACAGGGTAATATCATCAGCTCGGCGCAAAAAGAATTTAAACAAATTTTTCCGCAGCCCGGTTGGGTGGAGCATGACCCCGAAGAAATCTGGAGTACGCAATTTGGCACCATGGCCGAAGCAGTGGCTAAGGCAGGAATTACCATGAATCAAATTGCCGGCATCGGCATCACCAACCAGCGCGAAACTACCGTGGTTTGGGAACGCAGCACGGGGCGGCCTATTTACAATGCCATCGTGTGGCAGGACAGAAGAACCGCGGCTTTTTGTGATGAATTAAAAGCGGCGAACCTGGGTCAGCTTATCAATGAAAAAACAGGATTGGTAATTGACGCTTATTTCTCTGCAAGCAAGTTGAAATGGATACTGGACAATGTACCCGGTGCCAGACAAAAAGCAGAAAATGGCGAACTCGCATTTGGTACCATCGATTCCTGGCTTGTATGGAAATTATCCGGAGGAAAAATTCATGTCACCGATGTTTCAAATGCTTCACGAACCATGTTGCTGAATATTCATACTGCCGAATGGGATGATGAGTTGCTGAAAATTTTTACCATTCCAAAATCACTTCTTCCTGAAGTAAAACCATCCAGTAAAATTTATGGCGTCACCGGGAACATTATTCCTGATTCGCGCTTACCCATTGCCGGTATTGCCGGTGATCAGCAGGCAGCGCTGTTTGGTCAAATGTGCACACAACCAGGCATGGTAAAAAATACCTATGGCACAGGATGTTTTATGTTGATGAATACGGGATCAAAAGCCATCATTTCAAAAAATAACCTGCTTACTACCATTGCCTGGAAAATTGAAAACGAAATTGAATATGCATTGGAAGGAAGCGTGTTCATAGCCGGCGCTGTAGTGCAGTGGCTTCGTGATGGGTTAAAAATTATTCATACTTCAAATGAAGTAGAAAAACTATCGGCCGATGTGCCTGGTACAGGCGGCGTGTACATGGTTCCTGCCTTTGCCGGTTTGGGTGCGCCGCATTGGAACCAGCATGCAAGGGGCGCCCTATTTGGATTGACAAGAGGTACTACCGACGCGCACATTGCAAGAGCTGCACTTGACAGTATTGCTTATCAGACCTATGATGTGTTGAAAGCTATGGAAGCCGATGCAGAGATCAGCATCAAAGAATTACGGGTGGATGGCGGCGCTACGGTGAACAACCAGTTGATGCAATTTCAAAGTGATATTCTTAATTGCAAAGTGGTGCGGCCAAAAATAACAGAAACAACAGCGTTTGGTGCCGCGTACCTGGCGGGGCTTGCGGTGGGTTACTGGAAAAATATCAGCGAGATACAGGAACAGTGGCAGGTGGATCAGAATTTTTCTCCGGTCATGAGTGAAGAAAAAAGAAATGAATTGCTAAAAGGATGGCAAAGAGCAGTGAAGGCTTCTATTAGTTGGGCAAGTTTGTAGTCGTCATTGCGATCCGCCTGAGGCGGAGAAGCAATCTTTTTCGTGATAGTGATTTTTATGTTAACAGCTATTGTATTTCTATTTAACCTTCGTTCCCGCATGTGCGCATTAGCGTCAAGCTAAGGATTAATCCACATAAGTGGAAAACCAGATAGAGTAAGGATATAAAAGAAAAAGCAACTTGTAGTTCTTAACACATTTTACAATGTCTACAAATCGCTTTTT
>Ga0184636_1000116_pt1 | contig 18685 bp, 16 predicted proteins | sample PLM3_60_b2_FD_133164 | JGI IMG/M metagenome (GOLD analysis project Ga0184636, IMG submission 133164) | Groundwater sediment microbial communities from an aquifer in East River, Colorado, USA - PLM4_90_b2 | ecosystem: Environmental > Terrestrial > Soil > Riparian zone | place: USA: East River... | reverse complement strand
TGTTTAAATCAACGGATGGAGGAACTACATGGAAAAAACTCACGAATGGTTTTCCAACGACGCAGCAGGGATTGGGAAGAATTGGCTTTGCCATCGCACCCACCAATCCCAACAGGATGTATGCCACTGTTGATGCTCCTCAATTGGGCGGAATATACAGAAGTGATGATGCCGGCGAAACATGGAAAAGAATTCAATCTGATAATCGTTATTGGGGGAGAGCAAGTGATTTTGCAGAATTGAAAGTTGACCCTGCCAATGCCGATGTTATTTACAGTGCTGATGTTGTTACATGGAAATCAGTTGATGGCGGCTCTACATGGAATGCATTTCGGGGTGCGCCGGGTGGTGATGATTATCATCGTATCTGGATCAATCCAAATAATCATGATATAATTTTAATTGCCAGTGACCAGGGAGCCATCATCACGGTAAATGGCGGACAAACTTTTTCATCCTGGTACAACCAGCCTACAGCTCAATTTTATCATGTAAGCACTGATAATGCTTTTCCATACAATGTTTATGGCGGTCAGCAGGAAAGCGGCTCTGTTGGAATTGCATCCAGAAGTAATGACGGGCAAATTAGTTTTCATGAATGGCATCCTGTCGCTGTTGAAGAGTATGGCTATGTTGCTGCCGATCCGCTTGATCCAAATATTATTTATGGCGGTAAGATCACAAAATATGATAAGCGAACAGGACAGGTGCAGAATATTTCACCGGAAGCTGTGCGAAGTGGAAAATATCGTTTCTTAAGAACAGCGCCGGTTCTCTTCTCTCCTGTCGACAAAAAAACCTTGTATTTCGCGGGAAATGTTTTGTTCAAAACGACAAATGGCGGAAATAGCTGGCAGGTCATCAGTCCTGATCTCACAAGAGAGAGCTGGGATGTTCCGGCAAGCGTCGGCATTTATACAACCAATGACCTTAAAACAATGCCACGCCGGGGAGTGATTTATACAGTGGCCCCTTCGTTTAAGGATATTAATACGGTCTGGGTGGGTACTGACGATGGATTAATCCAGGTAACAAGAGATGGAGGGAAAACATGGAAAAATGTGACTCCGCAGGAAGTTACTTCGTGGAATAAAATATCGCTGATGGAAGCAAGTCATTTTGATGTTAACACAGCGTATGCAGCCGTAAATAAGATTCGTGTTGATGATATGCATCCGCATATTTACAAAACAACTGATGGAGGAAAAACATGGAAAGAGATCGTAAATGGTTTGCCCGGTGATCCTATCAATACGGTACGGGAAGATCCAAAAAGAAAAGGATTATTGTTTGCAGGAAGTGAACGAGCTGTATATGTTTCTTTTGATGACGGGGAGCACTGGCAAAGTCTTAGATTAAATATGCCGGCAACTTCCATTCGTGATTTAGTGATAAAAGATGATGACATAGTTGTTGGAACTCATGGAAGAAGTTTCTGGATATTGGATGATATCACTCCACTGCGCCAACTAACTGGTCAACTTGTCAACGAATCAACTATTCTTTACAAACCACAAACGGCCATTCGTGTTCGCTGGAATATGTGGAGCGATACTCCCTTGCCACAGGAAGAGCCGGCAGGACAAAATCCTCCGGATGGCGCAATCATCAATTATTATTTAAAAGAAAATACAAAAAATATCAGTTTAGAAATTCAGGATTCCAAAGGAACTATTGTCCGCAAATTTTCAAATAAAGACACTCTTTACAAAATCGGTGATGTAAATATTCCGCTTTACTGGATACGACCCCAGGAAATACTTTCCGGTGAGACCGGCTCTCATCGTTTTTTGTGGGACATGCATTATACCCCGTTAAATACTCCTCCTTCCTACCCCATTTCTGCGATTTATAAAAACACAACTCCAAATGAAACATCGCCCTGGGTAATGCCTGGAAATTATACAGTGAGATTGACTGTTGATGGAAAGGTTTTCACTCAACCATTCATTGTAAAAATGGATCCGAGAGTTAAAACATCCGTTGCTGATCAGCAAAGGCAGCATGATCTTTCTTTGCAATGCTATGAAGGAAGAAAACAATGCATAGAAATATTGAAAGAGATCAGGGCTTATCGTTCCGTGCTGAAAGGAGAAATAACAAATGCATCCGGAACAGTTGCTGAGGAATTAAATAAAAAAGATAAGGAAGCGGCAGCATTGGAAAATTCGCCGCAAGGCAACCCTTCGGTCTCCGCCACAGGCGGATTGCTGCAGGCGCGGCAGGAATCCAGCTTTGGAAGATTAAACAACAACTTTGCATCCCTGCAAAATACTTTACAGGAAACAGATATGCCTCCGACAACTCAAACAGTTGTAGCAGTGGCAGAGGCTCAAACTCAGTTAACGGGTTTATTGAAAAAATGGAACGAAATTAAAATCAAATAACACACTATCATCTATCAACTATCATCTAAACCTTCAACTATATTTGCTTCATGAAGGATAACAAAATAAATATTGAATTCAACAAGAACGAAGACGCGATGAAAATGTCACTAAGTGACATGCAGAAGCGATTGGAAAAAATTTATGAAGGCGGTGGTAAAAAAGCGATCGAAAAACAAAAAGAAAGAAATAAACTCACCGCAAGAGAGAGGATTGATTATCTCCTGGACAAAAACCCGCCTAACGGACAGTCAGGCAAATTCTTTATCGAGATCGGCGCATTTGCGGGTTATGAAATGTATGATGAACAAGGTGGCTGCCCTGCCGGCGGTACAGTTGCCGGAATTGGATATGTCAGCGGCAGGCAATGTGTCATTGTTGCCAACGATCAAACGGTAAAGGCAGGTGCCTGGTTTCCTGTTACCGCCAAAAAAAATCTCCGCATGCAGGAGATCGCTATGGAAAATCATTTACCAATAATTTATTTAGTTGATAGCGCCGGTGTATTTCTTCCCATGCAGGATGAAATTTTTCCTGATAAAGAACATTTTGGTCGCATCTTTCGTAATAACGCCCGCATAAGTGCCATGGGTATTACACAAATTGCTGCAGTAATGGGCGCCTGTGTTGCCGGCGGCGCTTATTTGCCAATTATGAGTGATGAGACATTAATGGTAGAAGGTGCTTCTATTTATCTGGCAGGTCCATATCTTGTAAAAGCCGCCATTGGTGAAGATGTGGATACAGAAACCCTGGGCGGCGCAGTTACGCATACAGAAATTTCAGGCATTGCAGATTATAAATTCAAAACAGAACCGGAATGCATGGATCATATCAAAAAAATGATCTCCATGCTTGGTGAAAAAGAAAAAGCGGGCTTTGATCGTATTAAATCAAAATCTCCAAAAAAAAACCCTGAAGAATTATGTGGAATTGTTTCTGCCGATGGCAAACCATACGATATGCTCGGGATAATCGAAAGAATAGTGGATGATTCAGAATTTGAACAATTCAAAGAAGATTATGGTAAAACCATTATTTGTGGTTATGGCAGAATAGATGGCTGGGCTGTTGGTATTGTTGCTAACCAGCGGAAAATAGTAAAAAGCAAAAAGGGTGAGATGCAGATGGGCGGTGTTATTTATAACGACAGTGCCGATAAAGGAGCCCGTTTTATTCTTAATTGTAACCAAAAAAAAATACCGCTCGTTTTTTTACAGGATGTGACAGGTTTTATGGTGGGCAGTCGCAGTGAGCATGCAGGGATTATAAAAGACGGGGCTAAAATGGTAAATGCTGTTGCTAATTCGGTGGTTCCAAAGATCACTGTCATTATCGGCAACTCTTATGGTGCCGGCAACTATGCTATGTGTGGTAAAGCCTATGATCCCCGTTTTATCTATGCATGGCCATCAGCTAAAATTGCTGTTATGGGTGGCGACCAGGCTGCAAAAACATTATTGCAAATACAGGTAGCCGCTCTTAAATCAAAGGGAAAAGAAATACCAGCGGAGAAAGAAGAACAACTTTTGAATGAGATCAAAAACCGCTATGACAAACAGACTATGCCATACTATGCAGCAGCAAGACTTTGGGTAGATGCCATCATTAACCCTCTTGAAACAAGAAAATTAATATCCGAAGCCATTTACGCTGCCAATCATAATCCAAATTTGCCGGATTTCAAGTTGGGAGTTTTCCAGGTTTAAAATAAGGAACAGATAAAAATCCTATTTTTTTATATTGATTATTTTTAAGTATTTTCACTCCGTAATTAACACTAACTGAATGCTTATGAGAAAATCTACATTTTCCTTTCTTACTGTTATAATCCTGGTTTCATTTTCTCTATTACAATCATGTAAGGATGATTCGTACCTATTAGTTAAGCCTGCAGTTCCCGACCAATCATTCTCTGAAGAATTTGATACAGCCTCAGCTGCACTTGCCAGGGGATGGCATTTTATTAATAAGAGCGACCCTATTGGTTCCGATGTCTGGCAGCAAGGCGGTGGACTCCCCCCATGGTTTCAGCCTTATTCTAATAATGGCTCGTATGTTGGTTTTGTTGGAGCTGACTACACTTCTACATCAGCTGCAGCCGGTATAATCAGCAACTGGCTCGTATCACCACCGGTGACTCTTCAAAATGGAGATAGAATTATTTTTTATACCCGCGGTTTATTATACTATTCAGGCGCCGGAACAGATTCTACTGATTATGGAAACCGTTTACAGGTCAGTATCAATCAGTACAATGATTACTTAACTGTAGGTGATGGTGAGGATCCGGGAGATTTTAAAAATGTATTGGTTGATATCAATTCAAACTATGAATTTTTCCATACCGACCCTAACCAATATTCACCAACTGCTTACCCTTCAAACTGGACGCGTTTTGAAGCAACGGTATCCGGCTTAAATGAACCCGTGAAGGGACGCTTTGCATTCCGGTATTTTGTTGAAGGAGCAGGTTTTAATGGCCTTGCTTCGGGTGTAGCCATTGATAAAGTTTCCTACATCAGTGTGAACCATCATTAAAAGAGTTTGATTATCTAAAAATAAATGATCAGGAAATGAAAAAATATTACCAGTTAGTCGTTGCGGGACTTTTAATAGTAACAGTGATTTTTATTGCTCTTTCTTGTGAGAAGGATGCCAAAACAATTACTCCTGCTGCGCAACCACCTGCATCACCCGTCCCAACCGGTTCTTTTACAGAAGAGTTTGACAATGCTTCAGATCTTACTTCAAAAGGCTGGATGTTTGTAAATAACAGCTTTCCGATCGGAGAAGCGGGTTGGAGACAAGGACGCTACGAAATGGTAAACGTTGGAAACAAGAAACTGATTGGCTCGGTAACGGTAGGTTTCCCTGCTTATTCAGCAAGTAATTCTCCGCATGATTTCATCAGCTGTGATATCACGGCTGCAGATCCTGCTTCAACTGCAAATTACAGTGCATGGCTGATCTCACCTGCTGTTCCGATGAAGAATGGTGATAAGATCTCTTTCTATACTATTGCCAATGCATTGGATGTTGACCCTTCACAGGGAGTTTCTACAGCAGACAGGATGCAGGTTCGCCTGAACCTTACAAATGGCTCGGCAGCTATAGGCACCGATACTGCTTCTGTTGGAAAGTTTAGTGTTGTGGCGTACGATTCAAATCCCAATACTTTTTATAACGCCGCGGGCGGTCATCCGATTGTCTGGACTAAAATAACAATTACCCTTTCTGGTGTCCCGGGAGGAAGTATACCTGCAGGACGTTTTGCTTTCCGTTATTATATCCAGAATGCCGGTCTGTATGGAGGATCAACAGGAGCACGTTATCCTTCTGTTGTGGGTGTGGATAATGTTGCATTCGTTCATAATTAACAGTTAAAAGATATTTTTATTTATATGGCTGCTGCAACCTGCGCAGCCATTTTTATTATTTTTAGAAATTTAAAAAATCATTTAATGCATACTTTATATTTTATAGGAGCTACTTTCATTTTTTTGCTGAACTTTTCATGCACTTCAAGATCTGATGAAAAAAAAATTGAACTTACCCCCGAACAACTGACACAACAAAAAATTGACAGTTTAAAATTAATTGCACAAAATGGCGACCTGGTCACACGGATGAATGATAATATTATCAGTTTTCATCTCAAAAATTTTAACCTGACAGACAAATCATTTTCGCATGCAGGTGTGATCGTGATAAAGAATGGTCAAAAACTTGTGTGCAATATTGATGCTAATGAAAAAGGGCTCGATACGGTCCGGTATGATCCCATTGATTCATTTATTAATCCAAAAGAAAATTATATCTGCGGTTTATTCCGGTATAAGCTTTCAGAAACAGAACAACAGGACTTTGTGAAAGGGCTAAATTCATATCACGACAGAAAAGCTCATTTTGACAGAGTATTTGATCTGAATACGGATTCATTGATATATTGTTCGGAAATGATCTCTAAATCACTGACCCGCGCAACACAAGGACGGTTTGTATTTAAGCCGATAACAATACCTAAATATATGTTGCCCGTTATTACTAGATTTTTTGAAAAAGATACTCTAAATAATATTCCTAAAAAAGCATTGAAAACAATCGTCGAAGAACGAAAGTACATACCGATTGACGATCTGTATTTACAACCCGGGTGCACGGAACTCATGAGATTTAAACTTAAACATTTTCCCGGCGAAGAATGAGTCAGCAAAAAATCACTATCTATACCGATGGAGCGGCCAGAGGGAACCCGGGACCCGGCGGATATGGTGCCATCCTGATCAGCGGCGATCACCGCAAAGAACTTTCACAAGGTTATCGCAAAACAACTAATAACCGGATGGAACTGATGGCCGTTATTGCAGCCTTGCTAAATTTAAAAAAAGAAGGTCTGCATATTACTATTTATACAGATAGCCAATATGTATCAAAAGCCATCAAAGAAGGCTGGTTAAATAAATGGATCGCTACTCAGTTTAAAGGAGGCAAAAAAAATAAGGATCTTTGGATGCAGTTTCATGAGTTAGCACAAAAACACCATATAAATTTTGTTTGGGTAAAAGGGCATGCAGATAATCCGCTCAATAATCGATGTGACGAACTCGCAACAGCCGCTGCTGATAGCCGGGATCTGCTGATTGATGAAGAATATGAAAAAGATAAAAATTCGCTGTTTGAATGACCGGCTCTTAAATAAATCCTGGTCATAACCGGAACTTCAATTCTATTTCCAAACTATACCGCCTGATGCCGGATTCTTGTAAAAAAACGGCTATAGAGATAATGACTCCCAAAGAAAATCCCGTTAAACAATAAAGTGGCCCAGACACTTCCACGAAAAAAAGGAAGTCCCGCTGCAAAGCAATTCAGTAAGCCGCTAAATGTTTTTGGGTAAGGTTGATTATTGATGTCTAATCCACCGCCGGCCCAATTAAAAAAATTAGAAGTCAGGTAAAAGAAAACAACTCCGGCGAGTGATCCTAAAAAAATATGTCCGATATTCTTTTTATTAATAAAGAAACCAATAAAGGTTATAGCTGCAAATAAAAGGTAATTTACCCATTGCCCGGTATAAAATCCTTTTATAGTGGTTAGACCCTGTTGATAGAGTACCTGGTACAATATATCCGAAAGCAGCATTGACAATACAGGAACCAGGAAAGAAAATTTTTTGTCTTTGATCACGGAACCAGCGAATAATGCCATAGCAATCTGTGGCGCAAAACCTAATGGCCTGTTATCCCATACCCGGTAAAGGGCGGCTGCAATTACCAGCAAAACAAAAACAAGAATTGTAGTCTTTTGATTTCTCATACCTGGAAAAATTTCGACACAAAAATAATTGAATTGAAGCAATCCTGAATGTAAATTATTCATCAGTGTGAACAGGTACTGATGCCTTATAAAAATCAGCGCTGGCTAAAGCTTTCACTGAAACAGGCTGATGACTGGTAATGAACGCTGCCTCTCCTTTTGACAAGTTGAGTTCTTCATTTTCCGAAGTGAGCGATATCGTTCCCTCCATTACCAAAACAATTTCTCCGCTTACGGTTTCAAATGATGAAACATCTCCTTCCTTTAATTTAAAGCGGCTCAACCTGAAATCAGGCGAAGCAGTTCTATAAATTTCTTCATTAGCATTTATTTTCTTAGGCCGGATAATTGCGGGGAAAATCTCTTCAAATCTCACATGCTTCATCAATTCTTTTACATCAATATATTTATTGGTAAGGCCACCACGCAAAACATTATCAGAGTTAGCCATGATCTCAATATTCTGGCCTTTCAAATAGGCATGAGGGACACCTGCGTCCTGAAAAATCCCTTCCCCTTTTTTTAATTGAAGAAGGTTAAAAAAATAAATTGAAAAAATTCCTCTGTCAATTTTTACTGGTTGCCGGTTAAATGTTAGTGCAGCCTTTGCTGCCCAAAAATCTTCCTGGTCTTTTGTTAACAGGTTTTTCTGATACAACGGAATAATGCGATCCAGCAACGGTTTCAATAGATCATTAACTGATTGCTGCGGCATTTCCATCACTGTTTTATACAATTGATCATAGCCCGTTGCATTAAATATATCAAGAAGGGGTTTAAACTCCGGAATAGTTTGAAGTATTGAATTAAGTTTTTCAACCGGCTTGAATCCATGCAATAACCAGAAATCACTCAACGCTACCATCAACTCCTGCTTATGATTATCATCTTTATAATTGCGACGAGCAGCAGACAGGGGAATGCCTTCTGCATTTTCCCGGGCAAATTCAATTTCTGCTTCGTGCTTTGCCGGGTGCACCTGGATAGAAAGCATATCGTTTACATCCAGCACTTTTAATAAATAAGGAAGCCTGCCAAATTTCCTGGTTACTGTTTTACCGAGAATTGTTTCTGCTTCACCTGAAATAAAATCATTTAACTTAATTTCCCCTTTGCCGGTAATGAGAACAGAGGAACTCAGGTCATGTGCTCCGAGCCAATATTCGGCCAGTGTCTCTTTTCCGGGATTTGAAAACGACAGCAGCCTTGAAAGAAATTCAGTCCCTCCCCAATCATATTTTTTAATAACTCCTTTCAGTTTATAAATCGAAGATTTGTGGCTGACCATCCTGATTTTTTTGTATTTTAAAGTAAAGGTAATATATGGCTTCACACAATCAATTGGGAAAAGAAGGAGAGCAATTGGCCGTAAATTACCTGGTTGAAAAAGGATATGAAATTCTTCATCGCAACTGGCGTCATTCGCATTATGAAATTGATATCATTGCAAAAAAAAATGATCTGCTGCGGATCATTGAAGTAAAAGCATTAAAATCACGAGGTATAAACTTTCCTGAACAAAGCGTGACAAAGAAAAAATTCCGTTACCTGCTGAACGCCGCTGATGAATTTCTTTTTCATAATCAGCAATACAGGCATGTACAATTTGACATTCTTTCCATTACCCTTCATCCAACAAACGAACCTGAATTCTTTTTGATCGAGGATGTCTTTTTGTGAACCCGTCAAAAAACGGGTGTTGTCTCAAAAAATATTTTTTAAACATCCGGATAAGCTGCAGACCTGCCCCTGCGGTTGCTTTTCGGGACTATTTAGGCAATCTCCTTTATTATTAAGATTGAGCAGGTTTGTTCTGAGGGCTATCCTGTCTTTCCGGCTTAGGTAATAAGATCTTTCTCGATAGTTTAAATTTACCAGACTTTGGATCGGTGCCGATCAATTTCACTTTTACTCTATCCCCTTCATTCAACACACCTTCCAATGTTTCCAAACGCTTCCAGCTAACTTCCGAAATATGCACCAGCCCTTGTTTACCGGGCAGAAACTCAACAAAGGCTCCAAAAGGCATTATTGATTTAACGGTCGCTTCATACACATCTCCAACAACCGGCACCGCAACTATTCCTTTGATCCATTGTTCTGCCCGCTGCACACCTTCTTTATTCGTACCAAATACACTCACCTCACCCATATTGTTTTTCTCTTCTATATTGATCGTGGTTCCGGTCTCACGCTGCATTTCCTGGATTACTTTACCACCAGGCCCTATTACAGCGCCAATGAATTCACGATCGATAAACATTTTTACCATTCTGGGTGCATGTGGTTTCACTTCACTCCTGGCCTCAGGTATACAATTATACATGGATTCAAGAATATGTAAACGACCTCTGCGTGCCTGTTCCAATGCCTGTCTCATCACATCCATACTCAATCCGTCTACTTTAATATCCATTTGCACTCCGCAAATACCATCACGGGTCCCCGTCACCTTAAAATCCATATCGCCTAAATGATCCTCGTCTCCCAGAATATCGGTCAATACCGCAAATTTTCCATCTTTAGTGATCAGGCCCATTGCAACACCGGAAACATGTTTAGGGATCGGAACTCCGGCATCCATCAATGCAAGCGAACCTGCACAAACAGTGGCCATGGATGATGAACCATTTGATTCAAGAATATCACTCACCACTCTCACCGTATAGGCAAAATCACCGGCGGGCATCATCTTCTTTAATGAACGCATAGCCAGGTTACCATGACCTACTTCACGCCTGCCCGGGCCTCTCATTGGCTTTACCTCACCGGTAGAAAATGGAGGAAAATTATAATGTAAAATGAATTTTGAATATTCGGAGGTAGCTGCACTTTCGACCAATAGCTCATCCAATGGAGTTCCCAATGTTACCGTTGTCAGCGATTGAGTTTCACCCCTGGTAAATAAGGCTGCCCCATGCGGGGTTGGCAGCACATCGATTTCCATATCCAGCGTACGAACATCCTCCAGGCTACGGCCATCCAAACGAATCTTGTCATTCAACATCATATCTCTTACAATATAATATTGCTGATCATTATAATAATTTTTTGCCAGTTTCTTAATAGTATCGTCCAGTTCTTCTCCTTCGGCAACCTTATATTCTTTCTTCAGATATTCCATCAGTTCTTCACCCAGCTCATCAAATTTATCTCCTCTGACATGTTTACTGTATGCACCCTTTGCTATTTCGTAAATTTTAGTTTGCGCAAATCCATTCACCTTAGCTCTTAATTCTTCATTTTGTTCAGGCCTTGTATATTCACGCTTTGGTTTTACACCTGCCATCTCACGTAATTCCTGCTGTGCCTTTATTTGTATTTTGATGGCTTCATGTCCTATCTCGATCGCTTGTATAAGATCTTCTTCAGAACATTCGGAAGCCTCACCTTCCACCATCATAATATTTTTTTCAGTAGCGGCGATAATAAAATCAAGATCAGCACTTGCTAATTCACTCCGATAAGGGTTTATTTTAAATTCTCCATCAATTCTTGCTACCCTTACTTCTGAAATAATTTCCTGGATGGGAATATCAGAAACAGCTAATGCTGCCGACGCCGCTAAACAGGCCAGTGAATCCGGCATCACTTCATTATCACTGGAGATAAGTGTAACCAGCACTTGCACGTCGCAGAGGTAATCTTCAGGAAACAGAGGGCGAAGCGCCCTGTCGATCAGCCGGCTGATCAATATCTCATAATCACTTAATCTTCCCTCTCTTTTAAAAAATGAACCCGGAATACGACCTGCCGAAGCAAATTTTTCCTGGTAATCGACTGAAAGAGGAAAAAAACTTTGTCCTTCTTTCGGCTCTTTGCTTGCAACAACAGTGGCAAGCAAAATATTATTGCCCATAGTTACTGTAACTGAGCCATCGGCCTGTCTTGCCAGTCGGCCGGTCTCTATAGAAACCTGCCTGCCATTACCTATATCAAAGCTTTTACGTATTGGTTGTGTAAGCATAAAAAAATTTCTTGTTTGAAGTTTGAGGTTTATGGTTACCAGCTTCATCGCTTCGATTTAACTTCGTTGCGACGCTCCTTTCAACTTCCTGTTCGTTATTGAACAATTTGTAAAGAAGCAACTGATAACGAAAAATATTTATCCCCATCGTTAAAAAGTTGGAATTTGTTTTTAGAGAAAATTCAGACCTCTGATTTTTTTTAATTAACCTCTCATCATAAAAGTCTGCTCTAATACACCCCTTTAGGGGATGGGGGTATGGCTTTATTTTCTGAGTCCGAGTTTCTCTATCAACTGGCGATAGCCTGTCAGGTTATGTTTTTGCAGGTAGTTCAGTAAACGTTTACGCTTACCCACCAGCTGCATCAGGCCACGATGAGTGGAGAAATCTTTTTTATTGCCTTGCAAATGATTTGCGATCTGGGCAATACGTTCTGTTAATAAAGCGATCTGCCCTTCAATTGAGCCGGTATTGGTTTCCTTACCGCCGAAATCTGTGAAAATTGTTGATTTTTTTTCTTTTGTTAATGGCATCTTTATTTTTTTTTAATAATTCATCCGATTTGTATCCGATTATTTGTGGCGGCAAAGGTAAGGCATAGGGGCCTAATGGCAAAGCAAATAGCATTTTTTGTTGCCGGCTTCTGGTTACTGGCTTTTGCTTGCAAGTTGCTGGTTTTGATACTTTTTTCTAAATTTTATCTGCACCGGCAACGAGTGAAGGTGACCGGTAACAGCAACCAGAAACATTACATTTGCATGCTATGGAACTATCGCAGGACATAAAGAATATACTCGGCTTGCAATTGCCAACCGATCCGCGCTGGGTAAACCTGGCTGAAAAATCATTAGAGGATATACTTACAGATCATGCCTATTGTGAACAAAAAGCCGCTACTTCCTGCATTTCCATTATCCAGCGTTATAGTGATAAAGAAAAATTAGTTACTGAGCTTTCTCCTATTGTTACAGAAGAATGGGGCCATTTCCGGCTGGTGCTTGCAGAACTTGAGAAAAGAAACTTAAAATTAGGAAGGCAACGAAAAGACGAATATGTAAATGAACTTTTGAAGTTTGAGATAAAGGGCGGTTCAGAAAAAGACCGGTTACTGGATAAATTGCTTATTTGTGCACTAATAGAGGCCAGGAGTTGTGAACGCTTTAAACGATTAAGCGAGGGCCTTGATGATGAATATCTGCGTAATTTTTATCGCCGTTTCATGGAAAGCGAAGCAGGTCATTATACCTTGTTCATTGAATTAGCAGAAATCTATGTTGATAAACAAAAAGTGCGCCTTCGCTGGAAGGAATGGCTACAATATGAAGCAGGTATCATACAAGGTTTAGAAATTCGCGGGGACCGCATGCATTAAGATTTAACGAATAATCAGTTTTATGATTCATTTACCTTTTATGACCTATTTGACTTTTTTGACTTATTTGACCTATTTGACTTAATTATGCCCGAAGCAATTTACCAGGAAGCACTCGAAGCCTATGTAAATCCCCACCCGCCCGCCCGTGCCGGTACGGACGGGGATGACCCGGTAGGACGGTCTTTTCATGAGTTTGCAGTAGTACCACTTGGTGCCGGTCTTATTAATCAATCTTATAAAATAACCAGTCAATATTCCGGTGATTCATTTTTATTACAAAAGATCAATACCCATGTTTTTACCGAACCGGAAAATGTTCAAAATAATTATGAGCTAATATGGAAGTATATCTCGGCTAATTCCGTCGATTTTTATATGCCGGAGCCAAAATATTTCCCGGATAACCAGACCTTATTCCGCGATAGTAAAAACAATTACTGGAGGATCTTTGAATTTATCGGAAACAGCTATACTCCTTCAACATTTAAAGTTAAACAGGCGAAAGACGCGGCGATCATATTTGGAGAATTCGCTTCATGCATGGATGAATTTGATGCAGAGCAATTACATATTGTCATCCCCGGTTTTCATGATCTTTCACTCCGGTATAAGCAGTTTGAGTTGTCTCTTCGTACTGATAACTCCCGGCGCCTTATTAAAACTGCCCTCCTGGCAGATGAATTAAAGAAAAGAGAACGTTATGCAAACTTTTATGACGTGATCATCGAATCAGAAGAATTTCCCCGGAGGGTAATGCATCATGATGCAAAGATCGCCAATGTTCTTTATGATAAAGATGACGATGAAGTACTATGCCCCGTAGATTTTGACACAACTATGCCCGGGTATTTTTTTTCAGACCTGGGGGATATGATCCGGACTATGACCTGCCCGGTGGATGAAAACAGTGTCGACTTTGAAAAGATCACTATCCGGAAAAAATTTTATGAAGCGATTATTGAAGGCTATTTAAAAAGCATGAATGATCACTTAACCGCCTCCGAAAAAAAATATATTCATTATACCGGCTTGCTTATGACCTATATGCAGACCCTGCGATTTTTATCAGATTACCTGAACGGAGATGTGTATTACAAAGTGGATTATAAAGAACAAAATTTTGACCGGGCAAAGAATCAGTTAACTCTTTTGGAGAAATTGGAAAAGTTCATAAAAGTAAATTATACCATACTTTGATCGGCTACTCTTACTCCGTCCCCGATAGCCGAAGCAAATACCGAAGGTTCATACCCTGTTTTGTTTTTATAATGACCGGTAAGTTTTTCAGTAAAATCATCCAGTCTTTCTTTTTTTATTAAAGCAATGGCACAACCCCCAAAGCCTGCACCTGTCATCCGGGCGCCTGCACAATCCTCATAACTTTTGCAAAACTCAACAATTGTATCAAGTTCCATTCCGGATACTTCGTACAATTCTTTTAATGATTGATGAGAACCATACATCAGTTGCCCGAATTCTTTAATCCTTCCTTTTTTCAAGGCATTGGCTGCTTCGTTAACACGAAAATTTTCAGAAATAACATGCAAGGCCCTTTTCTCTAATACAGGGTCATTAATCAGGTGCCTGTAGGATTGAAAGGTTTGTATTTCGATATCGCAAAGATTTTTTACATTGATCTCTTTCTTCAGCGCTTTTAATGCAGCGCCGCATTCAGTAAAGCGTTCATTGTATTTTGAATCGGCCAGCGTTCTTTGTTTGTTTGTATTGATGATCGCCAATGTATGATCGCCGATATCAAATGGCAAAAGATCATATTCCAGTGTATCGCAATTCAGCAATATCGCCTTATCCTTTTCTCCGAATGTTACGGCAAACTGGTCCATGATGCCGCAGTTTACACCAATAAACTCATTCTCCACTTTCTTTGAAAGCAGAGCGAGGTCAAGATTAGAAATAGCTAATTGAAATAACTGTTTCAATGCAAATGCCGTAAGTACTTCAATCGACGCAGAAGAAGAAAGTCCTGCGCCAATAGGCAGGTTACCGGAATATAACATATCAAGCCCGGAAACAGCATGCCCCTGTTTTATAATGTGATCAATCACGCCAAGCGGGTAATTAAACCAGGCTCTCCCGGATTTTGAGTAGGAATTTTGTAAATGTAATTCAGCAGTTTCAGGAAAATTAAGGCAATGAAACCGAAAAACTTTATCTGTATTTTTTGAAACAGCAAGATAAGTGCCCGGTGTAATAGCACAAGGCATAACTTTTCCGCCATTATAATCGATATGTTCACCGATCAGGTTCACCCGGCCGGGACAGAAAAAAAAATAGTCAGGGTTTTTATGAAATCGTATTTGAAATTCTTTTTTGAGATCAATCATTGTTGATAAAATTCGTTATTTTGATCGTATGGAAAATACAGGTCAGTTTTGTTTTACTCACCCTACCGGTAAAGATATTTATTTGTTTACTCTGCGCAATGACAGCGGAACTGAGGCATTGATCACAAACTATGGCGCTATTTTGATGGCTTATAAAATTCACATGCCGGACGGAAGTATCAACGATATTATACTTGGCTTTACCGGGGTGCACGAATACCTGTCAGCCGGTTATTTAAAGCAATATCCCTATTTTGGTGCTGCAGTTGGCCGCTATGCAAACAGGATAAAAGGTGGAACGTTTAAAATTGATGAAGAGAAATTTTTTCTTACAAAAAATTGGGGAGATGATCAACTGCATGGCGGCTTTGACGGGTTCGATAAAAAAGTCTGGGAGGTCGTTTCGTTTGATAAGGAATGCAATATTCTTGAACTGAAATATCATAGCGAAGATACCGAAGAAGGATTTCCGGGTGACCTGGAAGTACAGATAAGTTTTGAATTAAATGATGACAATGATCTCATTTATATATACAAGGCCACCTGCGATATGCCTACAGCGGTGAACCTTACTCATCATGATTATTTTAATTTAAATAATGGAGAGGGAACAATCACAGATCATGAATTAAAAATTTATTCAGACAAGGTCCTCGAGCAGGATGAAGGGCTTACATCGACCGGCAATTATATTGCTGTTGCTGATACAAAATTCGATTTCCATAAATTTCGTTCAATAAATGAAAAATCAAACGGAGGTTATGATCAAAGCTTTGTGATTGATAAAACCAATGACCAGCTTGCCATTGTTGCAGAAGTCTGTTCAAAAAAATCAGGTTTGAAATTGCAACTTATGACCACAGAACCTGTAGTGCATTTTTATAGCGGCCAGGGAATACCCACACTGAAGGGGAAAAACGGTATTGAATATGGCCTTTATTCAGGGTTTTGCCTGGAAACACAAAAACACCCGAACGCAATAAACATCCCTAAATTTCCGAACACGATCTTAAGGCCCGGAGAAACTTATCATCAAAAAACAGTTTACAAGATTTGTTTGCCGGCAAAATAATTTATTTCTTCTCTAAGATCGAGATAAGGAAATTTTTCCTGTAAAGAGACGGCCCTTTCAAAATATGTTTTAAGAAATTGCTCATGTGCGTTTGTATCGGGTTGAAAAGCCCTGTGTTTTCTTGCGATCACAATTTTTTTTATCTCCGCCATCAATTCCAGGGCCTGTTCATGAATGCATGATTCTGCAAATTTTTCCAGCACATACCCGGTTGCCATATAATTCGGATGAACAAGATCCGCATCATAAAAACGGTAATCTCTCAATACATCGATCACCAACTCATAGGCAGGAAAATAATGGATAGAATCAAATTTATTAACCAGGTGATGAACCGCTTCGATCAGTCTTGCCTTGCTTCGGTTATTATCGGTCACCCCATCTCGTATATGCCGCACAGGGCTGACAGTAAAAATGACGTTGAGCTTTGAATTAAAATGAAACAGTTGCTGCATACAATTATCAAATGCAGAGATAATTTCATCAATGGCCAATAAATGTTTATCGAACCATTGGGCGGGAGCCCGGTGGCAATTGCTAACCCCCCACCCTCCTAAAGGGGGAGTTTGTGAATACTCAGTAGTTTTTATAGCCTGTTCAGTTAGTCTGTAAGAAAAAGATGATCCTAGCGTTATAATGATCCAATCAGCTTGTTTCAGAAACTCATGAGCGGTTTGTTGCGATCCATTAACAATGCGCACAGCCTCCTGTAAATTTATATGTGAATAATGACTATGATGCTGCCAACTGTGCCAGACATCATTTAACTGAAAAAAATCGTTTTCATTGTACTTTTTATTTTGAATATAGGAGAGTAAGCTTTTGCATACGCTGTCCGGATCAAAAAGAATTCCATTAGGGTTTTGCAAAACCGAAAATTTTAATTCTTCCAGGGAATTGCCTATATGTTCTGTAAAACAGGAACCGACCAGGAGAATTTTATCTTTATACCGGATAGGCGCTGGCAATTTCTTTATATCAATATTTACCATGAAATCCATAAAAAACCAAAATTTCAAGATTCAAATCACAAATTCCAAAAAAAACCTTTAAATGAATATTTCTCCGGCAATTTCGAGGCTTCTGTTTAAAGCTTCTTCGTCAAGTTTTCTCAACAATTTTCTCTCGCTAAAATAGCTGATCAAAAATTCGGTATTCATATTCCCCACAAGTTCATCATTGGCCATTGGACAACCGCCAATACCTTTTAATGCCCCATCAAATCGTTTACAGCCTGCATTGATGGCAGCGTCAATTTTTTCTTTCCGGTTATCGGGTCTTGAATGCAGGTGAACTCCGGTCTCAATGTCTGGTAATTCATCAATTAAAAATTTTGTCATTGAAAAAACCTGGTCGGGTTTAGCAAGGCCCACTGTATCAGCCAATGAAATAATATTAATTCCAAGAGCAACAATTTTATGCACCCAGTTGAAAACAATTTCTTCCGAATACGGATCACCATAAGGGTTACCAAAACCCATCGAAATATAAATGACCAACTGCTTTCCGGTCTTACTACAGATATTTTGAATTTCTTCCACCCTGTTTAATGATTCTTCGATGGATGAATTTGTATTTCGCTGCTGAAAGGTTTCAGAAACTGAAAATGGAAAACCAAGGTAAGTGATCGCATCATATACACTTGCTTCTTCAGCACCCCGAACATTGGCGATAATGGCGAGCAATTTCGACCTGCTAATTCCTAATTCCAAATTCCTGATTACTTCTTTTGTGTCTGCCATCTGCGGAATAGCTTTTGCTGAAACAAAACTCCCGAAATCAATGGTATCAAAACCAACCTGCAAAAGAGAATTAATGTATTCAATTTTTTTTTCGGTGGGAATAAAATTCTTCCAGCCTTGCATGGCATCCCGGGGACATTCAATAAGTTTGATCATTCGCAATTTTTTGCAAGAGCAAAGGTAAAATACCGGGGGGAGAGTCTATTTTTTTAAAGCCTGCACTTTTTCGCGGAGTATCTTAAAAAATTTATGTCTGTCTTTTTCCCCTGTACCGCTGATAAGGGTTGACCGGCTGACCAGGTTATTAAATGCATTAAAGGCGCTTTCATTAAAGCGGGTATCCTTTGTGATCAGGTAATTAAAAACATTATATGTTATAAACGCGATCTTTGAAGAATTGATCTCTCCCAGAATAGTATTACTGCCAATTACCACTTCGTTAATATATAACTGCAGAGGCGATTTATATAATACATC
>Ga0184636_1000114_pt1 | contig 18706 bp, 32 predicted proteins | sample PLM3_60_b2_FD_133164 | JGI IMG/M metagenome (GOLD analysis project Ga0184636, IMG submission 133164) | Groundwater sediment microbial communities from an aquifer in East River, Colorado, USA - PLM4_90_b2 | ecosystem: Environmental > Terrestrial > Soil > Riparian zone | place: USA: East River... | reverse complement strand
TAGCCATGAAAGGCTGGACGATTACGCGCTGGTGCTCCAGCGAGGGGAAGCGTTCTTCCAGCGGCTTGCCATCAATGATGATGGTGCCGTTCCCGACCATCAGCTTTACTTGTGCTGTCGCCGTCTTGCGTCGGCCTGTCCCATGAAAATAACTCTGTTTATCCATATCAACCCAATCCCTTTACTTTGATTTCGTGGTTTTTTCTTGCTTCGGTTTTTCGGCTTTTGCCTGCGGCATATTCGGATATTCCGCCCCGGCATAGACCTTTAACTTTTTGTACATCTGCGCGCCAAGTCGCGTATGGGGCAGCATCCCTTTAACGGCGTATTCAATGGCGCGGGTGGGGAATTTCTCCATCATTTTGCCAAGATTGATACTCTTGAAGCCGCCTGGGTAGTTGGAATGACGATAATATTCCTTCTGTTCGAGTTTATTGCCGGTGACGTGTACCTTAGCCGCATTGATAACCGTTACAAAATCCCCGGTATCTATGGTTGGCGTATACATGGGTTTGTCTTTACCCATCAGTATTCGCGCAATCTGACTGGACAGCCTGCCCAACGTCTGGTCGGCGGCATCAATCACGTGCAGCTTGCGTTTAATATCGACTGGTTTGGCGCTGTAAGTTTTCATCTTGCTTCTCCCTCAAAAGGACCTGGATAATTTACCTGCACCAGGCATAATCCTTCGGCCGGTGCCGTCGGTCTGGCAAGGCCGGGAGTCCTGGATTCAACCATTTGTTTAAATTCTGCCGTTGTCATTTTATCCTGTCCCACTTTAACTAGAGAACCTATCATATTCCGTACCTGATGGGGTAAGAATGAGTTCGCTATAATCTTAAAGACTGCCGTTTCCCCATCCTGCGTAATCTCTGCTTTAAAAACGTCCCGGACCGTCCGCTTTTGCTTGGCGGTGATTTCGCTGCCGACGAAGGAAGCGAAGTCGTGCCGCCCGATTAATGCCTCGCAAGCCTTTTGCATTGCCGCGATGTCCAGTTTACCGGCAACCCTCCAGGCAGTTCCCTCTTTAAGAGGGGAGCGCGTCGGGCTGTTGTAGATGCAGTATCTATATTCCCGACTCACCGCGCGACGCCTTACGTCAAAATCCGCCTCCGCCCTGTAGGCTTCCTTAACCGCGATGTCCTCCGGCAGGTAGTGATTCAATCCGTCAACGAACGACTTTAATGAGAGTTTGGCTCCGGTATCAAACCCCGCCACCTGTCCTTTGGCGTGGACGCCGGCATCGGTCCGGCTGGCTGTTTTAATTCTTATCCTTTCACCTGTAAGTTTTTTTAACGCTTTTTCTAGCTCTCCCTGAATCGTTGGCGCGTTAACCTGCGATTGGGAGCCATGGTAATTCGTGCCGTTATATTCAATAACTAAAATGATTCTGGCGTCAGTTGCCAAGTCTGCCACCATGTTTTTTCTATTAACCTATTTTACCAGCTCCAGCTGCACCATAGACGCGTTATCGCCCAGCCTGGATTCCAGTTTGGTGATGCGGGTGTAGCCGCCGGTGCGGTCTTGATAGCGTGGGCCAAGTACGGAAAAAATCTTTTCTGTAACCTTTTTATTCGCTACAAATGCCAGCGCCTGGCGGTAAGAATGCAGACCGCTCTTCTTCCCCAGCGTAATCATCTGCTCCGCCATGCCGCGTACTTCTTTGGCTTTAGCCTCGGTAGTGACGATTTTTTCATGCTCCAGCAGGGCGGTCACGAGATTGCGATACAGCGCCCGGCGGTGTCCCGAAGCCCGCCCTAAACTATTTCCTGCAATATTATGCCTCATATATCTGGTTCTCCGTGTTTATTCCTTATCTGCTTTTTTCTTTTTGCTCTTAGCCTTGGGTTTGACTTCCTCTTCTTCCTCTTCAACTATCACTTCGGCTTTTGGATTCAGCGATAACCCGATTGACGTAAGCTTGTCTTCAATTTCCTGGTAGGATTTCTGCCCGAAGTTGCGCAGCTTTAACAATTCTCTGGGGCCTTTGGCGATAAGCTCGCCGACAGTGGCGATATTGCTGCGTCTCAAGCAGTTCATCGTGCGCACCGATAGGTCCAGCTGGTCGACGGGCATATTGTATTTCTCGTCGGGGATGGAGAGGCGGATAAGCCTTTCTTCATCCTTCATTTGCGAAATTTTAACGTAATCCACAAAGGGCGAAAGCTGCTCTATCAGGATGCCGGCGGCGTGGCTTATTGCATCCACTGGTGACATTGTTCCATCTGTCCAGATGTCGACAATCAGTCGCTCGCGGCTGGTTTCTCGCCCGAAATGCATCGGCTCAACGGTATAATTTACTTTACGAATCGGTGTAAAAATAGCGTCTACCGGTATCGTGCCCACCGGCATGTTGTCGGTGGATTCGGCGGGACGGAAACCTGAACCCAATTCAACATCGAACTCAACATAGAGTTTAGCTTTATTACTGTTAAGCGTGATGAGACATAAATCCGGATTGGTAATTTCAAAATCGGTTGATTGTTTAATATCGGAAGCGCATACCCGCCCTTCGCCCGATTTTTCCAGTATCAGCGTGGCGCCGTGATCGGATAGCGGCTTCAACCTTATCTCTTTAACATTAAGCAAAAATTCTATGACATCTTCTTTCGCATTCGGGATAACGGTGAACTCGTGCTGGACGCCATCGATTCTAACTTGAGTTACGGCTGCTCCCGGAAGATAGCCGAGTAACACGCGGCGTAGGGAATTGCCCAGGGTAACACCAAACCCCTTCTCCAGTGGTTCGGCGACGAACCGCCCGAACTTATCTGCTTCTTCGGTACATTCAATTTTCGGGACTAATAGTCCTGCCAATGAACTACCCTCCTTTATTTTGCTCTACCGCGAGTAATACTCGATTACGGCCTTGCCGTCGAACTTGGCATCTACCTGGTCGGGAGTAGGTAAGGAAATTACCTGACCGACTATGTTTTGTTTATCCAGACTTAACCAGTTTAAAACTTCCTTGGCTGCGATTGATTCCACCAGGATTTTGTAATATTCGCTTTTCTTGCTCCCCTCACGCCAGCCGATGGTATCGCCCTCTTTAACGAGAGTGGAGGGGATGTCAACCTTCTTACTATTCAGCAGGATATGACCATGCTGCACCAGTTGCCGTGCCTGCGAGCGTGAATCGGCGAATCCCAAACGGAAGACTACATTGTCCAGTCGCCTCTCCAGTAAAACGAGCAGGTTTTCGCCGGTGATGCCGGCCTGTTTTTCCGCCAGTTCGAAAATCCGTTTGAATTGGCGTTCTAGCATGCCGTAAGTATAACGCGCCTTCTGCTTTTCGCGGAGCTGTAAACCACGGTCGGAGAATCTCCGCCGCCGGCTTCCGCGGCCTGCCGCCTGTCCCGGCGGTTTAGGGCGTTTATCCATGGCGCATTTGGGCGTAAAGCACCGCGCTCCCTTTAAAAAGAGCTTCTCATTACTTCGCCGGCACAACCGGCAAATTGGTTCTGTATATCTAGCCATAAACTTCCCCTTTTATACCCTTCTCCGCTTTGGTGGACGGCAGCCGGCATGTGGTATCGGGGTGACATCTCTAATGCCGGTGATGTAAAGACCCGAACCCTGCAGCGAGCGTATCGCTGCCTCGCGGCCGCTGCCCGGGCCCTTAACAAATACCTCTACCTGCCGTAAACCATGCACCATCGCCTTACGAGCCGCATCACGTGCCGCCATCTGGGCGGCGTAGGGCGTGCCTTTACGCGAGCCTTTAAACCCTGCCGTGCCGGAGCTTCCCCAGCCCAGCGCATTGCCCTGCGGGTCGGTTAGAGTTACGATGGTATTATTAAAACTTGATTGTACATAAGCCTTACCGGTAGGAACTGCTTTGCGTTCCCGCTTTCTGGACTTAGTTTTTCTCTTCTGTGGCACCCTATCCTCCTTGTACTGTAACCGGGGTTATTTCTTCGTCGTACCGCGCTTCTGACCTCTTCCGGCGACCGTCTTGCGCTGACCGCGCTTGGTGCGGGCGTTGGTCCGTGTCCGCTGCCCTCGCGCCGGCAAACTGTGACGGTGCCTGGTACCGCGGTAGCTGCCGATTTCTATCAGGCGTTTAATGTTTAAGTTTATCTCTTTTCTTAGTTCGCCCTCAACCCGGTACTGTTTATCGATAATTTCCCTTAGCTTATTAACTTCAGCCTCGGTCAGGTCTTTTACTTTCGTCTCCGGCGCGATGCCCGCCTGCGCCAATATTGTAAGGGCATTATGAGGGCCGATACCGTAAATGTATCCCAGTGAGACCCATGCCTGCTTATTGACCGGTATATCTACTCCAGCAACACGTGGCATTTATTCCCTCCTTAACCCTGCCTCTGCTTATGTTTGGGATTTTCGCAGATAATTCTAACTACCCCGCGTCTTTTCACAACTTTGCATTTTTCACATCTAACTTTTACCGAAGCTTTAACTTTCATAATTCAAACCTTTTACTTATTTTAACCGATAGGTGATTCTACCACGTTTCAGGTCGTAAGGCGAGAGCTCGATTAGCACTTTATCGCCAGGCAACACTCTGATGTAATGCATCCTAATTTTGCCCGAGATATGCGCCAGAACCTCGTGCTTATTGGGCAACTCAACGCGGAACATGGCGTTGGGTAATGCCTCGACGACCGTTCCCTCGACTTCAATAGCCTCTTTCTTAGTCATATATGCCCCTCGTCAACACCTCTGCCTGGTTATCATCTATAGCAATAGTATGTTCAAAATGCGCTGAAAGGCTTCCGTCAGCCGTTGATACCGTCCACTGGTCATCCGCCACGCGGGTATGCCAGTCGCCGACATTCAGCATCGGCTCCAGCGCCAGCGTCATTCCTTTTTTAAGCTCCACGCCCGTTCCCGCCGGTATACCGTAAGGCGGCTCGGTGTTATTTGGTATCTGCGGGTCTTCGTGCATTTTCCGGCCTATCCCGTGTCCCGTATATTCCCGCACCAGCGAAAAGCCATTTGATTCAGCATGCGCCTGGATGGCTGCCGAGATATCGCCTAGCCTGCCTCCGGCGCGTGCCGCAGCGATGCCTTTCTCCAGCGCTTCCCGCGTCGTGTCGATAAGTCGCTGTGCCTCCGGCTTAACTTTGCCGATGGGCACGGTAACCGCGGCATCGCCGTGGAAGCCTTTATATTTAGCACCGAAATCCAGCGAAACGATGTCGCCCTCTTTCAGGACTCTATCGCCCGGGATCCCGTGCACTATCTGTTCGTTGATTGATACGCAGATAGTCGCCGGATAGCCGTGATATCCTTTGAAAGAGGATTCGGCGCCCCGTTTTTTGAGTTCTTTTTCGGCTATAATATCCATATCTTTCGTTTTCATGCCGGGTTTTATTTGTTCTATCAAGGTTCTAAGTATTTCCGCGACAATCCTGCCGGATTGCCGCATTACGGCTATCTCCTCGGCTGATTTTATCTCTATAGTCATTAACTGTCATTCCCTTAATTCAAAGCGGCTAGAATTTTCCGGTGTACCGCTTCTGGACCGCCCTCGCTGACCACCTCGACCAGTTTGCCCGTCTTTTTGTAGTACTGTATCAGTGGCAGGGTCTCTTTTTCGTATACCTTAAGCCGCTCTTTCACCGTTTCCGGTTTATCGTCGGCTCGTTGGTATAATTCGCCGTCGCAGCGGTCGCATTTGCCTTTTACCTTTGGCGGATTATCCGTCTCATGATAGGGTGTCTGACAATCACGGCAAATCCAGCGTCCGCTTAGCCTTTTTATTACCTCTGCCTCCGATACTTTTATATTTATTACCTTATCAATCGCCTTGGCTTGCTCGGCGAGCTCTTTATCCAGTGCACTGGCTTGTTCTAAATTCCTCGGGAAGCCGTCCAGTATTGCTCCATTATTACAATCCGGCTTACCCAACCTCTCTAAAACCATTTGTATGGTTATTTTATCCGGGACCAACTGTCCCTTTTCCATATATACCTTGGCGGTTTTGCCAAGCTCCGTCTCCTGCTGTAGCGCTTGGCGGAAGAGGTCGCCGGAAGCTACCTGCGCCACCCCTATTTTCCCCGCCAGCATTGCCGCTTGTGTCCCTTTACCTGCCCCCGGAGCTCCCAGGAGAATAATATACACCCTCGCTCCTACTTAATAAAGCCTTCATAGCGCCGCATCACCAATTGAGCCTCCAGCTGTTTCATCGTATCCAGCACCACGCCCACCACGATTAGCAGGCCCAGACTTGATAGCTGGATTTGCTGCACACTGGTAACTGTACGCGCCAGGAAGGGCATTACTGCCACGAAGGCTAAGAAGAGCGCCCCCGCCCAGGTAATCCGGTTAATCACGCCATTCAAGTATTGGTCGGTATTTTTACCCGGCCTTATACCCGGAATAAACCCACCCTGCCTCTGTAAGGTGCCGGGCAGGTCTTGCTGCTGATAAGTAATGATGGTATAGAAGAAAGTAAACGCCACCGATAGTACAAAATACATAACCCAGTAGAAAAGGCCTATTGGCAAGTCGGTGCTCGGGCTGAACCACTGTACAATCGAATGAGCTGCGCCGGAACCTGTATCAAAGTAGCTGGCCACAATACCGGGGAAAAGCATTATCGACATCGAGAAGATTAGCGGTATCATGCCCGAGGAGTTAACGCGCAGGGGAATATGCGTTGTGCCCGCTTGCCGATACATCTTGCCGCCGCGGAAAACGCTCCGCGCGTACTGCACCGGCACACGGCGGTGCGCCTCGGTAAAAATGACGATTAACACAATCGTTATTAAAACGATAGCGATATATACTACCAGTCCTACGGGGTTGCTCGTGGATAGGAAGCCTTGCTGGATATTCTGGGGATAACCGGCAACGATACCGCCAAAAATGATAATAGAAATGCCGTTGCCGATGCCATATTCGGTAATAAGCTCGCCCAGCCAGACCAGGAACATCGTGCCGGCGATGAGCGAGAAAACGATGGTAACGGTGAGCATCGGGCTGCTGGCGTCCACCGCGCCGCTGCGCTGTAGAATAACCAGTTGGCCGTAGCCCGAAAGTCCCGCCAGCGGCACCGTCAGCCAGTGTGTAAGCAGGTTAATTTTATTCTTGCCGGATTCTCCCTCCTGTGACATCTCCTGTAGCTTGGGAATCACCGGCACCAGCAAAATGATGATGATGGAAGCAGTAATATAGGGATAAACGCCCATCGATGCGACACTGAACTGTTTCATCGCACCGCCGCTGAAGAGGTCCAACATACCCAGCAGGGCATTAGTCTGGAAGAGATTGCTCAGCGCATCAGCGTTCAAACCCGGCAGTGGCACATGACAGATAAAACGGAAGGCCACCAGAATACCGATGGTGATGAGTATGCGCTTCCGGAGGTCGGGCAAGCTGAAGGCATCCATCATTGCCTGGAGTAATCTGGGTCTACTCGGCTTTTGCTGCATCCGTACCCTCCTCAACTGTGCCGCCGGCTGCTTCTATCTTCGCCTTGGCTGATGTTGAAAATCTATTAGCCTTAACGGTGATGGGATGATCTATCTCTCCATCCGCCAGGATTTTAATCGGTCTAGCCAGTGATTTGATGACACCAGCCGCCAGTAAGTCTTTAGGAGTGACTGTACTGCCGGACTTGAATTTATTGAGTTCACCGATGCTTACGGGGCAATATTCTACCCGGAAAATATTCGTAAAACCGCGCTTTCTGGGTAGGCGCTTGATTAAAGGCAGTTGTCCGCCTTCGAAGCCGGGACGCACTTTATTATTGCCCGCCCGCGCCTTCTGGCCTTTACAGCCGCGTCCGGAATAAGTCCCGTGACCGCTGCCTGTGCCGCGGCCGACGCGCTTGCTGGCGTGTCTCGAGCCGCGTGCTGGAGAAACGTTATTTTGTTTTACCAAGCTCTTCCTCCACTTTAACCAGGTGCCTTACTCTATTTATCATACCACGCACCGAGTTTGTATCATCAAAGACAACGCTCTGGTTCAGCCGGTGAAATCCAAGCGTCGCCAGCGTCTTTCGCTGTCTTTCTTCATAACCGATGGCGCTTTTAATCCAGGTAATGCGAATTTTACTCATGAGCAGCCGCCTCCCCGGTGACAACTGGCGCGTGGCGTTTCGCTAATTCTTCCTTCGGATTTTTTAATTCAGATAGCGCCAGCATGGTTGCCCGCGCCACATTAATGTGGTTGGAATTCCCCAGCGATTTCGCCAAAATATCCCTAACGCCGCAGGCTTCGAGAACCGCCCGCACGCTGCCGCCGGCAATCACGCCGGTGCCAGGTACCGCTGGCTTTAACATAACCGTCGCCGCTCCAAAATGCACTGTTATTCCATGAGGTATCGTGCTGCCGGCTAGAGGCACCTTAATTAAACTCTTTCTCGCTTGAGCGCCGCCCTTGCTGATGGCTGCCGGCACTTCATTAGCCTTAGCTATCCCCAGTCCTACATGCCCCGCCCCGTCGCCGGTAACTACCAGAGCGCTAAAACGCAGCCGCTTGCCGCCTTTCATTACTTTGGCAACGCGGTTCACGCTAATGAGCTTGTCATTAAGGTTTAACTCGGTTGCATCTATCCGACTTAGTGGTTGCTTCATCATACCCTCTCTTAGAACTTAAGCCCGGCCTTGCGGGCTGCTTCTGCCAGGGCTTTTACCCGTCCGTGATATTTAAAACCGCCGCGGTCAAAAGCTACTTTACTGATTTTCTTCTCGACGGCGCGTTTGGCCAGTAGTGTTCCGACCATTTCTGCCTGGCTGGTTTTGTTCTTCTTATTGCCTTCCTTGGTTATCTCTTCATCCAGCGTGGAAGCCGCCACCAGTGTGCGCCCCTCCGCATCATCCACCACCTGGGCGTAAATATGCCTTAGGCTGCGGAAAACGCAAAGCCGCGGCTGTTCCTTGGTGCCGCTAACCTTTTCTCTAACCCGGCTGTGCCTTCTTAAACGTGCTTCTCTGGTATGAATATTTGTCATTTTTATTGCCTGCTCACTACCTTACCGGTCTTACCTGGTTTAATATGTACCTTTTCTCCGGTGTATCTAATGCCCTTGCCCTTATAATGGTCCGGCGGCTTCAGGGCGCGTATTTCTGCCGCCATCTGCCCGACGTCTTCTTTATTTATCCCGCTTACCTTAATTTTGTTATTCCCTTCAACCGCCAGTGTAAGACCTGGCATTGGTATAACTTCTACCTGGTGCGAAAATCCCAGGCGCAGCATTAGCTTATCGCCGGTTTTTTCTGCCCGGTAGCCCACCCCCACGATATCGAGCGTCTTTTCAAATCCTTTGGACACGCCTTCCACCATGTTTGCCAGCAGGGTGCGCGTCAAGCCGTGGTAAGCGCGGTGCGTACTGGTATCGCTGGGTCTGGTTACTACCAGATTGCCGCCTTCCATCGCGATTTTCATTTCTGCGGGCAGCGTCCGCTTAAGTTCGCCCTTGGGGCCTTTAACGCTAACGCCGTCGCTCGTAATATTCACCGTTACCCCTGCTGGTACCGGTATCGGCAATTTACCTATTCTAGACATACATATCGCTCCAGATATCTTTTACCATACATAGCATAATAACTCACCGCCGGACTTCTGGTGCCAGGCTTGCTGTCCTGTCTTTAGCCCCTGCGATGTAGAAATAATGGCGATGCCAAGACCGCCGTAAACGCGGGGTATCTCCCGTTTATGCACATACGTCCGTAATCCCGGTTTACTTATGCGTTTCATTCCCGAGATTGCCGGCTTGTTGTTCTCCAAATATCGCAGTTGAACTTTAATCATGCGGTGAGTCTTACCCTTGACTACCTCATAGTCGGTAACAAAGCCTTCTTCCTTGAGAATTTTGGCTATAGCCAGTTTCACCTTGGAAGCAGGCACCTGAACACTATCATGTCTGACCATGATGGCGTTTCTTATCCGAGTTAACATATCAGCAATTGGGTCTGTCACTGTTACATCACCTACCAATTTACTTCTTCAGCTTACCAGCTGGATTTTCTCACGCCGGGCAGCTGCGCCTCGAGCGCAAGGTGCCGGAAGCATATCCGGCAGATTCCGAACTTGCGTATGTAGGCGCGCGGCCGGCCGCATATCTTGCAGCGGTTATGCTTGCGTACCGGATATTTGGGCGTTCGCTGCGATTTTAATATCGATGATTTCTTGGCCATGATTATTTCTCCCCATCCTTAGCAAATGGCATCCCGAGCAGGCCGAGCAGGTTTCTGCCGTCCTCGTCGTTCCTGGCTGTTGTTATTATTGAAATTTCCATGCCGCGTATTTTATCAACTTTATCGTACTCTATTTCAGGGAACAGGATTTGTTCTTTAAAACCGAGGGTGTAATTGCCGCGGCCGTCAAAAGAATCCACCGGCACACCCTGGAATTCGTGCATGCGGGGTAATACGGCGTTAATCAGTTTATCGTAGAAATGCCACATTCGCTCCCCTCGCAGCGTCACCTTTAAGCCGATGGGCATACCTATCCTCAATTTGAAGTTGGCGATGGCTTTCTTCGAGCGGGTGATAATTACGTGCTGGCCCGTAATCGCCGTCAGGTCGGCCTGCGCGGCTTCCATCGCCTTGGCATTGGCGATTGCCTCCCCCATCCCCACATTCACCACTATTTTCTCCAGCCGGGGAACCTGCATCACATTCTTATAGCCGCTGATTTCCATCAGGCGCGGCACTATTTCTTTGCGATATTTATCCTTTAGCCTTGCCATTAATCCACCACCTCGTTGCAGTTGCGGCAGTATCTAACACTCCGGCCGTCTTCCAGTGCTCGAGAGCCAAGGCGAGACGGTTTATTGCATTTGCCACAGAGATACATAACCTTCGAGACCTGCATCGGCTCTTCGATATCGATGATGCCGGCCTGTCTCGCCGGACCCTTGGCTTTGGAGTGCTTCTTAATAAAATTAATGCCTTCGATAATCAGCTTTTTCTCCCGTGGATAGGCGAAGCGGACTTTGCCCTTTTTGCCTCTATCCTTCCCCGCGATAACCAGCACTGTATCGTCTTTTCTAATTTTCATCGTTTTATTAGCCTCTATAATACTTCCGGCGCCAGCGATACGATTTTGGTATATAGCTTATCTCTTAATTCCCGCGCCACCGGACCGAAAATGCGTGTCCCTTTCGGATTATTTTTATCGCTAAGAATCACTGCGGCGTTTTCGTCAAACCTGATGTATGAGCCGTCCAGTCGTCGGAAGGGATATGACGTTCTCACGATTACCGCCCGGACCACATCGCCTTTTTTGGTTGCCGCATTTGGTATGGCTTTTTTCACCGAAGCGACAATCGTATCGCCGAGATAGGCGTATTTCCGGTGAGTACCACCAAGGACGTTGATGCACATAATCTCGCGCGCCCCGGAATTATCCGCCACTTTTAATCTGCTGTTCATCTGAATCATTTCTGTTTCACCATAAACCTTAGTTCGTTATTTCTTCCGGTTTAATCTCGGCAACCTCACCTTTGGTTATAATCTCGACGACGCGCCACCTCTTGAGTTTGGAGAGGGGACGGGTTTCTTCTATTTTTACCGTATCACCCACTTTACTCTTTTTCTCTTCGTCGTGGGCATAGTATTTTACAATTCTCCGGATTGTTTTCTTATATAGCGGATGGCGTCGCGGCGTATCAACGGCAACAATTACCGTTTTACTCATTTTATCGCCCACTACCTTGCCGATCCTTGTTTTTCGCTTCGTTTCCATACTTTCCTATCCTAACTGATTCCCAGTTCTTTTTCTTTTATCAGTGTCTTTAGTGTGGCAATCTTCCGCCTCACCCGTCTCAACTCGCGGTGGTTTACCAGTTGCTTGGTGGAGACGCGAAAACGGAGATTGAAAAGCTCCTGGTGTGAATCTTCCAGTTGCTTCTGCAACCCCTGGATGTCTAAAGCTCTAAATTCATCAAGTTTCGCCACGTTAACTCCCTATTCTGTCTTATCGCTAACAACCGCCCCGACCGCTTCTTTTGCAATAAAACGGGACTTCAAAGGCAGTTTGTGCATAGCCAGTCGGATAGCATCTCTAGCTACTTTTTCCCCCACCCCCGACATCTCGAACATAATCCTGCCAATCTTAACCACGGCTACCCAATGGTCTGGCAAACCCTTACCGGAGCCCATACGGGTTTCCGCCGGCTTCTTGGTGGCGGGTTTATCCGGGAATACGCGAATCCATACCTGGCCACCGCGCCGGATATGACGCGTAATAGCGCGTCGGGCTGCCTCCAGCTGTGCGCTGGTTACCCAGGCTGCTTCTAATGCCTGGAGGCCATATTCACCGTAAGTCAAGGTGTTGCCGGAATATGCCTTGCCCGCCATGCTGCCTCTTTGAGTCTTGCGGTATTTTACGCGTTTAGGCTGTTGCATCCTTGTCCTCTTCCTTGGTCTTGGCTACGTTTTTTGTTTTCTTAACAGCTTTGGTCACGGCTTCCTCGGTATCAGCCGTTTTTCGTTGTTTCTTAGGCGCTGCCGGTTCTTCTTTCGTTTCCTTGGGCGCCGCAGCTTTAGCTGTTGTTTTTTTCGTCTCGGTTATCTTTGTGACCCTTTTCGCCTTGGGTTTGGCTTCTGTTTCTTCCGATTCTGCCGCCGGGGCTGCTTTAGCCGCCTTGGCTGCTTTAACTGGTTTTTCTTTCGCCGGAGCTTCCTTTTCCATCTCAACCGGTTTTTCTTCGGCGGTAGCGGCCTTTATCGCTGCCTCAATCGGTCCTTCTCTCGGAATGGCGGCTGCCGGTTCGGCTGCGGCTTCGCCGGGTTTTACCTCAGCTTCAGCCGTCTTCATTTCGGGCAGCACCTGCCCCTTATATATCCACACCTTTACCCCGATGCGCCCCAATGTGGTGTGCGCCTCGGTAAAACCATAATCAATATCTGCCCTTAACGTGTGGAGAGGCACCTGCCCCTCGTGCAATGTCTGCCGGCGGGCGATTTCGGCATTAGCCAGTCTGCCGGCGGCGCTGACTTTAACGCCTTTAGCGCCGGACTGTATAGACCGGAAGATAGCCTGCTTCATGGCGCGCCGGTAAGCCACACGGCGTTCAATCTGCTCCGCCACCGACCTCGCCACTAAATAGGCATCCAGTTCCGGCTGGCGTATTTCCTGTATATTTAAGCGCAGTTTCTTGCCGATGAGCGCTTCCAGGTTTTGTCTCATTTCATCAACCCGTTGTCCGCCCCTCCCGATAACGATGCCCGGTCGGGCGGTATGTAAAGTGATAGTTACATCCTTAGCCTGGCGGTCGATTTCTACCAGTGAGATTGCGGCTTCGGGATATTTCGCTTTGATATATTCCCGGAGCTTATTATCTTCCTGGATGAACTCGGCATAGTGAGTTTCACTGTACCATTTCGACTGCCAGTCTTTAATGACTCCGAGTCTGAATCCTATCGGGTGAACTTTATGACCCAATTAAGCCTCCTCTTCTGCAACTATCACCGTGATATGGCTGGAATTCTTTAATATAGGACTTGCCCGTCCCCTCGACCGCGGCTTGAAGCGACGAAGAACCCGGGCTGAGTCGATATATATTTTCACGATGCGTAAATCGGCGGGGTCCATCTGAAAGTTATTCTCGGCGTTTGCCACCGCAGATTTAACAACCTTGGCAAGGTATCTTGCTTTAGGTGTACTCGCGTATTGCAGCATGTTTAATGCTTCCTCGACTTTTTTACCCCGCACCATATCTGCCAGGGGACGCACCTTGCTGGCAGGGTAACCGGTGTCTTTTGCTATTGCTCTAACTTCCATTTTACTAGCGCCTTATCTCACTTTTACTCTGTTGTTGTTGTTGTTTCTGATTCGATTTTAGTTCCGTGTCCTCTGAATATACGCGTCGGGGCGAATTCCCCTAACTTATGGCCCACCATGTTTTCGTTGATGTAAATGGGCACATGTCGGTGGCCGTCGTATACGGCGATGGTCAGCCCGACCATCTGCGGCAGTATCGTGGACCATCTTGCCCAGGTCTTAATCACGGTTTTTGTGCCGGAGCGTATCGCGGCATCTACCTTTTTTGCCAGCTTTTCGTCAACTGCCGGCCCTTTTTTCGTTGATCTTGACATTATTCCTCTTTATCCGCCTTTTTTGCCTCGGCGTTTGATAATCATCTTATCGGAAGCCTTCGGTTTGCGTGTCTTATAGCCGAGGGCTGGTTTACCCCAGGGTGTTTTTGGTCCGGGCATACCGATTGGAGAACGCCCTTCGCCGCCGCCATGGGGATGGTCACGCGGTGACATTACCGAGCCTCTAACGGTCGGTCGCCACCCCATATGGCGTCTGCGTCCGGCTTTGCCCAGACTGATATTCTGATGCTCCAGATTGCCTATCTGCCCGATGGTAGCGATGCACTCGGCGAGAATACGGCGGATTTCACCGGAAGGCAGCCTTATCAGGACGTAATCGCCTTCCTTGACCATCAGCTGTGCCGAACCGCCGGCGCTGCGCACCAGCTGCCCGCCTCTGCCCTTCTGCACCTCGATATTGTGTATATCAATGCCCGTCGGCATATTTTTCATGGGCATCGAATTGCCCGGTTTAATCTCGGCATTGTTGCCGGCCATTATCGTATCGCCAACCTTTAGCCCTATCGGCGCTATAATATAGCGTTTTTCCCCATCGACATAGTATATCAGCGCGATGCGCGCCGTGCGGTTGGGGTCGTATTCAATAGAAGCTACCTTGCCGGGTATTTCTACTTTATCTCGCTTAAAATCAATGATGCGTAAATTTCTCTTTTCACCGCCGCCGCGGTGGCGTACGGTTACTTTACCCTGGGCGTTACGCCCGGCTTTGCTTTTCTTGGCGACGATAAGCGACTTTTCCGGTTTACTCTTCGTAATTTCGTCGAAGGTATAGCCGCTCATATTGCGTCGCCCCGGCGAGGTTGGATTAAATACTTTAATAGCCATCTCTAACTAAACACCTTCAAAATACTCTATTTTATCGCCCTGTTGCAGTGTAATAATGGCTTTTTTCCAGGGGTTGGTGTGCGTCATACGCCGCCCCACCCTCTTGGATTTGCCCCTTACCATAACAACGTTAACCTTGGTAACCTTGACCTTAAAAGCCGTTTCCACCGCCTGCTGTATCATCATCTTGTTAGCCTCGTCGGCAACTTCAAAGGCATATTTATTCATTGCCTGCAGCGTCGTGTTCTTTTCGGTTATCAGTGGACGGCGCAGCACCTCATACAGATGCATCTTTCCTCCCTTGCTTGGCTCCGTTGCCCCACAACTCTTCGGCGGTGCGCACTGCAGCCTCGGTCATTAATAATGTTTTATGCGACATGATATCTATAATATTCAGGATGCTCGCTGGCGTAGTAATGATTTCCGGTATATTCCGGGCGGATAGAATAACGTTTTCCTCGGGTTTCTGAGTGACGATGAGCGCCGAGGATTCGATATTCAGAGCATCCAGCACTGCCAGCATTTGCCTGGTCTTCGGTTCCTCGAAGTTGAACGCGTCGATTATTTTCAAATCACCTTCCCCGGCTTTTGAGGAAAGGACGCATTTTAACGCTAAGTGGCGTAGTTTCTTGGGTATTGCCTGCCGGTAATCTCTCGGTCGTGGCCCGAAAGAGACGCCGCCGCCGCGGCGCGTTGGTGATTTCTTGCTGCCGGCGCGGGCGCTGCCGGTGCCCTTCTGGCGGTAGAGTTTCTTGGTGCTGCCCACTACTTCGCCGCGCGTCTTCGTAGATGCTGTGCCCTGACGTGCGTTAGCCTCCATGCCCACCATTACCTGATGGACGGCCGCCTCATTGAATGATACGCCGAAAACATCGTCGCTTATTTTAATTTTCCGGATTTCTTCTCCGGCAACGTTATAAACAGGAACCTGCACCTTATTTCTTCTCCCTCTTGGTCTTTTCTATTACCAGTAGTCCATTGGTCATGCCGGGCACTGCCCCTCTAATCAATAACAGGTTGCGTTCTGGGTTGGCCTCAACTACCACCAGGTTGCTTACGGTCACGCGCTCAGAGCCCATATGCCCCGCCATCCGCAGCCCCTTATAGACGCGGCCCGGGCTGGTATTGGAACCTACGGAACCCGGCGCGCGCCATCTGTCTGATTGGCCGTGGGTCTTGGGCCCGCCCCGGAAGTGATAGCGCTTAACGCCGCCGGCAAATCCTTTGCCCTTGGAAATACCGCGTACGTCAATAACATCGCCGGCTTTAAATACGCTTACGTCAATTTTCTGACCGGCTTCAAGTTTATCGCCGTTATCCAGACGGATTTCACGCATGTATTTAAATTTAGCTGGCGCTTTCTCCTTAGCCTTGCCCTTCTTGCCGCCGGACTTATGGCTTTTTACTTCGCCAAAGCCCAGCTGTACAGCGGTGTAGCCGTCTTTTTCCATGGTCTTTATCTGCATCACGGTGCAGGGTCCGGCCTCGACAACGGTGATGGCTTCGGTCTTACCGCCCTTGTCGTATACCTGGGTCATGCCCAGCTTTTTTCCTAAAATTCCTATAGTCATAATTTCACCAATTTACAGCTTAATATCTATTTCCACGCCCGAAGGCAGGTTCAGCTTGGTCAACGCATCAATAGTTTTAGAAGTTGACTCTACGATATCGATAAGCCGCTTGTAGGTGCGGATTTCGAACTGCTCCTGCGAGTCTTTATCGATAAAAGGAGAGCGGATGACGCTGAATTTCTGGATATGTGTCGGCAACGGCACTGGGCCCACGGCTACTGCCCCGGTGCTCTCCACGGCCTCAAGAATTTGCCGTGCCGATAGGTCGACCACTTTATGGTCGTACCCCTTTAGTCTAATGCGGATTTTCTGTTTAGCCATTTTTCCTGCCTACGGTTTTTTCTATAATTTCTTCCGTCTTTTCCTGCGGAAGTTGTTCGTAGTTGCTAAATTCCAGTGAGTGCGTCGCGCGTCCCTGCGTCAGCGACCGTAAACTCGTGGCGTATCCAAAGGATTCCGCCAGGGGTATCAGGCAATGAATAATAAAAGTGTCGCCCTGCGGGTCGATTTTCCCGATGCGCCCCCGTCTGGAATTAAGGTCGCCGATGATGTCCCCGAGGAACTGCTCCGGTGTTACCACTTCCAGTTTCATGATGGGCTCCAGCAAAACGGGCTTGCCTTTTCTGATGCCTTCCTTAACCGCCAGCGAGCCAGCCATTTTGAACGCCAGTTCGGAGGAGTCGACGTCATGGTAGCTGCCGTCGAAAAGCGTCGCCTTAACATCCACTACTGGATAGCCGGCTAAAACGCCGATTTCCATTGCTTCGATGATGCCGTTTTTCACGGGTGTGATAAATCCCCGCGGTATCGTGGCGCCCTTGATTTTGTCCACAAACTCGAAGCCCTTGCCTCGCGGCTGCGGCTCGAACTTAACTTCAACCACGCCATATTGCCCGTGCCCGCCGCTCTGCCGGACGAATCTGCCCTCGGCTTCAACCGAGGCAGTAATCGTCTCTTTATATGCCACGCGCGGCTGTCCGACTTTGACGCCGACGTTGAATTCTCTAATTAACCGGCTGGTGATGACCTCCAGGTGGAGCTCGCCCATGCCGGAAATAATTGTCTGGCCGGTTTCTTCGTTTTGGAACACTTTGAAAGTGGGGTCTTCTTCGGTGAGTTTTTGCAACGCTTCGCCCATTTTATCCTGGTCGGCTCGGGTCTTGGGTTCTATAGCTATGGAGATGACGGGTTCGGGGAAGCGGATGGATTCGAGGATGATGGCTTTGTGTGTTTCGCAGAGCGTGTCGCCGGTGAAAGTGTTCTTAAGTCCCAGCGTGGCGACAATGGCGCCGGTATCGGCGGAGGTAATGTCCTCACGGTGGTTGGCGTGCATCAGGAGCAATCGTCCGATACGCTCCGGCCTCTGGCGGGTGGGATTATAAACCTGCGCGCCTACTTTCACCTTGCCGGAATATACTCTGAAATACACCAGCCTCCCCACGAACGGGTCGGTAACCACTTTAAAAGCCAGCGCGGCAAAAGGAGCATCGTCACTGGCTTCGCGGATTACTTTATCGCCGGTTTTGGCATCGGTGCCCTCTACCGGCGGTACTTCCAGCGGGGAGGGGAGAAAGTCTACTACGGCGTCCAGCACTTTCTGGATGCCCATATTCTTTAAAGCGCTGCCGCAAATCACGGGCACGCCTTTGATATTCAGAGTAACTCGTCTTAAAGCCTGTTTTAATGCTTCCGGCTCTACTTTATGCCCTTCGATATAAGCGACCATCATCGCGTCGTCATGCTCGGCAACTTGCGCAATTAAGTGCTGCCGGGCTTCGGCAGCCTTGGTTTTTTCATCATCTGGAATCGGTATTTCTTCCGGTTCGGCATCGGGGTCGTTACTGAACTTCCAGGCTTTATTATCAATTAAGTCAACCACCCCGTAAAAGCGGTCTTCGGCGCCCAGGGGATATTGCATGGGCAGGGGGGTCGCCAGGAGTCGCGTTTCTATCATGGAAATTGTCCGGCTGAAGTTGGCGCCCACACGGTCCATCTTGTTGATGTAGCAGATGCGCGGCACCTTATATTTATCGGCTTGCCGCCAGACTGTTTCCGATTGTGCTTCGACGCCGGAAACAGCGTCGAAAACAACGACACCGCCATCGAGCACTCTAAGGCTGCGTTCGACTTCGGCGGTGAAATCTACATGTCCGGGAGTATCAATAATATTAATGCGGTGTTCTCGCCAGTAGCAGGTTGTAGCGGCGGCGGTAATCGTAATGCCGCGCTCCCGCTCCTGGTCCATCCAGTCCATAACGGCTGTGCCCTCATGCACCT
>Ga0184636_1000113_pt1 | contig 18890 bp, 13 predicted proteins | sample PLM3_60_b2_FD_133164 | JGI IMG/M metagenome (GOLD analysis project Ga0184636, IMG submission 133164) | Groundwater sediment microbial communities from an aquifer in East River, Colorado, USA - PLM4_90_b2 | ecosystem: Environmental > Terrestrial > Soil > Riparian zone | place: USA: East River... | reverse complement strand
TGCGAAAGATTTTTTCCTGTTTCCTGATCCAATCCATCCCAACCAGCGAGAGCCGCACATAGATCATTTCTACCAACAATGAGCCTGCTGAAAATAAAATTGCTTGTGTATACCCATCAGTTATTGATATCTGCATAGCGGCTACATTCAACGTTCCCAGCGGTAAAGAGCCAAGGAAACTAATGAACATGCCGGTAAAAAAAATTTTCACCAACGGCTGCATCAAACAAAAATAAGTTGAAAAGGTTTCAAAAGCTCCGGAAGTTCCAAAACTTGAAAAGGTTTTAAAAAGTTAATGAAAACTCTTTAGCCTGCTGAACTTCTTAAACCTTTTGAACTTAATTGCCTTTTGCAAAAACAGACAGGCTTACATTCAGATCATCAGCCATGGAAAGGCTCTTGCCTCCGACCCCAAAATCACGACGGTTCAATTTAAAACTTCCTTCAAAAAGGTAACCGTCGTCTTTTGCAGTAGCCGTAAAGGGAAATTTGATTTCTTTTGTAACCCCTTTAATGGTGATATTACCAAACATATAAAAATAACCATCCTTGTTTGTTTTGGTAATCTTTGTGGATTGAAATGAAAGACGAGGGTAATTTTTTACATCAAAATATTCAGACTTTTGGAGGTCTCTATCTCTTGATTCAATATCAGTATCAACCGTACCGGCATCCACACTTACATTAAAATCAGAGGAAGGGAGATTGGCCGGATCAAATTTAATATTGCCTGCAAGTCCCTTAAAATCACCACCGGTAGCAATGCCAAAATTCTTGATCACAAAATGAACTTTTGAGCCATTATCAGCAGGCGTATAAGCCTGTGCAAATAATGATAATGAAAAAACAAAAAAAGAAAAACTCAATGCCATTTTTTTCATAACTACCTGTTTCATAACTACTCTTTTTACAAAATACAAGAACGGTTTTTGGATTTGAATGGTTGCTTTTAAACCTAAGTTATTCTGGTTTTCCCCTGTAATTATAATTATCGCTGATAAATTCCCGGTTTATTAACTTTTTATTATTGATTCAGGAGATACTGATCATCCTCTGCAGCTTTTTAACATCCGGTACAGCGATTTTTTTCCGATCGACCTTTACCAGGTTTTCCTGTTCCAGCTGGTTAAGAAAAACCGTCACAGTTTGTCTGGCTGAGCCAATCAATCTCGCTATATCATCATGGGTAAGGAAATTTTTAATTTCAAAAGAACTATCGCTCCCGTCATATCCGTTTTGCATTACCAATTGGTAAAAAAACCCGATCAGCCTGGAACGTACATCTTTATTCAGCATATTTATTAAACGATATTCTGCATTGCGAAGTTTATGACCTATCTGTTTACTATAGCCAATGGCTAATTGAGGTTTTCGCTTCAATAATTTTTCAAAATCATCAATAGTAAATGCACAAAGACTTACATCGGATTTGTGGGCACGGGCAAACTCGCCATTCAGGTTATTTTTTTCCAATGTGAATTGCCCGAATAGTTCGCCCTCTTGAATGATCTCTTTGATCACTTCTTCCCCATTATCATCAATATAACCGATCTTTATATGACCCTCTTTGATAAAATAAAGCTTATTCAGAAAATGCGAATCAAAATAAATATAATCTCCCTTTTTAACTTCAATGAAATTATGGATGATATTCAGTTCATCATATTCCTCATCAGAAAGATGGGACCACAGATCGTAATTGCGTATCAGTAAAAGTTTAGCGTCATCCAGCATACTCCATATTAAAAATTAATGACTGAGAAGAATAATTTATTAATCGAATTTTTCGAGCATTTTAAAATGACGCTTCGCTTCTTTCAGAAATTTTCTGCCTTTTTGAAACGACCAGTAAGGTGTCCCGTTCTCATGATTATATTTACTGATCTCATACAAGGCTTTCCAATGCTTTAAAATTTCGCGATACGCCCTTCCGAGTCTCATTCCGGTATCATAAATATGATTGGGCTCTGCGCCGCAACCGTTGAATTCAAGAATGGAATAATTTTCCCCCGCTTTGAATTCTTCAATTGATCTGCATTTTATATCATACCGGCCATAATAAAATTTATCGGTGTAGTGGCTTAGATCATCAAATACTTTCAGGAGCCGGTCATCAATCTGGCCGGAAAGGTCAATGAACCTTGCACCCCTGTTATGATTGCCGGCATAGGATAAATAAAAATGCTGGCCCTTTGCCAATACCCTGTCCAACCTGTGTTCGTGCCGGTGTTGCATTTCTTCCAAACGATGTTTTGCCCTGGAATGCTTCAGGATCAGTTCCCATATTGTACTATTTCCATCACCATATACTTCGAGTAATTCTTTTTGAATAAACCCGCTGATCTCGCCTTTTTTCTCTGCAGGATGCCGGTAATAAAATACACTCACTTCCACAGGTAATTCAACCAGGTCCTGGATGATATATTCAACCGGTATGCGGCTGTGATATTTTTCCAGCTGATCCTCGTTATCAATTTTCCGGAACAATATTCCTTTCATACCTACATCCGGCTTTACAATAAAGGGGTACGTAAATGCTGATTCGCAAACTTTTTTCTTTACTTCATTAAAAGGAAGATCGTGGAGCACATACATTGTTTTGGGATGGGAATCAGGAGGTAATTGCTCATACATTTCTCTTTTGCTTTCTCCTTCAAAACCTCCGAACGTAATAGTCGGGTTAGATGAACTAAAAAACCAAAACGACCTGGACTTTAAACAATACCAAAACCAAACAGGGCCAATGGGTGCATAGAGTATATAAAATGGCCATAGCTCCCAATTAAATAATTTCTGAAAGAATTGCCTTATCCTCATAGTGAAGGGGCAAAAATAACTTTCATATCAACATAATCCGGGATTTTTGCTTGTTATTCTGATGAAGCAGGCTATTTTTAGCAAACCAAAAAAAAATTGCAATGAGGAACCATGTCATTCTATTTATTTTTATTTGCCTGGGAATACAATTTTGCGCAGAAGCAAAACCGTTGTCCATCGCTGTTCCCATAATTCATGCTGTAACAGATCCTTCACCGGTAAAATCAAAGCAATCTGCAACTATTCGTTCTGTCAAACTGAAGGACATTGAAAAAATTATCGGTAAAAAATTGTCGATTAAAGAAAAGATCATTTTCAGGCTGCTGCAAAAACGAATGACTAAAAGGATCGGTGATACAGAATTAGCCAAAAGAAAAAAATTAGGAATTATTTCATTGATCTGCGGTATTTGTTCACTCGTTTTTGTTTTTATACCCGGTGTAGCCATCATTACTCCCGGGCTTGCGATTGCCGCAATCATTTTAGGCATCCTATCTTTGAAAGGAAATACCAATGTTCCCGGCATTATTGGTATGAGCCTTGGTATTACATACCTTATCATATTAACTATTGCCATTATCGCAATCGCCAGCTGGGGATGGTATTAAATGAATCAGTATGCAGGTACCTACAATGGCTGAACTAGTTGCAAAGGGTGAATCTCCCGGGATATTGTTTTGGGTGGGATGTTCAGGAAGTTTTGATCAGCGGGCACAGAAGATCACAAAAGCATTTGCAACAATTCTTGATAAGATCGGGGTCAACTATGCCATTTTGGGTAAAGAAGAAATGTGCACCGGTGATCCCGTTCGAAGAGCCGGCAATGAATTTTTGTTCCAGATGATGGCATACCAGAATATTCAAACCCTCAACAATTATGGTATTAAAAAAATTGTAACCATCTGTCCTCATTGTTTTAATATTTTCAGAAATGAATATCCTGCATTAGGTGGAAATTATGAAATAATACATCACACTGTCTTCCTGCAGCAATTGATCGATGAAGGGAAAATAAAATTAAAAGAAAGCGGTTCATTCAAAGGAAAAAAGATCACCTATCATGATAGTTGCTACCTGGGCAGGGCCAATGATATTTATGAAGCTCCGCGCAAAGTGCTGGAGGCATTGGATGCAGAGCTGGTTGAAATGAAACGCTGCCGGAGTAACGGACTTTGTTGCGGTGCCGGGGGGGCTCAAATGTTCAAAGAAGAAGAAAAAGGAACCACGAGAATAAATTTTGAAAGAACGAATGAAGCCATCGGCACAGGAGCAACTATAATCGCCGCTGCCTGCCCTTTTTGTAATACCATGCTGACTGATGGAGTGAAAAATTCAGAAAAAGAATCAGAAGTGAAGGTGATGGATATTGCTGAATTGATTGCAGCAAGCCTAACGGACTAACCTTACTTCATGCATCAGTGTTTCCTGTATATCGATCGCTTCTTTTAATTTTCCTCTTGGTATTGGAATGCTGATCTCTTTGAATTGATTTTTCGTTATGTTCTCATAAGTGATATTCATCACATTGATCAGGCCTTTGTCATAAATATCCACTCTTCGCAATTCTGTCACAGGGCCTGTAAAATATTTTCTCTTATCCCCGATCTGAACAAATGTTTTTGTAAGCTGAATTGAAGAAACAGGTTCTTTTTTATGAGAGAAAAACTGCCAGATATAATTAACCAGGCTTTTTTGCCTCCTTTTCCATGTGTCGAAATGCTCCCATTCTGCTTTTGTATATATCCAGCTGGCAATGCAATTATCAGCAATCAGTCCGGTGTATTGGTCCATAGATTAATTTTTACCTCGTAATTTAGCATCATGAATCTTGATTATAAATACCTTCTGGAGGGTAATTTTCATCCTGGCTCAAGAGTATGGATCTACCAGTCAAACCGCCTGTTTTCATTAAGCGAGGCGCTGGAAATAGAGTTAGTATTGAAAGATTTTACAGCCCGCTGGCTAAGCCATGGTGTCCCTGTAAAAGGCGCTGCTTATTTGTTTTTTGGTCAATTCATTATTCTTATGGCTGATGAAGAAGCCACCGGCGTGAGTGGCTGCAGTACGGATAGTTCAGTCAGGTTGATTAAAGAAATAGAAAAACAGTTTGGCGTTAATCTTTTTGACAGAACCACTCTTGCATTTATGGTTAAAGATAAAGTTGAGCTGCTGCCATTGCCGCAATTACAGTATGCCATTGACAATGGATTTATTTCAGGCGAAACCTTATATTTCAATAATCTTGTTCAGACAAAGGATGAATTAGAAGAGAATTGGATCATTGCAGTAAAAGACAGCTGGCTGGCTAAAAGAGTTTTTGCAGGAATTTAATTTTATCAGGATCAAATGGTTACGACAACTATTTTTTTGCAAGAGCCTCATCAATAGCCTTTAGATAAAGCTCTTTGTTATCAGGTTCAAAACCTGAAAAGCGTTTTATCTCCTTTCCATAGCCATCTGTTAACACGATCATCGGGATGGCGGAAAAATTGTATTGTGTTTGTACCAAGTCTATTTTATTTGAATCAACAATACATTGTCGCCAATTCATAGTCTCCTTTTTAATTGCTTTTTGCCATAAAAGCTGATCTGTATCAATGGATATACTTACCATGTTTATTCCTTCATTTTTATAGCGCTCATATATCTCTTTTAGTGTTGGGATTTCTTGCCGGCAGGGACCGCACCAGGAAGCCCAGAATACCAATATGTTCAATTTTGAATCTTTATTAATGATTTCCCGTCGCACATTATTGATATCTGAAAGGGAAAGATTAATATCCGGATCTGTGGGGTCAGGCCTGTTTGCCAGATAGGTTCTTACTTTTTCAGCTAATGGTGAAGTCTGGACATCTTTGTCAAAGCGAGATAAAAAATCTTTCAATTCTTCTTTTGAGTATTGTCCCCTGCCATTGAATATCCCGTCTAATAAAAAATAAGAAAATGGATAGCGGGTTATTTCCTTTTTAAAGAATCTAATCCTGGTATCCCGTTTGCCAGAATCAACATTACCCAACCATCCAAAATCGGTAAAATCATTTCTGTACATTACTTCTGTTTCTTTTCCTGCTTTGATTTTTACTTTTATAAACTTAGCCTTGTTTTCAGTTCTCCAGGCTTTTTCATCCGGATCACCATTTATTAGAGTAATTCCTTTTTCAAGATAGAAACCGGAATTGCCATAATGATGAAAACTGGCGGTGTCTGGTGGCAATACGTACTCATTTTCGAAAATCAATCCACTTAATTTAGACCATGATAGACTATCTGGAAAGTAAATACTCGCCATATAAGGATAAAAATCAGCACCAGGTTTGATCGTAAAAACAAAATGCCCTTTGGTTACTGTAGTAGAATCTAATGGAGTCATCCAGCGATGAGCCTCTGTTAGATAAACCTTACCATCAGGTATTTCTTTTACATTCCCTTCAATGATAATTTCATCAGAGATTTTTTGATCCTTACATGAAATCAAAAAATAGGTTACTAACAATAACAATATAAGGCATGAGCGCATATGATGTGTTTTGGAATAACACTAGGAAACTAATATACACAAGTTGCTGCGGCAATTTTGTTAATTCCCAAGTAAAATACTTTGCGTATAAGGAAGCAGGTATTCCAAGATAATAGTCGTTTATTTTCTGAAGAACAATTATCGATCACTAAAAATAATTATCATTCCAATTTTTATTTATTTTTATATTCCTGCGGAAGTAGCTCACCTGGTAGAGCGACAGCTTCCCAAGCTGTAGGTAGCGGGTTCGAGTCCCGTCTTCCGCTCAAATGTGCCGACCTTTAGCGTCGTATTCGAGTCCCGTCTTCCGCTTAACTTACTTCTTGATTAAATTCTTTATCCCATTTTGGAATTTAGTATTCTTCTTTGCGATTTTGGTAAAATTATAACTCAGGGTTAACCTGAAGTTTCTTGTCTGGGTTGTGCTGAAGCTTTCCAGATTAAAATTAGACCCAAAAGTGAACGACCTGTTTTTCTGCTGGGCAAAAGGATCAATAAAGTTCAGGGTTATTATGAATCGTTTATTCAAAAATTTTCTTTGTATTCCCAAATTCATTCCCGTACTCCATTTTGCATAACCCTGCGGACTGGCAAAACGGTTTAATGTAACACTCGTGGTAATGTTCCAGATATCTTTTGGAATAAATGTGGCGTTCAGGTTTGATGTAAAAGAGCCCCCATCGCGGAAATGGCGGACAGTATGATCAAAATCGCTATACGTGCTGTACGTATAGCTGGCACTAAGATTCGTTTTTAATTTTTTGCTGATACTATACCCATTCCAGGTGCTTATTTCATATTCTTTTCTTCCACTGATATTTTCCCATGTGATCTGCGTTTTGCCATCCGGCAGCAAGGTCCTTACCTGGCTGAAAATATTTTCAACAATATTATATCCAAAACCAAGATTTGTATAGAACAATGGCTTTGTTTTTCCCAGGACAAGGTCAAAATTATGTGAAGTGGATGCTTCCAGTTTTTCATTACCGAAGCGGGTATTATAAGGATCAGAAAAATCGATCGTTGGATTTAACTCAACGATGCCCGGCCTGCGGATAGTACGCCGATAAGAAAAGGTAAGATTCAATTTATCCTTCCAGCTTTTGTTGATATTCCCAAAAGGCAAAAATGTCCAGTAATTATTTCTTACATTTCTGCCTTCTTTAAGCAATTCAAACCAGATACCGGTTATTTCGGCAGCTAACCCGGCGGTAATACTAAAGTTCTCTGCAAGAATTTGTTTTACCGATGCTCTCAGATTAGTGATCGATTGATGAAATAAGAAATCATTACTTAACAGATCCATTTTTACCATGATCGCATCAGGTTTTTTCAAATAACTCGCATCAACCAGTACATGATTATTGGATCGGTTATAAAATGTGCCAAGAGATAAAAAAATTTTTTTGTTAGCAAGAGGCTTGTCATAATTAACCCGGATAGTATATCCGTAAATTTTTGTATCCGTCAATTGACGCTGGGTAGAATCAACTCCATTGGGTGAATGATCCGGATTGAAGAACTGCTGGTAAAAACCCCTGTTACCCAGGGTAGATGAGAAACTCATCCCTGAAATTATTTTTAAACTTGCCCCGCTTTTATCTTTTAGAGAATAGGTGAGGTTGAGATTGGGACTATAATTATTTCCATCACTGCGGATAGTCCTGTCGCTTAATTTATAGATCTCATTAAAACGGTTAATATTGATATATTCTGTAAGACTTTTATTATTGTAATCATTCTGGTTGTAATTCACTACAAAATTCAGCGACTGAGATTTTGAGATATCATAATCAATATTAGCCCTGAAATTAGGACGCCAGCCTTTGTTGATATATTGACTTTGCGTTTTAAAATAGTTCGTCGAGTCTGTATAAATATTCTGACGACTCGAATATCCGTTTCCTTCAAAACGATTATAACCTGCCCCGGCATTGATATTTATCGCCAATCCTTTTTTACGGTAAGTAAAACTGCCATTCAACCCGGTCTCGCCTCTTGATCCTCCATACATAGTCAGCCTGCCACTGATGCCAACCCTTCCTTTTTTAGTAACAATATTGATAACACCACCCTGTTCATTGGCATATTGCGGAGGAGGATTGGTCATCACTTCAATTTTTTCGATAGAACTACCAGGCATTGATTCCAGCAGGTCCTGCAACTGCTGAAGATTTAATTCAACAGGTTTATCATCAATTAATATCTTTGGTTCTTTACCGCGTACTAAAATTTTTCCTGTAGGATCTTTTGTAACAAGCGGAACATTTTGTAATAATTCGCTGGCATTGCTGCCTGCACTCAGCGCTGATTCCCCGGCATTGAAAGTAATATTGCCTTCCTTGCTTTGCACCAATGGCTTTTCCGCGTAGATGACTACTTCCTGCAAATTTTCTGCAGATGTTTTTGTCCTGAGTACAATATCATTGAGATTAAAATCAAACCGTTCCTGCCGAAAAAAAATACTGTCCAGCGCCAACGTTTGAAAACCTACATACGAAAAACGAAGCCTGTAATAGCCAAAGGGAATATTTGTAAAAGAAAAATATCCGTTTTTATCTGTAATCGTGGTTTTATTTTCCAGGCTATCCGTAAAATGAATCAATTCAACCGTAGCATTCTGCAGAGCTTTTTTTGTCGAATCCATCACATTGCCTATAACAATACCGGGAGCATTACTCTGTGGCCAGCTCGTTTTCAATAAGACCAGGGTCAATAAAAAGCAGGTAAACCTCTTCAAGAAAAAAAATTAATGGTCAAAGATACCTCAATAACCCTGAGGGATTTTGAAGTTTTTAGTTGAATGGACAAGAAAATCCAAAGCATGTAACTTTTTTCAACCACTTGCGTCTCAATGTTAAAAGCTGTTAAAAAAAATTAAAAAAGCCTTTCATTTTTTGGCTATACGAAAATAGTCGTATATTCGGTTTCAAATTGAACAAACATTATGGCAAACACAAAATATATAAAACCTACTGAAAGCGAACTGGAAATACTGCAAATACTATGGACAAGAGAGGTAGCCACCGTTCGTGAAGTGCATGAAGAGCTTGGTAAAATAAAAGATGTGGGATACACCACCACATTGAAACTTATGCAGATCATGCATGAAAAAGGGCTGGTAAAAAGAGACGATTCTATCCGGACACATATTTACCAGGCAGCCGTGAATAAAGAAAAAACACAAAAACATTTGCTTAGCAAAATGATCGATTCATTGTTCGGGGGCTCTCATACGCAGCTCATCATTCAGGCCCTGGGCGATGGTAATCATAAGGCAAGCCCCGAGGAATTAGAAAAGATACAGGCTTTATTGGATTCTCTTAAAAATCAGTAAGCATGCCTTTATTTGGCAATTCAAACTTTCTGCAGGCATTGGGTTGGGCTGTATTAAACAGCCTCTGGCAAATGGCTTTTCTCTGGGTTATGTTCCAGGCTATTTTATCGTTTGGCATTAATAAACCTGCCCTTAAAAGCCGGCTGGCAACCATTGCACTAAGCATTGGGTTTGCCTGGTTTATGATCACTTTATTATCGCATTGGCTCATCGACCCTTCCGCAATTAAGCGTTCTTTATTTTCAATAGCATCTTTTGAAGCAACCAGGACAGAGGATTGGAACGGGAACCTGCAAATAATTCTTCCCTACGCTTCCGCATCTTATCTTTTATTATTAGTAATGCCGGTATTTCAATTTATCCGGAGTTACCGCTACGTACAAACCATCCGCGCAAAAGGTTTATCAAAATGCAATGTTGACCTTAGAATGTTTGTACAGCGTTTTGCTGAAAGAATGGGTATTCGCAAACCCGTGCACATTTATATTTCAGACCTGGTTACTTCACCGGTAACCATTGGCTTTTTAAAACCGATCATCCTCATACCGATGGCTGCTATCACTCATTTATCTGCCAAACAGGTGGAGGCTGTATTATTACATGAGCTGGCACACATCCGCCGCTATGATTACTTTATAAATCTTTGGATAAACTTTATTCGCACCCTCCTTTATTTTAATCCTTTTGTAAAACTTTTTACCAGGACCATCGAGCGGGAAAGAGAAAAAAGCTGTGATGAAAAGGTGATTCAATTCCAATACGACCCTTATGGATATGCATCTGCCTTACTTGTACTGGAGAAAACTAATTATGCAAGGCAAAACATGGCGATAGCAGCCGCCGGGCAAAAAAATGATCTGCTTCATCGCATCGAAAGAATTCTTGGTGCCGATAGTTACCGGCAGAAAAAAAGAAGAGTTCCCGATCTTCAAAAATTAGGAAGCTTGCTGGCTGGTCTGCTCTGCATTATTAGTTTGAACGCATTATTTTTCTTTAGTTCTCCTATCATTCAAAACAATTCGTTTGTCTTTGGCCAGTTTGCGAATCCATTCTATCATCCGGTTTCAGAAAAAGCGATAGAGCCTGCTTTCACAGCGCCGAAAAAGAAAAAAGAAATTGAAAAGAAAGAAAATACAAACAATCTTGCAAAAAATAGTTCAGCCATTAAAGCAATTATTGTCGGTAAAAAATCAAGAGAATATCTGTCTCCTTTAACACAAGCCACTCCTGCCCTTCCGCCGGGGTACATGCCTGTTGATTCAAGATTTGAAGTGTTGCCTGAATTGACTAAACACGAGGAAGATCAGGTGAAAGGTACCGTGGAAGCTACTAAAAAAATACTGGAAGCAGGGCAATGGAAGGAAGTAGAAAAAAATGTGGCCGATGCGATGACGCAGTTCGAGAAAGAAGATCTGAAAGAAAAATATTATAAGGATCTTGAAAAAGTAAACTGGAAAAAACTGGAAAATAAACTTCGCCTGTCTTATAATTATATAAACTGGGACAAGGTGAACTACCAATTGAACGATGCCATTAATAATATTACACTGGACAGCCTGAAACTGGTTTATTCAGTGGTCTTAAATGATCTCAATAAAGTTGAAAACTGGATGAATAAAAACAATTGCCAGTCAATTCCCGATACGGATCTCAAATTGTGCGAAGTAAAAACTCAGAAAGACAAGGTTCAGCAACAGTTAAATACCATCAATGCCATCAGGCATAAAAAGATCATTCACCTGTAATTAACACTCAACGATTCGCCAGGCTTAAAAGTCTCAAAGGCTAGTGAGAACACTAACCTTGAAACTTATGGACTTTGGAATGTGAACTGATTTGTAAATCTCTACCAATTGCACCGGGGACAAGCGCCGCTATATTTATTTCCAAGAAGGAAACCGATCAGAATTTCATGAGTGCCACGACTGACTGTATTCAGCCTGGTAGTAGTGAAATCATATGCATAACCAACATTAAACGTATTGCTGACATTTATACCTACCATCGCCGCATATCCGTTTTGATAGCGATAGCTACCTCCTATCCACAAAAGATCCCTGTATTGCAGTTTTAAATTTACTTCCGGCTGAAAATCATTCGTTGAAGATCCATGAATGTATTTAAGCATTAATGAAGGAACGGCATTGATGTCTTCGGTCATTAAAAAACGATACCCGGCAGTGAGAAAAACGTGCGGGATCAATCTGCCGCTCGTTATAGCGGCTGCGTCATCGACAAAGGTCAATTTTTGAGGAACGATCTGCTGCGCAGCTAGGCCAACAAAATAATCGCGGGAATATAACCAGAGTCCTGCTGAAATATCTGGTCTGATCTTATTTAAGTATCCGCTGGCAGCGGAACCGGCAGCCGGATCACTCGGATCTCCGCCGCCAAAATCGGTTTTCGATTTATCAAGACTTATTCTTGAGATACCCGCAGCAAATCCTGCCGCGAGATTCGTGTTTGCATTAAGACCGATATGATATGCATAGGTAATATCTGCGGTTATCCGATTGAAACTTCCTGTTCGGTCATTCACCACGGTCATTCCGATCCCATGATGAGGTTCTGCAGCAGTATAGGTTTCCCAATAGGCTCTTCCCCTTGGATTTTCGCCCGGAATGCTATAAGAAGTAGCTGTGGTCCTGTAATCTTTTTTTCCTAATGGTCCATGAATAGTGAAATAAGCCGTTCTTGGCGCACCATTTAAACCCACCCACTGGTCTCTTGCACTGATTTTAATATCAGTGTAATTTTCAATGCCGCTGATCGCAGGATTTAAAATATAATTGTTTAAAATGTATTGAGTATACTGGGGTCGCTGCTGTGCAAAACCCATCAAACTCACAAATATCATTGATATGGTTATTAAAAATGTTTTCATGACTTATCGTATTACATCCACATAACCGGATATTCTTGATCTGCCGTTTTTAGGATCAATTACATAATAATAAGTACCCACCGGAACTTGTTTACCATTCACCGTACCGTCCCACGCATTGTCATATCCGATGGAATGATATATAAGTTGTCCATAGCGATTATAAATGTCAACAGTACAGCCGACATACGTACTCAGGTATGGAATATCCCATTTATCATGTACACCATCGCCATTAGGACTAAAGATATTTGGTATCACAGGCGCTTTTAAAATATTTACCATTACCTCGTCAGAAGCTGTGCAGCCATCGCTTGTTGTAACGCTTAAAGTATATAGTTGATCTGTTGGCGGTGATACAGTCGGCTTAGCCAGTGCAGGATTATTAATGGCTACATTCGGTGTCCACAAATAAGTCAACCCATTTCCGGTAGCAGAGCCCAGCAGCACAGTAGAACCATATTGCAGCATGCCCCTGTCTGGCCCTGCATTAACTACCGGTAAGGCAAACACATCGATCGTTTGCTCTTTATAATTAGAGCACCCATTTGCTGCAGCATAAGTATAGCGGATTGTTTTTGTTCCCGCACCGGAAACATTCGGATCAAAGAAACCGGTTGTTGAAACACCGGGTCCACTGAAAGTTCCTGTACCAGGCAATCCATTGGTTATACTTGCCTGCGTTATCTGGAATGCAGGTACATCTTTACAAACACCTGCTAAAATATCAAACTGTAGGGTTGGTGTCGCCAGCAAGGTAATTGTCCGGTCAATATATTGCACACAACTCTGACCTGAATAAGCAACATACCTGATCGTAACGGTTCTGCTTGCAGGTGAACCAAATTCAGGATACAGATGAGTATACGTATTACCCGACAATGGAGTGTTATCAATGGTTTTTATACCAGGATCAGTTGTATAATCCCAATAAACTTCAATTTTGACTACGTTGCCCGGCGTAACAGTTGAATTATCAACAAGACTGATGCTATTACCACTGCAAAAACTTGTACTTCCCTGTAGAGTATATGAAGGAATTGGCAGACCGCCATTCACAAAGAATGGTTTTGTAACAGAAGTCGAGCAACCGCCACCGGAAATAACAGTTAATGTAATAGTATATGGACCTGCCACGGTATACTTATGCTGGGGGTTTTTTAATGTTGATGTATTCGGATTTCCGGGAGTAGCATTGGGATCTCCGAAGTTCCATGAATAAGTAAACAGATTTTGTGTTCCATCGGAAATAGTACTGCTGTCTGTGAATTGAGTAACCGGATCCAACACACAAGTTTGCGATGCTCCAAAATTAGCCACAGGCAAAGGATTGATCGCAAGCTGTTTTGTCGCAGTATTTATGCAACCTTTATTTGTTGTTACCTGCAGTGTGGTACTATAGGTGTTTGGATTTGTGTACGTATGCTGTGGGTTTTGCAGCGCAGAAGTTCCGCCGTCACCAAAGGTCCACGACCAGCTTACAATATTGCCGGCATTAGCTACAGAGATATCTGTAAAACTGATCAACTGGTTGATACAACCAGGAGCAGATATAGTAAAGTTTGTTGTGGGTAATGGATTTACAATTATTGTCTTTGTCGCCGTAGTCGATGGACAACCCGCAGCTGAAACTGTATTTAATATTACTGTATAAGTTCCCGGGCTTGTATATGTATAAGATGGATTTTGCTGAGTAGATGTTCCTCCATCACCAAAATTCCATGACCATTGTGTTATCGTACTGTTAGGCGCTGTACTTTGATCCGTGAAATTAGCTGCGCTTCCTCTACAAACTTCTGCCGGTCCATTAAATGAAGCCTGGGGCTGTGCATAAACGATATTCATTATTTTTAAAACAGAATCTGTACAACCATTGGCTGAAGTAACGGTCAGTTTAACATTGAATGGTCCTGTCGATGCATAATTATGAACAGGGTTTTGTTGTGCAGATGTCCCTCCGTCACCAAAATTCCATGACCATTGTGCGATATTGCCTGATGAAATAGTACTTTGATCGGTGAACTGTGTTGAACCCGATGGCAGGCAGGCACCCGTAAAATTAAAATTGGCAACAGGTTTTTCATTGATCGTTATCACCTGGCTGTATAGCATACTTTGACAGCCTCCGGTTGTTTGCACATACAGCGTTACAGTATACTGCCCGCTACTATTATAAATATGGGTCTGCGGATTACCGTTTGTTGCATCAACCGTTGGTCCTTCGCCAAAATTCCAAAACCAATGCGTAATAACACCGCCTGCGGCATTCGATTGATCAATAAAATTTACGGCTTGACCGATACACTGGGGCTGTGAAACACTGAATGCTGCAATGGGGGGCGGACTGACAGAGACCGTCTGTTGCGATGTATCTGATAAACATCCTATATCAGTAATGACTGAATACTTTACAATGTATGATCCGGCAGCATTGTATTTATGTGCAGGATTTTGTATGGCGGCAGTTCCTCCGTCACCAAATGCCCAGGAATTATTTATAACAGGACGACCATTCAAATTGGTTGGTGTCCCGAAAAAATGCACAGAATCTGAAAGACAACCACTACTCGTAAAAGTAAAATTAGAAACCGGAGGAGAAAATACCTGTAAATTATAATCAATTTGTTGCTGGCCGCTGCAACCATCTGCTGTCGGATTTTGAGCAATTACCTGTATAGGGTAAGTTCCGGCTAAGTAAATCGTGTATGGCGTCGGGAGTTTGTAGCGGTATAATTGTCTGCCGTTCACAAACCAAGTAGAATCATACAAAGGATTTGTTTGTGTTACGTTTGGAAATAAGCCAAAGAAATTCCAATCGATCTGTGTTGGCTGGTAGGGAAATACAATGGAAAAATAGAATGGCTGTCCTTTGCAACTTGCCGGAAAATTTACAGTAGCATAAGGATTTGAAATTTGAATAAACTGGTACAGATCCAAAACATTTGTGCCGGCGGAATATCCATAGGTTTCAACACTTCCTAATCCATAGCATATTGCATTGAAGCCGCTATCAGCCGATAAGGTATAAGAATTATCTCCATAAGGAAATAAATATTGGCGATAAGAAAACTGGGGATCGGTTGGCATGGGTAGAAATCCACCAATAGCCGCTCCGTTAACTTTAAAAGAAGCCGCTGCGGCGGTCGGGATCAGTACATTCAAATATTGATTGGAAATTGCCTGGTGTGTTGAAGTAAAGATTGTGATGTTACTGATATTCTGTTCTATTGGGTTCAGAATGATCATGTCAGGATCACCGATAACGTTGAAGCCGGCACAATTTTCACTTAATAAATATTCTGCAACACAAATTGGCTTATCTGCGGTAATAAAAATAGGTTGTGTTTGCGGAGCAACATTTGAAGCGATGGCTGGATAAACCTGGCCAGCATTAAGTACAATAGTATTTCCATTATAATTAACTGTTGTATTGTCTTCGCTTGCCATAGCTCTTGCCTGGTATCCGGCGGGATTTCCGGCAATCGGCACAACACCAAAATTCTTACCCCAGCTGGTGATCGGGTAACACTGTTGAAACAAAGGATCAAAAGAATTACCCACACAAGATGGGCTATTAATTCCTACTGCTGAACTGCCTGAAAAAACAGCAATTCGTTTACAGGGTTCACCTGCTGAAGAAACAGATTCTATCAACGAGCCCGATAGATCCAGGGCATCCTGGATCTGGTATACATCTCCGATATTTGGCAATACAATGGTGAATGGAGCTCCGGAAATAATTCCATTTTTCATTAGCTGGACCTGGACTGAAGTATTTGCCTCGACGGCAATAATTTCAAACTGAGATTTACTTTGGCCGGTACTGTATTGATAATAACTTATAGCCCTGTACTTCCTGTTCAATACAGTAACAGGCAGCACTAAAGTTGCTTCTGTTCTCGCCGAGGCATAAATTTCTGTATAAACAACAACCGATGGCTGTCCGGGATTTACTTTTACTTCTATTCCTTTATTGACAGGAGTGTTGGATTCAGCGTCGCTGATATAGGCAGCCGCTCTGATGATCGGCACGGTCGTTACTGTATTTGCAGTTACAGTAAAATTTTGAGTTTGTCCATTGTAAGTAATAACTCCACTTGAGTTAGCGTCGGAAGTTATATAAATATACATTTCAGCAAGACTGTTACCACTTGGTACATGAGAGGGAAAACAAAGCCAGAAATCTCTTCCCTTATTAGAAAAATCCTGCGCATTACTGCACACAACGGCCAGTAAGCTTACCACAAGGGTAAACGGTAAATAAAATTTTCTCATTTAGTCCAAAGTCCTCGAAAGTGAATAGAGACATGCAAATTAAGAAAAAAGGCGTAATAAATTTTAATGACCGGGTATCAATATCAGCAAAAAAGATAAATAATGCCGATAACTAAATTGCAGGCTACAACAAGCTTTGATTTTAATATCGATCTCGTAAATCTACTATCGTATCACGTCAACATACCCCGCTGTTTTTTTCCGGCCGTTTTTGGGGTCAACGATGTAATAATAAGTACCAACCGGAACCGGCTTTCCATTCACCGTTCCGTCCCAGGGTTTATCATACCCAATGGAATGAAAGATCAATTGTCCATAACGATTAAATATATCAACTGTACAGCCGGGATAACTTTCCAGGTAGGCTATCTCCCATTTATCATGAATGCCATCACCGTTAGGACTAAAAATATTTGGTATCACCGGTGCCTTCAGCACTTTTACAAAAACCGTATCGGAAGCCTTGCATCCATCGGTTGATGTAATTGTGAGGGTATAAAAAATATCATCCGGTGGAGAAACTTTTGGAGTCAGAATTTTATTGCTGTCCATTGCCACATCCGGCGTCCACAAATAGGTAATACCATTGCCACTGCCTGAACCCAACAACGTAATGAAACCACCCTGCAGCATATAACGATCGGGACCGGCGCTCACTTTCGGAACAGGAAATACTTGTATAGATTGTTCTTTATAATTGGAACAGCCATTTGTACCTGTATAAGTATATCGTATGGTATAAATGCCCGCTGTCGCAAGAGCCGGGTTAAATATTCCTGTTGCTGATACGCCCGGACCACTGAATACTCCCCCACCCGGTAACCCGTTTGTTATAAATGCCTGGGTGGATATAGGGAATGGCTGTACATCTGCACAAATGCCTGGCAATGGATCGAATTGAACTGAAGGGGTTGCCAGAACAGTGATTGTTTTTATTAGTATGCTCAAACAATTAATGCCTGAATAAGATACCATTCTTACTGTATATGTCTTTGTGAAGGGAGATCCGAATTCAGGATATAAATGATTATAATTCTGGTTTGGTTGCGGATAATCATTTATTGTTTTTATAGTCGGGTCATTTGCATAGTCCCAATAAATCTCAACTTTAACGATACTTCCAAAATCAACCGTGGAAGCGTCTGTTATTATCACGTCCCGGTTACTGCAAAGTGTGTTGGCATTTTGTATATTAAAATTAGCAACAGGAATTGAACCGTTTACGGTAAAAGTTTCCGCCACGGTATCTTTACAACCCTGTCCGGAAGTAACAATTAATGTAGCAGTATAACTTCCTACCGTAGAATATTTATGACCAGGATTTTGAAGAGTTGAACTATTCGGATTTGCTGCATTGGCATTCGGATCACCAAAGTTCCAGTTCCATGCAGTAATCGATCCCGGAGAAACAGAACTTGTATCAATAAATGGAGCAGAGGGATCTGCTAAACAAACTTCGGGTGCTATAAATCCCGCTTGCGGTAAAACATTTACAACAACTTGTTTTGTTTGTACTGTGCTGATACATCCTTTATTTGTTTCTACCTGCAGATCTACATTGTACGTGCCGGCCGTTGCATACACATGAATGAACGGGTTTCCATTTGTATAAATAGCATTTGTGCCATCTCCGAAATCCCAGGTCCATTTGACAAGGCTGCCCGCATTTGCAGAAGAAGCATCAGTGAAACTGATATTTCTTGTTGCACATGTAGGAGCAGATACATTAAAATTTGCCGTGGGTAATGGATTCACCAAAACAGTTTTCATTGCCGGCAGGGAAACACATCCTATTGCAGAAGTAATAACAAGAGTGACATTGTATAACCCGGCAGTTGCATAAGTATGCGATGGGTTTTGTTGCGTGGAAGTAGCAGCATCTCCAAAATTCCATAACCACTGCGTAACCGTACTGTTGGGCGCTGTGCTTTGATCAGTGAAATTAGCCGCAGAACCATTACATACCTCAGGTGGGGCATTGAAATTTGCCTGGGGCTGTGCATACACAGTATTCATTATTCTTAACGCAGAGTCTGTGCAACCATTATTTGATGTAACTA
>Ga0184636_1000112_pt1 | contig 18920 bp, 15 predicted proteins | sample PLM3_60_b2_FD_133164 | JGI IMG/M metagenome (GOLD analysis project Ga0184636, IMG submission 133164) | Groundwater sediment microbial communities from an aquifer in East River, Colorado, USA - PLM4_90_b2 | ecosystem: Environmental > Terrestrial > Soil > Riparian zone | place: USA: East River... | reverse complement strand
TCCAGGATGCGAAAAACCTTTGAGCCCTTTGTTTTGATATCCATTTCACCATTTTCAAATACCTTACTCACCTCTGTTATTTCTACCAATGAGCCATAATCCTGCAGACGATTTTCGATTACCGTAGGAATACCAAAATTCTTTTTTTGAGAACGGCACTCATTGATCAATTGCTTATAACGGGGCTCAAAAATGTGCAGGTTCAAATTTTCACCCGGGTACACAACAATACCGAGAGGGAATATTGGAATAAAATTCGTCATGCCGTGCAAATTACGAAAACAGGGTTAGCAAGAGTTTTGCCAGATTATTTTAGTGATCTTTTGTAAAATTTTTCAATTCCTTTAACCTTGAGTATTTTATAAACGTATAATATGATGTCATCCGTGCGCAAATAAAACCTGCCTCTCCATCTAAAAAACCGAGTTTAAAAATATAATATTTTAAAAATGCAAATATTGGCGCAAAATAAATTTTTATCCATGAAGATTTTTTGCCTTGTTCTGCATATTTTTCCGCGTTAAGCAATGCATACCTTAGCATTTTGTCTGCATACTGCGCTATGTCTTTCATTGTATAATGAAAAATAAATCCGGCGAGCCTTGTGATCTTAACATCTTCAGGCAGAGCAAGGTTTTCATGAACAATGGCATCATCCCAATTTACTTTAGTACGATTAAAAATGCGAATATGTCTGTCGCCGCCCCATTCACCAAAACGTAAACAGGCATCACCCAAAAAATTCTTGAACCGGATATTGAACACTTCATTTTCATTTGCCAGACTTAAATTCGATATGGCATTTTTTAATTCGCCCTCCACCGCTTCATCTGCATCAAGATTTAATACCCAGTCATATTTTGCCATACCGGTTGCCTTGTTTTTTGTTTTTCCAAAACCCATCCAGCTTTCTTCAATCAAACGAACAGGGTAACTTTTTATAATTTCTTTTGTAGAATCAGTGCTTCCATTATCCAATACGACAATGTCATCGGTAAGTCCATGCAGACTCTGAAGACAGCGGCCTATGCTATCTTCCTCATTTTTACAAATAATAACCACCGAAATCTTTTGCATGATCAAATATAAATTTATTGCCTTTCTGCAAGGAGCCACTTATACCACCACAACAAAATAAACGCATGCACAAATACTCCATACTGAACTTCCAGTCCAATATCAAACAAATAAGTTAATGTCAGGGAAATATTTAAAATCCACCAAAAAATATCCTTCCCGGGTCGTTTTAAAAAAAAGGGTAACAACATTATAGTTATGAAAAGAATAAATCCGGGCCAGCCGGACCCGACGCCATATGTGAGCCATTCACTTGAAGGCAATATTTTATCACTGGCAATCATAGAAGGATAATTCTTTTCATACCATTTATTTATTTCGGTTTCAATATCGCCAAAACCAACCCCGCCGAAAGGGTTTTGATTTTGTAGATGCCAGCCGGCTTTAATTGATATTAATCTTATTCCATCATTCGATCCCTGCAGGTAAATATCCTTTTTTACAAAGGAGAGGTCATATCGTAAATAGCTGACCCTGTTTTTAAATGTTGGAAAAACAAAATAGGAGATCACCGGCAAGGTGAATAATATCACTAAGAAAAATGCTGTTCGCAACTTATCTTTCCGATTCCACAAAAGCCAGATAAGAAAGATCAATATACCTGTATAAAAACATAATAAGCCTGTACGCACCGCAAGAATGTGCAGATAGATGACAAGACCTGTGAATACTATCCATAAAAAAAGACTGATCCCTTTTGAAAACTGTTTTTTTTTGGTCATTAATAAAAAAACAATGGTCTGTATGGCAATTGTAACAACTAAACTGAATCTTACATGATCATTTCCGACCGGGGTTTTAATGGTATGTGATCTTAAGTATCCTGCATGAACAGAGCCGGCATCCTGCATATATTGCCACATGCTATAGCTTACACCAATAATAATCGTTATTAAAAACGTCCAGGCAATTTTTTCCCAATCTTTGAATTCAAAATTAGTAAGCCCGGCAAAACATAGCGGGAGTAAGAGAAGAGGCAGTTTAATTCTTATTATCTGTGACCAATTTGAAAGATCTTCACTCCACAAACCCGAGATCAATGGCACCAAGAATAGCAATGTCATTCCCCACAAAAAGGGAGATGAAAAAAAAATCTGAAGTTGAGCCCTTATATTTTTATGAACCAGGGTAAGAACTGCAAAAAAAATCAGGCCGGAAGACAGAAGAATCCGCGAAAATAAAAGACCGGCCAGCATAAGAACTATGCTAAGAAAAACGGCTTGCTTTCTCCACCCGATAGCTACCGGGTTCTTCATTAAAACCTTCATGCTATTTTTGTTCATCACAAAATACGACACAAGATAAAAGATGTAAGTTGTAACTTGATCATTCATCAATTCATATGTGGCAGGAATTATTACAACAGGTACAGCAGGGTAATGTAAAAGTTTTAGCCCGGACTATTTCTTTAATTGAAAACGAAACACAGGGCTACCAGGAATTATTGCGATCACTTCCTGGCGGTCCTGGTGCCAACATCATTGGCATAACCGGCCCTCCCGGTGCGGGTAAAAGCACCCTGGTGGATGCGATGATCGGGGAATTGTTAAAAGAAGACAACCGCGTAGCCGTGCTTTGTGTTGATCCTTCCTCACCCTTTAATTTTGGCGCCTTGCTCGGGGATCGCATCCGAATGAGTGAATGGTATACCCATCCAAATGTTTTTATCCGTTCATTGGCTACGAGAGGATCAATGGGAGGGTTGAGCCCGAAGATCATTGAGATCGCTGACCTTTTAAAAGCGGCAGGTTTTGATCATATCATCATTGAAACAGTTGGCGTTGGGCAAAGTGAAATTGAAATTGCAGGACTCGCCGATACAACTGTCGTTGTGTTTGTTCCGGAAGCCGGTGATGAAATACAAACCATGAAGGCGGGCCTGATGGAAATCGCTGATATTTTTGTTATAAATAAAAGTGACAGACCGGGTGCAGATCTGTTTGAAAAAAACCTCCGGCTAATGCTGGCGCCGGCTTTTAGTACTCACAAAGAAATACCAATCATTAAAACGATTGCTTCTGAGAAAGCAGGAATTGCTGATTTAATGAAAGCAATTAAAAATCATCAACAGGATAAAAACAACGGGGAAAGAAAGGTTTGGCTGCTTGTAGAAAAGGCCTGGCAATTATTAATGCATAAACGAATGAAGAATATTTCAAAAGAACAGATAAAAGAAATGATGACTAAAGAAAATCAGGATCAAAATTTTAACCTCTATTCCTTTATTGAAACGCTGTAATTTTCGATGATGAAGGTAACTACCTCAGGATGTAATCCATTCCGATCCCCAGAAAAAAAGTTTTTTTCACGTACGTCGTACAAACTAATTGGTTTGTCGAAATAATTTCTGCGTTGCTATCCCTGCTGATACCTTTAATCCGTAAAAAAATTTTTATGAAAAAGATATCAGCAGCGGTTGCCATTATTGTATTGCTTTCCCTTTTGAGTGGTTGTTTATTTCCCAGTTTACATCCCATTTTTACAGATAAAGACCTGGTGTTCAATAAAACTCTTTTGGGGAATTGGATTGATCCAAAAACCAATGACAGGGTTCTGTTTGAAAATGTTTCACCGAAAGACCTGGAAGAATTAACTCCGGTTTTTAAAAAACAGGCAGATAAAATTTATATGCTTACGAATAAAGACGCCCGGGGGAATATAAAAAGCAGGTACTACGGCTTCCTGGTTAAATTGGGTAATAAATATTATCTGGACTATTATCCTGCCGAAACAGAAAAGAAAAAAAATTATGATGAGTTCTTCACTCAGCATTTCGTTAAAATGCACCTGTTCTATAACATTCAGTTCACTGGTAATGGCTCCTTTGAATTGAAGCAATTTGATAAAGGTTTTCTGGAAGAGCTGATCAAAAACAAGCAGATCAGGATAAAACATGAGATAATGGATGATGGAACGTACTTCATCACTGCAAGCACGGAAGAGTTACAACAGTATATCCTGAAATACAGCGATGTGCCCAAGGCTTATGAAGAAGATACCATCACCTATTCAAAAATCAATTAACTGTAAAAATTAAAAATATGTCATCCTATATTCAAAAAATTTTAGTCGCCTGTTCATTATTATTTCTGCAATCATGTGTTACCAGTCTTCACCGTCTTGTTACTTATGATAAAGCAGCGCAGGAACCCCGGGTTACAGGCCTATGGCAACAGGAAGAAAAAACAATAGAAATACAACCGGTGAAGCAGAGTGAACTGGCAAACGAGTTTAATCAATTATGGAATGGAAAAGATAAAAAACAATTATCGGAGCAGGACAAAAAAGATTCTATCTTATACTATGAAAAATCCTATGTCCTTTCGTTTATCAAATCAGATGTGAAGTATTTTATGCTGGTCAATTTCATTCCGCTGAATAATGAATTGTATGCAGATATATATCCGTTAGCCATGATGAACACAGATACATCAAATAAAAAAGAGATTAACGAATATGATGGCGAATTTGGCTATACTTCAAGTCATACTTTTGCAAAACTGATCTTCGCGGGAAGCAATTCCATAGAATTAAGATTTTTAGATGGTGGATTTATTGCTGGCCAGATCGGCAAAGGAAGAGTAGCCATAAAAAATGAAAAGGATGAATTATCAGGAGCCATACTTATCACGGCCTCTACGGAAGAACTACAAAGGTTTATTCTGAAATATGGAAAAGATGAGCGATTATATGACAGGAAGAATTCAGTCATTTTAACCAGAAAAGCATAAGCAGGGATGACAAAACAATTCTTTTGGCTGGATAATCTATGGATACGTGTCCTGCAGCACCTGTTTTTCTGGGGCCTTTCTTTCTATATATTTCTTCAGTTTTTTAAAACAGGGGCGAAGGCTGAAAGGATCGACTATCTCTATACCGCCCTGTTTCAGTTCTCATTATTACCCACAGTTTATTTAAATCTTAAATGGTTATTACCAGGTTTTGCAAATAAAAGAAATTGGTTAGCGTATACATTTTTTATTCTGATACTTATCTCATTATTTTCCTGGTTGAATTTTCAATTCTTCGAAAGATGGTCAGTAAAAATTTTACCGGATTATTTTTTTATTTCTTATTTCACATGGAGGCAGGTTGCAGGGTTTTTTATTGTTTATGTCGCTATTAGTTCTTTACTAAAACTGTCTAAATCGTGGTTCCGGGTAAATGAACTACAGCGGCAATTATTGCAATCAGAAAAACAAAAAATACAAAATGAATTGAAAGCATTAAAGGCCCAGGTGAATCCACATTTCTTCTTTAATACCCTAAACAGTATTTATTCAATGGCATTGGATAAAGATGACCGGCTACCTGGTACCGTTTTGCAGCTTTCAGATCTTATGCGGTATTTCCTCTATGAATCGAAAGAAGACTTTGTGGCGCTTGATAAGGAATTACGGGTGTTGAATGATTATATAGCTCTACAAAAGATCCGGTCTGATGAAAAACTTCTTATGGAAGAAAAAATGGAAGGAGAAGTAAAAAATGAAAGGATCGCCCCTTTATTACTGATCACCTTCCTGGAAAACGCATTTAAACATGGTAACAGAACAGGTTCCAAAATGGCATTTATAAAATTATTTATTCGTGTACAGCAAGGTCAGCTGGATTTCCAGGTAGAAAATGATAAGGGGATAATTGATAAGGTAGAGACAAAAGAAAATTCTGGTGTAGGTCTTGAAAATGTGAAAAGGCAACTGGAACTTTTATATCCCGGCAGGCACCAGCTTATTATTCACAATCTTGCTGACCGGTTTGTTGTTCACCTTCAATTAAAATTATGAGTTCCGGGTACAGTTGTGTAATAATAGAAGATGAGCCATTGGCACAAAATGTATTAAAGAAATATATTGAAGATCATCCTGCGCTGGAACTGGCGGGTATATTCCCTGATGCAATTGAAGCACAGTCCTTACTCAGTCAGAAAAATATTCAGCTAGTTTTTCTGGACATCAATTTACCAATGCTTTCAGGTCTTAATTTTCTGAAAACGCTGATAAATCCGCCATTAATAATTGTCACCACGGCTTATCCTGAATTTGCCATTGAAGGATTTGAATTGGGCGTAATTGACTATTTACTCAAACCATTTTCTTTCGAACGATTTTTGAAAGCAGTAAATAAGGCCTCCGAAAAACTGAACATGCTGAGAAATGTGACAGAGCAATCATCTCCTTTTATTTTTATAAAGGCGGACAAAAAAGTTTACAAAGTCGATTTAGAAAAAATTCTTTATATAGAAGCTACAGGTGATTATCTGAAAATTTATACTGTGGAAACCAATTATCTTATACACAGTACTTTGAAAAATTTTCTCGAAGATTTGCCATCTTCTTCGTTTTTACAGGTTCATAAATCCTTTATCATTGCCAAAAGCAAGATCGTTTTTATTGAAGGTAATTATATCCGTGTTGCTGACAGGGACATTCCGATCGGGGCTTCATACAGAGAAGAAGTATTGCGGAAACTGAAAAGTAAAAATTAAACATCCCTGAACTCCCTTCTCAAAGAGTAAAGAAAAAATTTTCACCGGGGCATTAAATCCCGCGTTTATGAATGATCAGACTTCCTGATTATTCTTCCACCACCGGTAGGCTACATAACCTGCTATAGCAAAGGGTGCAAAGGCAAGATAAAGAATACCGGAATTTAGCCCCTTAGCAGGTTTTTCACCAAGTTGTTGGGCTGTTTTTGTACAAATGGAGCATTGCGCCTGTGCAGAAAAATACACGAACGTAAAAACAATAAAAAAGAAAAATAATATGAAACCTCTTTTTTTCATTAGTAGTACCCGGAGGCAAAAGTACAAAGGTTTTCAGCAGGATCAGCAATGGTTTTTCACCGCAGAGAACAAGAGAAAAAGAGTCTCGCGGAGAGAGAAATTCTAAAATTTTCTCTGCGACTGGCTCTGTGGTCTCATGTTCTCCGCGGTTAACACCCCAAATATCGGATGGTTGTTTGCAAATACCGATTGCCGGGTATTGCTAAAGCATGCAATTACTGTAACTTGATAAAAAATTACCCTGTTATGAAAAATTTTGTTTTCTTATTAATGGTAATGGCGATATCAGGGGCCCTTCATGCACAAACTACAGCTGAAGGATGGTTTAGTAAAGGAAAATCCCTGAAGTCTGATGAAAAATATAAAGAAGCAGCTGATGCTTTTAAAAAAGCTATTGCTCTTAAAACTGATTATACAGAAGCACTACATCAATTGGGTTGGTGTTATAATGAGCTGGAGATGTATAACGAGGCGCTGGATGCATTAAAAAAAGAAGAAAAAACCAATCCTGATGATAAAGCAGCCAACTGGCAGGAGATCGGTTATGCCTATAAGGGCCTTAAGAAATATGATGACGCTATTCAGTATTTTAATAAAGCGATTGCAGAAGATCCTGAATATGCCTTGCCCTATAAAGAACGGGGGTATGCTTATTATAAAAAACAAGATTATCAAAAAGCCCTGGTTGATTTTAATAAGTATGTTTCGCTGAAAGAAGAGATCACCGATTCCGATTTTTATTATGATAAGGCCTGGTGTGAAAATGAATTGGAAAAATATGATGATGCGGTAACCTCATTAAATAAATGCGTAGCATTGGATGAAACCTATGCCGATGCTTACAGTGAATTGGGATTCAGCTACTTTAAACTTAAACGTAATGACGAGGCATTAACAGCCTATAGAAAAGCAAATAATCTTGATAAACAAAAACAATTAGGCATTATTGGAATAGCCGATGTGTTTTATACGAACCTGAAAAATTATGATTCGGCTATATATTATTTTGAAAAAGCCACCAGCTTTAATAAAACAAATAAATCGATTTATTACAAATTGGGCTGGTGTTACAATGATAAAGAAAGATATAATGATGCTGTGCTGGTATTGAAACAAGCTGTTACAATTGACAAAGATTATAACCTGGCCCTTGAAGAATTGGGCTATTGTTTATATAAAGTAAAAAAATATGATGAAGCCTTGATTTATTTAAAACAAGTGATCAACAAGGATCCAAAATCGGAATTGGGAAGATATTATGCCGGTCTGTGTTACAGTGCCAAAGGCAATAAAACAGATCTCCGCAAAATGTATGATGAATTAAAATCAATGAATTCATCCTATGCCAATGACCTTTATAAATTATTATAAGCTGCCGGATGAATAATGCTTTTTATTGATTTACATACCGATGAAGAAATTTTTCCTGCCGGAAAGTTTTTTACATCTATTTGCAGCTGATTTGAATTGCTTGCCAAAAATCAAGGAAACCAATCTGTAAAATCGTACATCCAGAATTCAGAATAAAAAAGCGGCTCCTGGGGGAACCGCCTTGTCGAAAACACTGCTTATGAAAAACCATCCCGATTATTGTTTAGTCATATCGATCTTGCCGCCGTCCGAAGGATTATTGTCATAACCCCAGGTACCCACCAATTTTCCTGTGGATGAGTTAAATGTTGCACTGACAGAATATTTGTTGTAGGGTGAAAACAGCATCGTATAAGTGGCTGTTAACGTGTTCCCATTAAACTGCCAGTTGCCTTGTCCTGTTGGAGCTCCTGAATTCACTCCTATTTCCTGGAAAACGCCACCTGGCTTTACGTTTAGTTTATATTCCGTATCCGGAGATTCATTTCCAAATCCATATTTACCTACGAACAGTCCTTCAACAGGAGCAGAGGCATGGTCATTGTCTTTTTTACAAGCTATAAACGCGGTTGTAAAAAGAAGGGCGAAAAGCGCGATTTTTAAGATTTTCATTTTTGAAAGGTTTAATAGTTATGATTTTGATTAGGCCATAAAACTACCATCCTGACTCTTTGAAAAAAATAGTTGTTGAGTGATTGGAAATTTTTTTGAGTGATTAACCGGGAGATCCGGATTTTGAATTGAAGACTGGTAAGAAACTTCAGATTGCAGAATTGAATCCTGTCTTCATGAGTTTCTTCTCAATTCAAAATTTTGAGAACTGTTCCATAAACTCCTGTCGCCTGCTACGGGATATACTGATATTTGCTCCATCATCCATAATCACATAACCTCCTTCACCACGAACAAATTTTTTGATATGATTAAGATTAATGAGGTAAGAATTATGAACTCTGAAAAAATCCGGGCCTGATAATGCCTCGTCAATATCTTTTAAGACTTTTGATACGAGAATTTTTTTACCTCCCTCCAGCACGATACTGGTATAATTACTTTCTGCAGAGCAATACAAAATATCAGATGTCGCCACGAAGATCATACCGTCATTTGTAGTAAGCGCAATTCGCTGTACCGTAAGTTTTGCAACCTGGCGGATATTTTGTAAAAGCAACTCGATCTGTTCTTTTGAGGGAGAAGATCTTTTTTCTTCCAGCCTGCGTATTGTTTCCTTCAGGTCATCAGGGTCAACCGGTTTCAATAAATAATTCAAGGCACTGTAACGAAACGCTTTTATGGCAAACTGATCATAAGCTGTACAGAAAACGACATCAAAAAAAAGTTTATCAAAATGTTCAAGCATATCAAAACCATTCATGTGCGGCATTTCGATATCAAGAAATACTAAATCGGGTTTGTATTTATTGATCGCTTCAATTCCCTTATCTGCCGTATTACACATGGCTTCAATGGTTACCTGGGGGCAATAAGTTTTCAGGAGCCATTCCATCATTTCAAGACTATTGCTTTCGTCGTCTATTAAAATACAGCGGATCATAATTTTAATTTTTAATTCATACAGGAATTTTCAGGATCACTTTTGTACCAGCAGGCTTACTATCGGCTGTTTTCAGATCTACTATATCAATACTCGCATTCAGCTCTGCAAACTTATTCAGCAGGCTCAGCCTGCTTTCTGTCAGCTTTAATCCAAGCGATTTTCTCGTTGTGGCAGATTTGCTTTTCAGCTCTTTTGCCTTTTCTCTCCCGATACCATTATCTTCTATCACGCATTCCAAAATAGTTTCACTCACGAGGCTTACATGAATTTTCAAACGGCCTTCTCCTTCTTTATGAAGCAAACCATGCCAAATTGCATTTTCAACATACGGTTGTATGATCAACGGTGGCAGCTCAACGCTGTCGGGGTTTACATTTTCATCAACAGTGACCTGGTAAGAAAATTTTTTATCAAATCTCAAGGCTTCCATTTCAATATAAAGTTTCAATGCTTCCAGCTCATGAGAAAGGATAACAGTTTTACTATTCGAATTATCAAGGATCAGGCGGATCAGTTTTGCAAATTTTGTCAGGTAGTAGGAAGCGGTTACCTGGTCGCTCTTCACGATATACCGGTTTATTGAATTGAGACAATTGAAAATAAAATGCGGGTTCATCTGTGCTCTCAGCGCCTGCATTTCCACCTCTGTCATTTTTCGTTGTGTGTCCATAAGAATAAGCTGCGCATGCTCCTTTTCTTCTTCTGCCCTGGCACGCACAATTTTATTTGCACACAAGGAAGCAATTGTCGTAAGGATTGACAAGTGTTTTTGAGTGAAAAAGCTTTTTTTTGAGTGCTCGCAATCAATAACCCCTAAAATTTTTCCATCGGAGATGATGGGAACAGAAATTTCAGAATAACGTCTTTCATCATCAATAATATATCTTGAGTCTTTGGTGGTATCTCTGATGATCTCTGGTTTACCGCTCATGGCAACACTTCCCACGATACCTTTACCTGGTGGGATTTCTATAGGTTTGTCAATTTCAAACTGTCGCGGGCTTTTAGGACCATAGGCAGCTTTCTGCACAAGCACATTTTTTCTTTTATCCATGAGGTAAATAACGCAGTCTTCAAATTTCAGGCGGCCAATACAGTTGCGTGCAACATCCCAAAGAATGGTATCGACTGTTTGTTGTTCATACATGCTTGAAGCAAAATAATTGATGGCTTGCTCAGTTTCCAGTTCTTCTTTTTGTCTTTTTAATTTTTTACTCCGGTACCGAAAAAATAAATAGGCGCCGGCTGATAAAACAATTAGTGAAGCTGCAATGAACCACCAGCGATGCCAAAGCGGCGGTATAATACTTACAGCAACCTGGTTTGATGAATCGATCCAGTTTACACCGTCGATACTCGCTTTTACCCTGAATATAAAATCACCCGGAGGAAGTGAAGGATAACGGGCCTGACGTATGTCTGTTCCTTTTTGCCAGTCATGATCATACCCCTCGAGTTTATATTGATACCGGGTGTTTCGCGAACCGCAAAGATTGATCGCAGTAAATCGAAACAGTATGCTGTTATCTGCATACCGCAGTTTGATATTTTCATTGGCACTTGTTATCACAATAGAATCCTGGAGGTCAGCCTGGTAAATATTTACTTTGATCAGGGATGGATAATTCATCAACTGGCCCGTAAAAAAATAATTCACCCCGGTTTGTCCACCCCACAACAATTCTCCGCGGCTTGTCTTAATTGAACTAAGCGGTCGAAAGCCATCACGACTCAAATCCACATTCTCATCAAAGACCTGAATGGTCTTCATTTGGGGGTTATAACGAACAAGGCATTTGAAATTGGAAATCCAGATATTCCCATTATTATCTTCCAGGATGTTTTCACAACGCTCATAGCGAAGTCCATTGGCCCGCGAATAGGATTCAATCTTTCCTGATGGAAGTATAACATTGAAACCATCCGGCGTACCGGCATATATATTTCCTTTCCTGTCATTCATCAGGGCAACACAGCCATTGTCACCCAATCCTTCTTTTCGGGTATAATGTGACAGTTGTTCATTTTTCGGATCATAGCAGTAAATACCATCTGTCCACATGCCGATCCACATCCTTCCTTTTTCGTCTTCCAGGAATGTGTTAACTCTTTTACCGTAGATTTCTTTCCATAAAATATGATCTCTGAAAGTATTAATTGAAAAATTTTCAGGATTGATCGTATATAAACCCCCGGGGGTAGCGACCCATATTAATCCATCGGATGCGCAGTAAAGATCGATTATGACATTCGTTTTAACAGCCAGCCCCAATGAGGTATCTCTTTTAACTATATTGAACCTTCCTGATTTTTCATCAAACAAGGCAATACCGCTTCCCGCAGCTGCAAGCCAAAGCCTCCCTTTTTTATCGAAACACAAAGACCTGATGTCTTCACGCTGAGTACCTGTTACAGGATAATTGTAATAATAATAATAATAGAATTTTGAAATATCTTTTTCTTTATCCCAGCGAATCAGCCTGTCTTCAGCAGCCAGCCAAAGAATTCCGTTTTTATCCTCTGCAATACAGTTGATATAACTATCAAAAAAGTTACCGGCCTTGTCTCTGAAAATATTAGTATAGCCCGCGGCTTTATTGAAAATATTAAAAATACTTATCCCAGCAGTAAAAGTTCCTGCGATTACTTCACCATTATTTCCTGCAAGCACCCTGAAAACATTATTAGATGCAATCGAGCGCGGATTGATCGGATGATGGGTATAGCGATTAATATTCCCGTTTTTATCGATTGTGAGCAGGCCTGCAAAACCACTTGCTACAAGAAGATCTCCATTCGCTGCTAAACGTACTTCTGTAAGGTAGGTCTTGCTTGTTTTTTGAGATTCTTCTATTAAATGATATTCATGAACAATTTCCTTTGTGCTTACATCCACAATCCTGACCAGGCCGGTATAGATTCCGATAGCGATTTGGTTTTTATTGATGGCACAGGCGCTGACAGCCTTTTCAACCGGTTCCTGAAAAATTACTTTCTTGTTTTGATAATCAATAATGATAACAACATCTGTCGTGGTAAAAATAATTTTGTTTTCATCTAAAGGCGCCGCATCCATAAATTTTTTGAAGATTAATTCCGGAGGGATCCAATCCAACAATGCCCATTTGTTTTTCTTTTGATCAAAGTAAAATTGTCCGAGATTGGTGAATAAAATATATCCCAGCGTCTTTGTTTCAATGATGGTCCTGCAACCGAATTTTGAGATCGTATCCTGGAGCAGCACACGATGTATCTTTCTTTTTTCATCCAGCCAGCTTACACCTTCAAGGCTGGCAAGCCAGAGACGATTACGACTATCGCAGGTTATATGAATAATGTTATTTGAAGCTAATTCAGGAAAGTCTTCGCGGGTGTACGTGGTAACACCATACCCGTCGTAGAGGTTAAGACCGTTAAATGTACCCACCCACAAAAAACCGTTTTTATCGATCGCCATGGATCTGACAATATTATCAGACAGGCCATTGGATGTATTCAGGTGATGAAACGATAGATTCTGGGCGGTTGTTTGGATGAATACATTCAAACAAAAAACGGTTGTAAGACAAAAACGTTTATGAAAGAGAGATTTCAAGTTGAATGGTTTTGCCTTTCATAAAATTAACTTTTTCTTCAAGGGGTAACAAGTGCATTGAGCAAACAGAAGAAAACGATATGTGATCAGTAGTATTTATGAGTACACAGCGATGGTCCTGAGTCGTAAAGAAGACAAAAAGCGAATTGACAGCTACGCTCAATATTACAGGGCTTGTTGAGATACTAAAATATTTTTAGCAGGCACATACAAAAAATTACCTGCTGCTCAATAGTTGTTTTAACTGCATACTCCCCATCTTAGTTTTATTCCGCAAAACAATTTTTAACATTAAACCTTTTACAATGAAAAATTTAAAAGCTGTATCAGTAGTGTTACTGGTAAGTTTAGTACTGCTTGCCTGCAAAAAAGAAAAAAATACTGTTCCTGAACCGGTACAAACATCTTCAGTGAATTATGGAAATGGAGTTGTGGAAACTTTCCAAAGACAACCCAATGGCAGCACAGTTGTGTTTTCAAACTGGATCACAAAAACAGAACCAGACTGGACAGGTTTTGGTACTTTCGAAATTAAAACAGATATCAATGCTCCCAGCCTTAGTGATGCCGTAAGAAATAATGGTATAGTGCTGATATATTTTGAATACGATGGTAATGTCAGACCGCTGCCTAGTGTAAGGATTGAATATGGCGAGGTGGTTGATTATTCGTTTATAACTCAAAAGATCACTATTAGTCTACGTTTAACTGGCTACGGATCAATAAGCGGAGTAGGTGATATACGATTTCGTTATGTATTGATCCCTTCCTCCGCTTTTGGTGGGGCCGGGCCGGGAGGCAGAGTAAGTAATCCGGTTGATTACAAAGACTACAATGCAGTTTGTGATTACTATAGTATTCCAAAATAACAAATAAAACTGCCCGCAATACTGCGGGCAGTTTTATTATTCAAAATGCGGTATCCCGGGAAAAATCACGCTGCTTCCGTACTTATTCTCTTTGCAAGTTTCTTTCTTTCATCTTCATCAAGAATAACCTTCCTCATCCGGATATTGTTCGGGGTAACCTCAATACATTCATCCTGCTGAATATATTCCATACACTCTTCCAGTGTCATTAATCGTTTGGGAGCAATGCTTACAGCCGCATCACTGCCACTGGCCCGCATATTGGTCATTTTTTTTCCTTCATTAGGATTTACCACCAGGTCGCCGGGTTTATTATTTTCACCAATGATCATTCCTTTATAGACTTCTTCCCCGGGATCAACAAAGAATAAACCGCGATCTTGTAGTTTGTCGAGCGAATAGGCTGTTGTTGAACCGGCTTCCTTTGCTACCAATACTCCATTATTTCTTCCGGGAATTGCTCCTTTCCAGGGCTTGTATTCGCTGAAACGATGATTCATCACTGCTTCACCTGCGGTATTGGTCAGCATTTGCGTACGCAATCCTACCAACCCTCTTGAGGGCATATCAAATTCCAGGTGCTGCATATCACCCTTGGTTTCCATTACATGCAGTTCACCTTTTCTTCTTGTTACCATATCGATGACCTTGCTGGCAAATTCCTGCGGAACATCTACCACTAAAGTTTCATACGGTTCGCACTTTTTCCCCTGGATATCTTTTACAATCACCTGCGGCTGACCTACAGTTAATTCATATCCTTCACGGCGCATGGTTTCAATCAAAATACCAAGATGCAAAATACCGCGACCATATACTAAGAAACTATCAGCACTGTCTGCATCTTCCACTCTTAGTGCAAGATTTTTTTCTGTTTCCTTCATCAGGCGGTCGCGTATATGCCGGCTGGTCACAAACTTTCCATCTTTACCATAGAATGGAGAGTTATTAATGCCAAACATCATGCTCATGGTTGGCTCATCCACACTGATCACGGGCAATGCTTCCGGGTTTTCAAAATCAGCAATGGTATCCCCGATATTAAAATCATCAATCCCCACTACAGCACAAAGATCCCCCGCCAGCACTTCAGTTACTTTCTTTTTTCCCATTCCTTCAAAAACATACAATTCTTTTACTCTTGTTTTTTTGATGGTTCCCTGCCCGACTGCATCATTCAGGCGTGCGTCTGCCTGTACAAGGGAAATCGGCTGATTTTCTTTTATCGAACCACGGCTTACTTTACCGATCGCAATACGACCTAAAAAGGAAGAGTAATCCAATGAAGTGATCTGCATCTGCAGATCCCCATCACTTATTTTTGGCTCGGGAACATATTTTAAAATTCCATCGAGCAACGGAGTAATATCTTCTGACTGAGTCAATGAATCATTGAACCATCCGTTTTTGCCGGAACCGTAATAGGTGGGAAAATTTAATTGTTCTTCCGTAGCATCAAGATTAAAAAATAATTCAAACACGGCATCATGCACTTCATCAGGACGGCAATTAGGTTTGTCAACTTTATTAATAACAACAATGGGACGTAAATTCAAATGCAATGCTTTCTGCAACACAAATCTTGTCTGCGGCATCGGACCTTCAAAAGCATCAACCAGTAACAATACCCCGTCAGCCATTTTTAAAACTCTTTCCACCTCACCACCAAAATCGGCGTGACCGGGAGTATCGATCACATTTATTTTAACCCCTTTGTAGACTACGGCAGCATTTTTACTAAAAATGGTAATGCCCCGTTCACGTTCAAGGTCATTGCTGTCCATGATCAGTTCGCCGGTTTCCTGGTTGTCGCGAAACACATGTGTTTGATGCAGAATTCTATCAACCAGGGTTGTTTTTCCATGATCAACGTGGGCAATAATGGCTATGTTCCTTATCTCCATATTCAATTTTTCAAACGAGCGGCGAAGGTACGCTAATTCAGTGGGGTGGCAAGGAAAAGGGCTGAATATTATGTTACCAGCCCCATGCGGCTGGTCAGGCTTTATTCCCGCATTTGCGTGACTGTTGTAAAGTTTCCCGCATCCGCAGAATATTGCCTGTTATTCAGGCAATAAACATCAATAATCGGGAATCTGCGCAGACACAAATTTTATATCTTGTTTAACCCATACTATCCGGAGATGTGATCAGACTCTTACATAAACCTTTCTTTTATCTAATATATACCCAACCAACCAGCAGAATAACATAAAACTGATTGCAAAAAGAAACGAACCGAAGTACATTCCTGCATTTCTAAAAATAGTCTGGAATAACCATCGGTAAAGAGGTTGATGGTCCGCTCCAACCGGGATAAACCAAAGTAAGGTGGCTCCTAATTCTGATAACAGGTAAATGAACAATGGATTTTTGCCGAATACTTCAAAGAAATAACCCCAATTCCTTTTTTGCATAAAATCAGTTATATAAATAAGTACAGCCAGTATGATGCAATCAATGCCTGTTGTCAGCAACACAAAACTTCCTGTCCATAATTTTTTATTAATGGGAAAGAACCAGTCCCAGCTTAAGGCTAATACCACCAGGAGTGTCCCGGCGAGTAATAATTTCGCAAGACCTTCATAGGTGTTTCCTTTTTGCTGGATCCATCTTCCTGCTGCATAACCAAAAGTTACATTGGCAATAGCCGGCAAAGTGCTTAACAAACCTTCGGGGTCAAAGGCTACACCTTCACCATGATACAAATGATTTTCGTTAAACAACCATAGATCTAATCTTGTACCGGCATTGGTCAGCATATTATAAGGATCATTACTATCTCCTGATATTAAAAGTATCAGCCAGTATACCAACAAAAAAACGACCGATAATGTATACACTGTTTGGGTCCTTAGATAGCGGATCATCAGGGCTGCAAAAAAATACCCGAGAGCAATGCGCTGAAGCACTCCCATAATCCGCGTATGACTGAAAAGATTGACAGTTAACTGGTGCTGTTCATTCCAGTGTACAAATGGAAACCAATACATCAGAAACCCCAGCAAAAAAATGATCAGCGTTCTTTTGAAGATTTTCCAAAGCACCCGGGCCCCGGAAAGTCCTTCCCATTTTTTCATGGCAAAACTCATGGCATTTCCCACAGCAAACATGAAAGAAGGAAACACCAGGTCGGTGGGTGTAAAACCATTCCAATGTGCATGAAGCAAAGGAGGATAAGTAGTGAGACCATTGCCCGGTGTATTTACAATGATCATAAAACAAACCGTCATACCGCGGAATATATCCAGGGCGAAAAAGCGTTGGTGGGTTGCCATATGTTGTAGTTGATAATCCGAATTTATTATTTATCAGGCACAAATCATACTCTCCAAAATCAGGCTTCGTAAAAGAACTTCAGGCTATTTTCATAAAATTCTTTTAATGATCTGAATGACCAGGGTCAGCACCAAACTAACAATGACCATCGTAGTAATTGGAAAATAAAAACGGAAATTCTCTTTTTCAATTCTGATATCGCCTGGCAACCGGCCGATCCAATGTAATTTATCGTGAAAAAAATAAACAACTAATCCTGCGATCACAATAAATGATCCAATAGCTATGATCCATTTCCCTGTTTCGCTGCTCATCCTGCAAAGTTCTCCAATAAATCAACTTCTTTTTAAATCCATTTATCGATGGTTCAAAAGGTTTTGGCTAATTAAAAAGGGGAGTATCCAACCAGGATATAACTTACAATTACTAAAAAGAGAACCTTATGCAAACCCTGATCAAAAAAATTGCAGTTTATACAGGAATCGAAGAAGAAAAAGCCAAGGCTGCTTTACTCATTATTGCTGCACATGTAAAAGAGAAATTTCCTATTATGAGAGGTTATGCCGATACGATGCTCGAAACAAAACAATTATCATTAGAAAAAGATGGTATTGTTATTGAAAAATTTAAGGCGAATTAATTACAAAATTTTTTACTCTCCCTACAGTTAATTGGCCCGGGGTCATTTTAATTCTTTACAGCATTCAGAACTCTTTTGATCAGTTCATCGGGATTGCCGTTATGCCATCGCCACACAATTACAATATCATGTTCAGGATCGATCCAGACAGTATTGGAACCGGCGCCTAAGGCCGCAAAACTATTTTTGGGTGCAGAAGGCCATGCTTTACCCTCTGTGTTTAGCCAAAATAAATAGCCGTAATCGGGACCCACCCTTCCTCTTGTAGTTGCTTTTTTTATCCATTCACCGGAAACGATTTGCTTATTGTTCCATCTGCCATCACGCAACATTAAATATCCAAATCTTGCTTCATCTCTAGCACTGATCCAAAGACCACCACCCCACCGGGTGCCGCCACTCACTGATGGCATTTTCTTTCCATCAATTTCTATATAAGAATTAAAATAAGGATTGTACGTCCAGCTATTGGATGCATCGATCGGGTTCATTACTTCATCACGCAACACATCCGGCAAGGGTTTTTTCCATAAGCGCAGCAACGATAATGAAAAACGATTGATCCGAACATCATTGTATTCCCAATAACTCCCCGGCTCCTGCAATTGACGAGGTTTTCTTTCACCGTTGCCAAATGCTTCTTTTCCAACAAAATCATCTTTCTTTCCCCACATCTCTCCCTGCCATTCGCTGATTTGCCGTAAATGATGTTCCCAGGTTATTTTGTGATTGTGTTCAGAATCATAGCC
>Ga0184636_1000110_pt1 | contig 19301 bp, 41 predicted proteins | sample PLM3_60_b2_FD_133164 | JGI IMG/M metagenome (GOLD analysis project Ga0184636, IMG submission 133164) | Groundwater sediment microbial communities from an aquifer in East River, Colorado, USA - PLM4_90_b2 | ecosystem: Environmental > Terrestrial > Soil > Riparian zone | place: USA: East River... | reverse complement strand
ATTACTATCAGAAGTCCAAATCTCCTAAGTTCAAGTTCCGTCCGAGAGTAAAGGAATTGTTAGTATTAGAAGGAAAGTATGATAATCCTTCCTATCCTGACTATCCTATTCGTATCTCATGTCGTTTCAACGATATTCTTCGTTGTAGTGATACTGAGCATTTCACTTCATGCTTTCGTGCTGGAGGTATGGAGAAGAAACAACCGTTCCTTAGATGTGTATCTAGGGATTGGGCCATTGCCTTTGTAACAGATAAACATGGTAATTTCATGGGTAGAATCTGGATTCGTTATGTTAGCGGCACTAAAAGCAGCTTCTATAACGAACCAGAATCTATCTATCTCTACAGAGTTTATGGTAACAAACTGAGGGAAGAAGATGTCCGCAGTATTTTGACTAAATCGTTAATTAGTCAACTCGGCCGTCAAGTTCTGATAAATGGAGGATTATCGGACGACTACTTGCCATTCTAGTAACTGGTAAGCATGTAACTTGCCTGATTCGCGAGTTTCAGGGAATGTATACAGTTAGATAGAATAGTAAGTAAACAGTATGATTTCTAAGACCTAAGAGTATGGCTTAGGTGTATAATAGAAATCGAGGCCATTATAATTATATATTATAATTATAATTCCCATACCGTAGGACGCCGACGATTACGTTGGCTATCTGCCTACCAGTTAGTTTACGTTATTAAGATTGGCCTGAGAAACCAATCAAGATAATTTAAACTAGCAAGTGAGTAATGCAACAGCTTAACAGGCTAACCTGCATTAACACTAAAGACTCGGCTTACTTGATGAAAGTAAGTCTTTAAGTAGATTGAAAGGAGGTGTATACATGGTCATTATTGACAGAGTTCCTGCGGATAACTTGCAGAAGAAGATTCAAACCATCAAAGATTCCGGCCGCCGGATTCTTTCGATTGCAATTTCACAATTCAAGAAGGACTCGACTCGTTCTCTTGAATACACCGTGACCGAATTCGTTGTAGTCTCTCAGTAAGAGATTGCAATTAGTTTCTGACAGCTTCTAATCAAAAAGCTGTCTCTTTACTCAAATCCTTTCAATTTCGAGAGGATTTGAACGAGGAGTGTACTATGAATCGTATTTTGACCATTCAGGATACCGCTCAGAACATTGAGCATATCCGAATGTTTATCCTGGAGAATTCTCTCTCCGTTCATTTCAATGTTGAGGATGACTCAACTATTGTTATCTCTACAACTGGAGATATCAGTGATGTTCTGAGTCAGATTCTCTCTTACCAGAGGTCACTCTACACTATCTCAGTGTAGAATCTCAAGAGTTTCTGATAGCTTCTCTAAAAAGCTATCTCTTTATTTAAACTCTAGTGACAGTAGAGTTTAATTGAGGAGTTAAAGTGAAGTCAAGTATTCGATTCGTTCTAGTTCTCATCTTGCTTTACTTGGTTTTCGGAACTCATGTATTTGATTTCCTCTTACATGAACCCGGAAGTCATGATTTGTGTGTTTTCTATTTAGGAGAGTAGTTAATGTTAGGTAATCCCTACCTTGATGCCTTTCTTAAGGTTCAAGGACAAATGGAATCTAGGTATTTTAATCTAACTAGATTCACTAGCCGCTCCGAATTGACCACTGAATACGCTTGGTCTATTCCTTCTAAGGAAGCTATTGATTGTATCTGTAAGTATTCTCCTATCATTGAAGTAGGAGCAGGAACCGGATACTGGGCTTCTCTAATCAATTCAGCAGGTGCAAAGATTCATTGTTATGATATCAATCCACCTGGAATCACTCCGAATGATTACAGTCATCAGAAACAGTATTATCCTATTCAACCTGTTCAATGGTTGAAATGGGAAAAGACTCGTAATTCAACTCTATTTCTTTGCTGGCCGCCCTACGACGATAACATGGCTATTGATTGCCTAAAGAAATATCGAGGCGATACTCTAATCTATATCGGAGAAGGTCATTATGGATGCACAGCTAATGATGCTTTCCATAATGAATTAGACAAGAATTGGATTGAACTCGAAGGAGTCAATCTATTTCAATGGGATGGTATTCATGACCATCTTACTATCTATAGGAGAAAGTAATGTGCGATGTATGCAAATGTCGATGGGCTAAACCGACGCGGCCGAATTACCTTCATGGTTCATTCATGGGTAATCTTTGTCTCGAATGTAGTATTTGGTTTCGAGACTTTATCGTTTCTCTAAACGGAGAAGTAAAGTGAATTACTGGAGATTGACGAAGCATCGAGAACCAGACAAGTCTTTCATTCTAGGAATTACAATTGACCTTGCATCTGATAAATGTATTGAGTCAATCTATAGCTTGCATCTTGGTTTTTGGTCGATAACTCTAACACGATGGATTGGAGTAGTAAATGAAGAACATTTCTAATCTTCACATCATGCAAGATGCAGAACAACGTCGTTCAATGATTAACACATACTACAAAGAAGGAATGAAAAGAGGTCTTTGGTATGGTTGTTTCATTGGCATTCTAATCGGAGTCTTAATTGGATTGAATGTATAATGAAACGAGAAGTCAGAGAGTTCGAGATATTCTGTAAAGGATGCCGAACTATTACATACCTAGATAAGAAACTTCCATCAGGTATGTATAACTTAGTAATTCAAAAGTACGGAAAGACAGTCATTGTAAGGTTCGCCTTCGATGAGTGTCCTTTTTGTATTTTTGAAGAAGATTTAATCTTTCAAGGAAAGAAAGGAGTAAATTGAAATGGATTCAAAAGGATTGATTAGAAAGACTTGGGAACAGCCAGTTCTTAGAAAGCATGTTCATCTGATTATTGATAATCAGAATAGAAAATGTCATGCTTTAGCAGACAGACTCGAAAAGGAAATTAAGACTCTCAAAGAAATGGTCGATGAGAGAGACAGACTTGCTCAGATAGATATCGAGAAGAAAGATGGCGAGCAAATGTAAGTTTTGCGGAGAAGTGAGAGAAGATGAAGATGAGTATCTTATCTTCTGCGATGGAAAGTGTCAAGAGCTACACATTCTAGGAGTAGAGAGAATGAAAACAGAGAAGATTAACTTGCCAGAAGAACTATTCAAAAGCTGGCTAGAAGATGAAACTAATCGAGTAGATAAACTTTCCGCTGAAGAAATTCAGGGTAGGATTATGGAACTCGAAAAGATTATCTTTGAATCTAAGACGAGACTCTCAATAGCCTATCAGAAGCGTATTAAGCTGATGGGTTCTGATTGGGCTGATAATTCTAAAGCTATTAGTTCTCCAGACTTTAGAGTTAACTACGACAAAGACCCACGTAAGAAAGATTCCACTCCAGTTATTAAGAAAACTAAAGAGGAGAAAGCTGCTTCATTACAAGAGGCGGCCGGAATTGACCCTGCCAAACTCAAAGAAATCATTAAACAGAAAATGCTTGAAAGAGCAAAGAAGCCAATGGTTCTTCCTACTAAAAAGGAAGGAGATAAGTAATGCAATGTCCCAAATGTAAACAAGAAGTAACAATAGCTAGAAAGTTCATGACTATTGTTACTCTTTCTTGTAATCATTCATTTGGAGAATCTAAACTTCCTAAAGAAGAAGTAGTAGAGAAGGAGATTCTTCCAGAACTACCTATCATTGAAATGGAAAAGGTAGTAGAAGAAACAATAGACCCGTCTAAAGGTGAGGTATATCAAAACCAATTTAAATCATCTGATGGTCGTGTTCCTTATCCATTTCAAGAACTCGGAATAGAGTTTATTAAGAACTCAGGATTCCGTTGTCTAATCGCTGATGAAATGGGATTAGGTAAAACGATTCAGGCTCTAGGAGCAATTAAGTCTTACTCAGAAGAAGTCTTACCTGCTCTAATCGTAGTTAAATCTTCACTTAAACTACAGTGGTTTAGTGAGGCAGTTAGATGGTTAGGAGTTAAAGGTTTTCTCTGTCAGATTATTACAGACGGAAAGACCGAACCTGTTCCTGGCTTTCAATTGTATATCGTTTCATACGATGTATTGAGACGATTTACTACTAAGAAGAAAGTAACAGGTAAGACTGATTACGGAATGGAAGTAACGAAGGAAATCAAAGAGAATCCCTTCTATACATTCCCATTCAAGACAATTATCTTGGATGAGGCTCAGTCAATCAAGAATCTAAAGTCTACTAGAACATCAGAGATATTTAGAATCTGTGATGGTAAGCCAAACGTAATCGCTCTATCAGGAACTCCATTCAAGAATAACATGCTTGAATACTTTCCGATTCTTCATCTACTTCGTCCTGATATCTTCAGGTCGGAACAATCCTTTGATAGACAATTCATTAAGTATGGATGGGTAGGTTCAGCTTGGAAGGCAGTAGGATTAAAAGACCCTACTTACTTCAAACAACTAACCGAATCATTCATTATTCGTCGAGAAAGAAAGGAAGTTCTGCCTGAACTACCTGAGATTAACCGCGTCTTTCATCATGTCGATTTCGAAACTGAAAAGATGAAACGTGATTACTACTCAGCCGAAGATGAATTAATCAAGCAGTATGAAGAAAAGGCTAAATCCAAATCTCCTCAAGAGATTCTAGGGATTATGGCTGTAGTCCGTCATATTGTCGGATTAACTAAAGTCAAACCTACAGTAGAGAAGATTACTGAGTTCCTATTAGAGACAGATAGGAAACTAGTAGTCTTTGTTCATCATCAGGATGTAATGGACTTGATTCATCTACTCACTACCAATTGGTGTTTAGATGGTGGATATGAACTACCTCTTAAATTCCATTCAGGTCTAGGAGCTGATGAAAGAGACGAAGTAATTAAGAAGTTTCGAGATACTAATGCTCGAATAATGATTGCTTCAACTTTGGCGGCCGGAGAAGGTCTTAACCTTCAATTCTGCTCTGATTGTATCATGGTAGAAAGACAGTGGAATCCTGCTAATGAAGAACAAGCCGAAGGAAGATTCATTAGAATCGGTCAGGAAAGAAATCAAGTCAATGCAATCTATATGATTGTATCAGGAACTATCGACGAGTGGTTTACTGAGATTGTAGAAGCTAAACGAAGGATGTTTAAGTCTGCAATGCTTGGTAAAGAAGTAACTGATGTTGGTTCTCTACTCCAGGAACTCATGGCAGTAGTGATTAGTAAGGGTCGTAAGAGATTAACAAGGGGATTCTAATGAGAAAATCAAAGCTCCGTAAACAGGCTAAGCGTAAGCGCGCTCTCGAAGTGGTAAAGATTAACCAGAAGAAACGTGCTGAAAGAAAGGCAAAGAAAACCAGTGGCAACCTATAGAGTAATAACTCAATCAATAGATAAGTCTGTCTATGAAGTCCAAGCTGATTCTGAATCAATGGCTAGGATTAAAATGGATAACTATCTTAGGGATGGTGGACCTAGAGATGATATAGAGGATGTTGATTTCATAGGCGATGATGATGAAGAAGTTATTGAAGTTCTGAAATTAAGAGATTGAGGGACTAACTATGAAAAGAAAACAAATGACAAGGATTATGGAGCTTAGACTTAAACGGTCTAAGAAGAATCCTAATCTTTGTCATGTAATCGCTTTGTTAGTTCCTTGTAGTCATAAGAAATATCTTGGATTAACAAAGACTCCGAAAGGAATGGAGGGTAATTTCAAAAGAGTTGAATCTGTAACTATTTGGACTCCCTCTCATTACTCTGTTGCAGATAAAGAAGGATGCTTCTCTTGTCCTAATGAAGATTTGTGGATAAGAGAGTGGCCTAAGCTAGATGAACTAAGAGAAGTTCAGGATGATTTAGATTTCGGAGATTGAATATGAATGACGTTGATAGAATCATTCTCAGTACCATTAAAGATAGGTACGAGAATAGAACTCGACCAGTCTACGACCATTTCTCTAGGAGACTTCTATATGAAGAAGTCACTCATGTAGATATCAAGGACTATAAGTTCTTACTTGAATTGATTGAGAGGTTAGATAAGAATGAATCTAGACCTCCTGATTAAACTTGTTAAGTTAGCTAATAACAACCCGAGTGAAAACGAAGCTAACTTAGCCGCCCGGAAAGTATGCAAAATGATTGAGGAGAGTAAGTTTGTATTCTCTAATACAAAAGAAACTCCTCCTTCTAATCCTTATCAAAGGCCACCAGTCTATCCGAATAGAGGATATAGAACTGATTGGGATTATGGCTTCTCTGATTTGTATGAGGAAGTCATACGTAGGCAAAGAGAGAATGCAGAAAGAGCAAGAAAGGAAAGAGAGGATAGAGAGAAAAGAAGAAAGGAGGAAGAAGAAAGAAAGAAGAACGAACCTAAATACGAAACTCATGAAAGACCTCGTTGGAATTGGGGATATAATCCTACAGAAGAACAGAAAGATTTCTTTAATAAAGGTAGAAGAAAATATTCCTGGGAAGAACCACCTAAGAATGAAGGAGTTGAAAGAGAATGCACTAAATGTAATCTAAAAGTCAAAACATTTAATACTAAATCTCCATTCGTCTGTTCTATTTGTCTCTTAAATGAATGGAAATAAATAGACCTAAAGATGATTAGCTCGGCGCGGTCGAGTGTCCTAAATTTGAGACACCTCGACCTAATTTGACAAGTGGGGACGATGAGCGTATAATGGTCTTAGTTGGGGAAAGGTCCGCCGTCTATGGTCCGCCTCGACCTGAATTGCTGGAAAGTAATTAAATCGTAGGTAAATCGTTAACCGGAAAAGAAAAGGAAAAGTAGAATGTCTATTGAATTGGTTCAGATGTCGAAGAATACCCGTGGTAAGGATTCGCGCACTATTACTTACATGGGTATTGGCCGTCCAGTGGAGCGAAAGATTGACCGCGAAACAGCGGAAGATGGTTCTCCACTTGGTAAGGATGAGAATGGTAATCAGATTACCCGCGAGGAAATCATTACCGAACTCACTCATGAAGGAGTTGTTACTACAGTAGAGGAAGCAATGGAATTGGTTGGTAACGATACCAAGCGATTCCTTGATTGCTTTGCTGATGGATTCAATCGTGAGGCTTATCGCATTGAAGCGGATAAGGACGAATTGGACCCGTATGTTCTTGGTCTGGAACCGAAGGCAGCTAAAGCTCGTAAGACTGTTATTCGTGGTCTTGCTAAGACTCTTGGAATTGGAGTCTTGGATGCTGCGGAGATTGTTAAGATGGCTACTCCGCAGGCTGCAACTGAGGAAGTTTCCGAACCTGAAGTTGCACCGGCTCAGTAACAACTAAATACAGACAAGCTATTGGGGGGAACAGAATATCGTTCCTCTCAATAGCTATTTGTGTTTGTACTATTAGATATCTTTTTTATAACTGGCGTTTGCAACGCCTCCTGTTCTACTGGCTCGTATATAGGACGTTTGCAAACGCTAAGTAAAGAAAAGAAGCATGGTGCCGTTTGCAAACGCCATATAATCAATCCCAGGGCGTAGCAACGGAATTAGTGAGGGAGTTTAGAATGAGGAAACCCAGTCCGCTCAGGCGGAGGCCACCCTCAGAACTGAGGCAAAGACTTTTAGATATACAAAGGAATAAGTGTTTTTATTGTGGTATTAAATTCGGACAGTTAGCTTACTATAATAAGAAATTTTATTATTTAATCCCACATTATGACCACTATATACCGTTTGCATATCTACAATCCAATCCTAATGATAATTGGATAGCAGCTTGTTTTATCTGTAATGGTATTAAAGGGAGTAAGATATTTGATACTCTCAGAGAATTACTTCAACACATTAGAGAGGAGAGAAATAATCGTGTCGTTGAAACCTACAATTACAAGGAAATGCCTTTCTTGCCACAAGCAATTCCAGACAAGAAGGGAGAGCAAAAAGTATTGCAAACCATCGTGCCGTTGGAAATCTTGGGACAAAAGAAATCCAAGATTGAAAAATACAAATCAATAAGGATATGTATTTTTTGTGAGACATCTTTTGGGGTAAACAATAATATAAAATACTGTAGTGAACAATGTAAAAAGCTAGACTATCTTATTGCTAAGGTTGAAAGAATGGAACTTAATAATAAGATGAACCAACTAATCAAAAGTAAAAAGATAGGAAGTTAAAGATGGCCGCCGAGGATTGGATTGACTTCGACTTCATGAATGATGAGGAATACGATGATTACAGTCCGCGTAAACCTATACCACAAGCCGAATTCCAAGACGAAAAAGATTCTTGGAGAATGGCCCACAAGTATGTTCCAGTCAATAAGCTACAAGATTCTCACCTTCTTAATTGTATTCATATGGTGGAGCGTAAAGCTCTCAATGATTACGACCCGGTTCCTAAAGTCTATTTGGCTTTGGTTAGAGAAGCTCGAAAACGAAATCTGATTAAGAGATAATTATGTATCCTTCCATCTATTACACTTGGGGTAAGAAATGGAGATACTACTATCGAGCTTTTCAAAAGGCTGGATTAAGTGAACAAGGTAGTATCAAATTAATTAGTGAGATTAAGCAACTATTTAGTTGGCAAAAGAGCCAACAACGTAAAAGTAGAAATATTCAGATTGACTCAGATACTTACTTCGATAACTTCGTAGATGGTAAGGGATACTAAAAGGATGTTAAAGTGCGATATCTAAAACCAGTTAAAGGCGGCCGCCGGCAAATAGGTTCAAGAGTAGAAAAAGAAATACAACGTAGAGTTGAGAAGGATGCAGCTTCTCATGATTGCTCTAAGTCTTTCGTTATCAATACTATTCTAGCAATGTATTACAAGGTAAAGGTAGAGGAAAAGTTCAATGAATACAAATGAGTTAGCTATCTATGGTGCAAAGAGGAAAGTAACAGACCTTATCCAAGCAAAGAAAGAAGCTGATAAGGAAATTAAAGAACTTAAGAAGTTCCTCCGTTCTCTCAAAGAAACATTCAAGAAGAAAGCTCGTAGGAAGATGACTCCTGCTATGAAGAAGGCTTTGTCCAAGAGAATGAAAGAAGTTTGGGCTAAGAAGAATGGCAAAGAGTAAGCCACTAACTTACAATGATTTCTTTCAAGCACTAAAGAAAACTCCAAGAGGTTGGACTATCCATAGTGATGGAAGAATCCGTAACTCAAAAGGATTAAGTCCACTTCAAGTAGTATTTAAGACTACCTCTCTTATGGCTATATATCCTAAGCTAGACTTCGATGCTCTTAGAATAGTTAGAGCAGAAGATAACATGGAAGGATATGAAAACATAAGAGAGGACTTACTATCTACTTGTGGATTAAAGGAGAAGAAATGAAAGTAATCAATAGACTCGCTATCCAAGATTTAAAGAAAGCCTTTCGTAACTACGAGCGTGCAAGAGAAGTTCCAGAAGCTCAGATTAGTAGAAACTGGAAGTTCTTTTGGATGCACTTAGAAAGGAAGTGTAGTGTAATTGAGGTAAAAGAAGATGCCAACACCTAGAGAGAAATTAGCTATGACTTGGCCTGTCTTTAGAGTAGAGCATGGTTCAATGTGGTATACATTTGGTAGTTGTCCATTATGCGGCGCGGCTGTAAGGGATGATAACAAACAAGTTCACATTGATTATCATTATAAACTCTTAGAGAGGTTTGAGAGAATTGAAAGACAGATTGAGAAGTTAGAAGCAATCCATCCAAAACATTACGGGAGAGATTACAATGATTCAGTATCAGGTTAAGTACAAGAAGTTCGATGGAACTGAACAAACTCATACCTATCATGAATTGAAAGTAATCTGTCAGGCTTTCTTCTCTATGATGGGAACTACTACTCAGAGAATTGGAATCTATGAGTATTATGAGCAGGATGGTTCTAGCATTCTAGTAGTTGAAGCTGTTCGAGAGAAGAAGGAAGAATCCTTTAAGATGAGGATGATAACGAATATCTTTTAATAGGGGGGTGTCATCAAAACAGGACGTTTGTATAGGTATAGTGATTCAAAACTTCTTCGACTTGACATTCGTCTAGGAGTGTGCTACAATCACTAGATTGAGTTCATGTTCCTAGAGAAAGAAATATATGCCTGCTGAAAAACGAGTTTTAGTTATAGATTCGACTATATTAAACGCTTTGCAGAAGTGTCCTTATTACACTTTCTTAGCGTTTAATCGTAACCTAAGAACGAAAGTAATAGCTGAACCGCTAGAACGAGGTGACTTAACTCATCACATATTAGAGCATTACTACCTTTCTTTGAAAGGTGGAGCTAAGGTAGATGATGCTAGGGATTTTGCCGCAGATAAAGGTAGAATAAAGTATCCTACTCTTAACATGGATGCTTCTGCTTGCGAATGGATTATCCAATCATTTCATCTCTATGTAGAGCGATGGAGAAATGATGGGATTAAAGTTCTCGAAGTAGAAAAAGCCTTCATGATTAAGGTCTATGAGGATGATGAACTCATAGTCTATTACTCCGGTAAGATTGATTTGATTGCAGAGTTTCCTCTTATTGGTACTGCAACTATTGACCATAAGAGTCGGACTCGAAAGAACGATGAGACTGAATTGAATAATCAGTTCATCGGATATGCAATTGCTACTGATTGCAATATCGTTTACGTTAATGAGTTCGGCCTCCAGACCTCTCTTAAACCAGAAGAAAAGTTCCGTCGAATCCCACTCTCCTATACTGATGGAATGAAAGCTCATTGGCTCAATAATGTCCTGAAGTATTGGGTTCGTCAGCTTGACTATCATCTTCAGGAAAACATTTGGCCTGAAGTTTGGAATCCGTGGAATTGTAAGAGTTGTGTATTCAATCAAGTCTGTAAGAGTTCAACCGAAGAAGAAAGAATGAGGAAGTTACAAACAGAATATGTAATCGGCCCTCCCTGGGATGTGTCGGCTGCATTAGAAGGCGAACCTAATAATGGCTAACGATGAAGATATTAATCAGAAGATAAACGGACGATGCAAATATCACAAGTATAGAAGGCGCAATCTAACTAAGAACAAGAATAAGGAACCTTATTTTGTTTTCAAGTGTGTAGATTGCCCTCACTATATACGAACTGAAATGGCTATCGGCGTAATTGCTCGATGCCACAAATGCAATAACTTAATTACTATTACAGCGAAACACGCAAGTGAAGTAGCTAAACCGATTTGTGAGAATTGTGTAGTAAAGACTGTTAAGAGAAAAGAAATAGAAGCCGAAGTCGATAACATTCTTGACAAGATTCTCAGTGAATTGTAAAGGACTCAATGCCCATACAGCTAAGTAAGGTAAACGTAGATAAGAATTTCCGGGCACTTCTAATCGGTCCAACTGGTAGAGGTAAAACTATTGCCGCTGCTAGTTGGCCCGGAAAGACTCTTATTGTTGACTTCGATAATCGTCATAAGCCAATCATTGATTGGTATCCTGATAGATTGGATGAGATTTCTGTTGAAGTAATCTTTCCAATGAACTATTGGTCTACATTCAAACCTCTAGTCGATGACCTCGAATCAGGTAAAACAAGATTCGATAACATTGTCATCGACGGTATTACTTCTCTTTCCAATACTACAGTAGTCATGCAAATGATTGCTAAAGGTATGGGTCCAGAGAAAGGAAAGATTACTAAAGGTGGAGTAGCAGTTCCATCTTGGGATGAGTTCAATGGAGAAGCTATGTTAATCACTCAGCTTCTAGAAACATTGAAGTCTATCAAGTCTAATCTTTTCGTTACTGCACATCCTGTATTCAAGACTCGAATCGAAGGAACAAAGTCAATCAAAGAGACTTCAATCATTAGCTTCGGAACTAAGTTAGCTCCAATGGTTCCAGCTTACTTCGATGAAGTCTATTACTTTGATTACGAGTTTGATATCAATGCCGGCCGCCCCGTAAAGCGTAATGTCTTTACTGGTCCTACAGGTGATTATCCCGATGCTAAAACTGCATTGAAGGGATTGCCTATGAAGCTCGATATTACAGGTAAGAACTTCTACGATGTTATGAAGGAATACCTGTAAATAAGGAGGGTGTAGTGTTCACAACGCTTATCTATCTGATTCTAGCTCTAGCTGTTGTCGGGTTAATCGTTTATCTGATTGAGACTCAGATTCCCGGAGCAGCAGCGTTTAAGGTAGTGATTCGAGTTGTAGTAGCTATCATGTTGATTCTCTGGATTGTCTATTACTTCGGTCCAGATATTGATAGGGCTTTAGTTCGTTAAGTTCTCTCTGTTTACTGCCTTCTCAGCAAGTAAACAATAGAGGAATGGACCTTGTGAATACGCTCGGAATAAACATGACTGTAGGCCATGCAGTTGTCCGGTCCATCGAGTTTCGTTTTATGAAGAAAATTTGGAAGTTTCCGAATGGTAGTTGTATTATCTTCGGAGATTCACTTTACGGCCTTCCATACTATGAAAGTCTGGGAGAATTTACTTGGTTAGGAATAGAGAGGGAGATAAAGATGGTAACGAAGGACGACTTGAATAACTGGTTTACATATCATGCACCAAAAGGCGACCAACCAGAACGATATGTAAAGATTCGAGAAGCTGCAAAGAATCTTGCAGAAGTTATTCTCGAAAACACTCCAGTAGGTCCAGACCAGACTACTGCAATTCGTAAAGTCCGTGAAGCTGTAATGACTGCTAATCAGTCGATTGCTTGCGGAGAGTAACATGAAAGTATACATAGCAACTAGCTTTCATGACAAGGAAAGAGCTGAGTTTGTAGCTCTCATGTTGAAAGAACAAGGACATGAGATTACTTGCGAATGGTGGAAGTCTAAGGGTCCATCAGTAGACGAAGCTCTAAAGGATATTAGAGGCATCGAGAATTGTGATGCTATTGTAGGCTTATTCGAGAAGCCCTTTATTTATAAGGGAGCTATTCTTGAATTAGGAGTTGCCTACGCTATGAAGAAGATTATCATTGTTCTTGGAAAAGAATTGGATAGTATGGTCTTTACTCTGCTTCCAGAATTCAACAAGGCAAAGAATTTGACTCAGGTTCTTAAATACCTGAGCTACAAGATTAAAGAGGATGTCCCTCTTTAATAAACGCAAACAACGAAACGAAGGAAAACAAAATGAAGTGGAATGTCAGTCCTAACGATGTCTCTCGTGGTAAGTTGATTCAGAAGCCCGGTTGGTACACTTTAGAGATTGCTGAGTACAATGAGGAGCAGTCGAAGAAGGGTGATTCAACTAATGCGGTATTCGATTTCCGCGTTGTTTCTGATGACCCTGCTGCGAATGGTATCGAGATTCGCAATTGGTTCAATGAAAAGGCTCCGGGTATTGCGGTTCCTTTCATGAAGGCTTTGGGTGCTGAGGAATTGCCGGATGGTTCTATGTCCGTGGAATTCGGAAAGCATTTGAAGGGCAAGCGTATTCAGGGATTCATCAAGCGTGGTGAATTCGACGGTAAGCCGAAGAACGAAATCTCTGAGTTTGCACCTCTGAGCTAGTTCCGCGGACAGGCAAGTTTGGTAGTTGTTAACCTGATTAGTTCCCTATACGTTTCCCAACGGGAATCAAGGAATTAATAAATAAAACTACCTGCACTTTACATATCCGGGGATGGCGGAATTTGGTAGACGCATGGGACTTAAAATCCCAAGTTCTTAGGAACGTGAGAGTTCGATTCTCTCTCCCCGGACTCTCTCGACAAACAATGCAGCTAAAGGAGTGAGTAATGGAAAACGAATATCTCGACGAGTTCCGTGTTTTTGGCCCAGAAGATATGGTCGATGATTCCACTGAAGATGACGATGATGACGACGATGAGGAATCAGACGACGATACCGACGAAGATGACGACGACGATGAAGATGATGAGAAAGACGACGAGTAAGTAATTAAGGAGGGCCGGGTAGAGAAGTCGATTCTATCCGGTCCTCTCCTTTCTATGGATAAAATTGAGTTACTAAATTCAGCAAAGCATTGGACTGAGGAAGTTCTATTTACCGAAGAAATTTGGTATGAGAATCATAAGCCATCCGTCCGTAAACTTGCTAAAATCTTAGATAGGTCTAAGTCTTGGGTAGATAAATCTCTGAGACTTGCAATTGGATTGAGGATTTATCCTAATCTAAAAGAGCAAAAGACTCGTCATAGTGCATACCGATACGTATTGTTAAAGAAAAGGAAGAAACATGAACATATCAATTCTCGTTAATCCTCGTGGTGCTAACTATCGTCAACTTAATTCATTCAAAAAACTCGTAACTGAATTACATGAAGATGTAGCTGAGCGTGGAGATTTACATCATAGTGGAGATAAGTGTAATCTTTCAGTTCATGCAATCGCTAAGAACTTTGGATTGCAGATTGTAATTCATCCTACCAAAACTCCAGATATTACTGATGGTAATGTTCTTCCCTCTGTTACTAATACAGAAAGGAATCGAGCATTAGTCGATGCTTCGGAAATAATCATCGCTATCCCAATGGTTGTCTTTGAATATGAAGATTCCCCTCTAGTCAAAACTGTCAACTACGCTATTGCTAGAGCTAAAGAAGTTTATCTTCTAAGCCCTAGAGGTAACGTATTTCAGGTCTGGAATACTAAAGATTCTCTCTAGGTAAAAGCTAGTGAGCGACTTCTGTCCTGGAACTGGTAATCCAAACGCTAAAGTAATGCTCATAGGAGATTGGCCCGGACAAACCGAGGTCAATCTTCGTGAGTCTTTAGTTGGTTCTACAGGTGAAGTATTAGATAGAGTATTTAGTGAGATAGGTGAACCTGACTACAGAAGTCATTGCTGGTTTACTAACGTATATAAGTATCGTCCAGAGAATCCTAAGAAACTAGAGGGATTAGACTCTCAAGTTAGGATGCTCTGGAATGAGATACAAGAAGTTAATCCTAACATAATTATTACTTTAGGGGAGTTGCCTCTTAATGCTGTTTGTAGTGTTAAGAAGGTAATGACATATCGTGGAACTATACTGCCGAACGAAAAATTTGGGTATCTTCCGAAGGTTCTTCCTACTATTCACCCTCTCCATCTTGCAATGCCGACTAGGGCAAGCGGAGATTATTTTGAGGATAAGAAGCTCTACAACGGTATCTGGAGGAACATTCTCCAATTGGATATTGCGAAAGCTCTGGCCGAATCACGCAGTCCAGATTTCCGACCGCCAGAAAGATTACTTAAAGTAGCAACTAACTCATTAGATGTAATTAGATTCTTTGATAGAAACAAAGGAAGAATACCTTATGTTGACGTGGAGACTTTTAAGTCAACTCTTTGTAGCTGTATTGGTATTTCATTTGACGAATACGAAGGTCTATCAGTTCCTCTATTCCAGAAATTAGGGGATATACAGCTATGCACAATTCCACACAGCGACCTCGCAAGAATCTGGCAAGAAATACAAAGCCTATTCAACCGCGTAAAAATCGCCGGACAGAACCTAAAGTTCGACCAATCGAAGTTGGAACTTTTAGGTTTCAGAATGGCGGTTCATTCCGATGTTATGTTGAAGGCACATACAGTCAATTCAGAACTGCCGTCCGTAAGTCTGAGTTTCTTGAGTTCGATTTATACGACCGAACCGTATTACAAGGACGAGGGAAAGGAATTCAATCCGGCAAGACACGATATAAAACGATTGTTTTTATATAATGCGAAAGACTGCGTAATAACTGCTGAGATAGACAAAGCTCTTGAAGTAGAACTAAAAGAATTAAGTGAGCAATTTCATACTGATTTAACTGGATTCTATTATAACTATGTAGTTCCTCAGCATCAATTCTATTTTGATTTAGAGAAGGTTGGATTCGATATAGATGAAGGTAAGTTAGCTTATCTTCGGATGAAGTATGAAACTTGGAGAGACGCATTACAGGTAAAGCTGGACGCGGCCGCCGGATACAAAATTAACATTAACTCTCCTAAGCAAGTTAATGAACTGCTCTATGGAGTAATGAGACTTCCTATTATCACCGATAGGCAAGGTAAGATTAAAGGTGATGAAGATACTATTGCTAAGCTCTTAAAGGACAGAGTAAAGAATGAAGCAAAACGAGAAACACTCAACAATATTCTTGAATTTCGTAGAGTTAGTAAAACTCTATCAACATACCTTCTCTGTGAGAGAGATTACGATTTCCGAATCAGAAGCCAATATCGAATTATTGGTACCGAAACTGGTCGTTCATCAACTTCTATCCTCTCTGAGCCAGTTAGACCGGAAGATATTGGATTCGCTTTTCAAACCCTTACCAAACATGGCGATATCGGAAACGACATTCGTTCGTATCTCATTCCTAGACCGGGATATGACCTCGTTAACGTCGATTTGTCCCAAGCCGAAGCTAGAGTAGTTTGTGTTCTCTGTAAAGATTGGGACTTACTTGCTGCATTCGATAGTATAGATATACATAGACGAACAGCTTGGCTTGCATTAGTTTCAGGAGTTCTTGACTTAGCACCTGGACCTCATAATTCTGACTCATTAGGAAAGGATAGTTCTGAGAGATTCATAGGTAAGAAAACTCGCCACGCTGGAAACTACAATATGAAGTGGCGAGAGTTCATGTCCAATGTCATTTCAGATTGTCGTCGATTCGGTATTGATTTTACTATTAGTAAGTTCTTAGCTGAAAGAATTTTAGATAGATTTCATGCAGCTTCTCCTAATATAAGGAATGTATTTCATGCTGAGATTAAAGACGCTATTGATACGACTAGGGCTTTGGTTACTCCGTATGGCCGTCTTAGAAGATTCTTCGATAGAGCTTCTGATAGATTGTATGGAGAGGGATTCGCATACATCCCACAGGAAACAGTTAAAGGTCGTCTTACGAGAGCCGGTTTTAAGATTAAGCAACAGGCACCCAATGTATTATTCTGCGGAGAGGCTCACGATTCCTTTACGATGCAAATACCTCGTGGAGAAGCAGTTGCAATTTGTCGAGAAGTAATTAGACCTGCTTTCTTAGAGCCAATTGACTTCAACAATTGCACACTAAAGCGGGATTTTAAGTTGATTTTACCGTGTGATTTTGAGCACGGGGATAACTATAAAGATATGGAAAAGTTGAAGTTATGACAGCTTGTATTTTATGGGCAGGTGCAATAGGAACTAATGGCTACGGCAAATTTAATAATAAATATGCTCATAGATTAGTCGCTGTTAAAGCTGGGATTATATTAAATTATAAAGACCCCAGAAATATTAATCATAAATGTCATAATAAGCTATGTGTAAATCCCGAACATCTTTATGCTGGTGACCAAATAGATAATGGAAAGGATATGGTAGATGCTGGAAGGGATAGAAATCAAAATAAAGATAAGATGATTTGTATACATGGTCACCCATTTACTCCAGAAAATACCTATTGGCGACTTAATACTAGAAATAGAAAGCCACATAGAGAGTGTCGAATTTGTATGAAAAATAGAACTAAGGCTAAGTCTAATGAGTTGGTTAAGCCTACTTCACGACGCTACTAGTGACGCTGAAACTCCTCGCTCTTTCATTTACTGGTCGGGATTATGTAGTATAGCAGCAGTAGTTAGTCCGAACGTCTGGTTAAATAAAGGTGGCAAGTATCATCTGTCACCTAATCTCTATGTCCTACTTGTAGCTAAGTCAGGTCTAGGGAAGTCTTTACCTATTTCTATATCTAAGAAACTTGTATCAATGGTCGGGAATACTAGGGTTATTTCCGGCCGCTCCACTATCCAAAAAATAGTCAAGGACTTAAGTCAAAGTGAATCAGATGAAAAAACAGGTGTCCCTCGATTTAAGGATGCTAGAGGATATATTGTCTCAGGCGAGTTTGCTGTCTCTATGCAAAGAGACTTGGATTTATTCACGATTCTCACCGACCTCTACGATACTCATGCAAATAGCGACGGATGGATTAATAGCACTAAGTCAGGAGGAAGCGAATACCTCAAGGCACCTTGTGTTACATTGTTCTCAGGGAGTTCTCCTGAACATTTTGAGGAGTTTGTCCCAAAAGTCAATATTACTGGTGGGTTTATCGGACGGACACTTCTTATTTACGAAGAAAAACGATGGAAGCTCAATCCATTAGTAGACGAAAATGAGCCTGATATTGACTTCGAGTTATTATCAATTCATCTTAAATCACTTAGAGATTTAAAGGGTGGATTTAAGTGGTGTGCTGACGCTAAGAAACTCTACGTAGATTGGTATGAGGAATTTAGACCTAGAGAACATGACGATAAGACAGGAACAGCAGAGAGATTCCCAGACCATATACTTAAAGTAGCAATGTGTATTAGCTTAAGTAAAGGAACTGAGCTAATCTTAAGAGCAGAGGACTTAGAAGAATCTCTCAAGTTATGTTTGAAATTAAGACACTCAGTTAAGGCACTTACTTCTAGTCAGGGAAGGTCAGGTAGTGCAGCTCAGACAAGAGCCGCTCTTGAAATTATCCTTAAAGCTCCTGATGGAAGTATTAGCAGAGAGGCAATGTTACAAAGAGGATTCGGAGATTTTAACGCAGTCGAATTAGACCAGATTATCGAGACTCTAATTCAGACTAAATTCATTGACCAAGTAGGAACTAAAGAGATTGTTTACAAGATTAGTAAGAAGGGTAGAGAAATATGGTCGGAAGCAAAGGAGAAAGCATGACAATTAATGAGACGGCCGCCGACGTAGCTGCAACTTCTAAATCAAAGGGTTTTGAAGCTCCTAACAAAGATAATATCAATACTAAATTATTATTAGTAGTTAGTGAGATTTGTGAGGCTCAAGAGGAACTACGATTTGGTCATGGAATAAATGAAATTTACTTCAGTAAGGAGCCTTGTGAGTGCCAAGTTTATGAAACTTGCAATAAATGTAGAAATCCAAAACCAGAGGGCTTTCCAGTAGAGTTAGCAGATGCAATTATTCGTTTGTTTCATATAGGTCATGCTCTTGGTATCAATCTCCAGGAAGTAATTGACTTAAAGGCTCGATACAATAGGACAAGGGAACATAAACATGGAAGGCAATTCTAGACGAGGATTCCTCAAACTCTTATCAATGGGAGTATTAGGACATACTCTCGATATTGATAAGTTACTCTGGGTTCCCGGAGCTAAAGTATTCTTTATACCTACTGAGGTTAAGCGGTTAACTTCAGCTGAAATTATAGCCGCAGAAATGGAGCGACTTCGGCCACGAATACAAAGTCTTTTTGACAATGACTCATTGTTTTATGCTCGAATCTCCAAGCGACGCCCGGAAGTTATCAGTAATCGAGAATTTAGAATTCCCTTAGAGTATAAGAAATGAAGTTAGAGTTAAAGCAGCCTGATACATACGATGAAGTTGCGAATTTTATAGATGCTCAAGACTGGTCTGTAGAGAACTTTCTATTTCTCGTAGTGACTGGTCTTGATAGAATTTTTAGAGAGATGGACCCTGAAGT
>Ga0184636_1000109_pt1 | contig 19411 bp, 10 predicted proteins | sample PLM3_60_b2_FD_133164 | JGI IMG/M metagenome (GOLD analysis project Ga0184636, IMG submission 133164) | Groundwater sediment microbial communities from an aquifer in East River, Colorado, USA - PLM4_90_b2 | ecosystem: Environmental > Terrestrial > Soil > Riparian zone | place: USA: East River... | reverse complement strand
TTGTCTTTCGACAACTTTTGGCAGCGATGGGTCAACTCTGCAATCAATTTCTTTTCCGTCGTTTTACCATTATGCAAAAAACGATAAAACGCTTTTTGTTCTGACCGGCTGTTGGCCATTGCCTGGATGCTTCGGGTCGCACTCCTGAATAATCTCCCATGCAATTGAGCACCCCGACCATCTATCCGCTTGTCCCCAAACCAATCTTCATATTTTACTCCTATCATTCCGCAAATATCGCTTTCCTACTTGTGGGTACACGGTAGGATAGCTATCGGGGCTATCGGGAACAGCAATATAAAGGTTGTAAAAGAATATAGTACGATATTGGTTTTTCCTGCAATCATTTTTTTGTTGCTGACTGCCTGATCAGCCATTTAACAAGATCATTTGCCGCAGCGTAATTTTCATAATCTGCCGGTAATTTTCTTCCGTCAGTATATTCATTATATAACCAGGGGTCCCCAATCGCTATTACTGTTCCTTTTCCAAATTTTGATACCGCAATAATATTATCATTACCATTTTTCAATACTACAGTGGCAGGAGCTTTTGCATTGATGGTGCTTAATTCTTTAATATAAATTTTCTTTGTCGTTTTAAAAATTGAATGATTGGGGGGAATTGTTATAGCACCCTGCTCAAAATTATTTCCCTGTACACGATTTTTACTGTCCTCGTTGAAATGAATTCCAAATTTTTCAGCTAATTGATTGAAATGTTGAAACTCAGCATTTGCAGAATCATTGCCCATCAGCAATAATACCCCACCCTCTTTCACCCATTTTGTTATATTATCAATATCTTTTTGCTGAATATAGTTGGGATGAGCTGTTTCTTTTTCCGTATCGGGATCTACAATGATATAAATACCGGTATTTTTTAAATTCTCTGTAGTGGGCGCATTTTTCAACGTGTTTTTTTGCACTCCATAAATATCAAATACATCGCCGAGCGTGGAAAAACCGCTGTTTGCTTTATCTTCCCAGGTATAATGATACGGAATATCTTTCCCCGTTACGTCCTTCTTCCATTCGTTATTGAAATAGTTATCCAACTCCACGGTTTTCCCCTTGCCGGTAATTTGCTCTCCGGCGATTTCCATTTCGTTTGCTGCCTGTATAAAAGCCCCGACGCCTTTCGGATCGTTTACAATTACCGGCTCACCGGTATAATAATCATAACTGCCATCGCGATAAGGATTGCCGCCAAGCCCGGAAACTTTTACTGTGCCGTATAAATTAGTCTGCCCGTTTTCAATTTTGATGAATTGTTTTACAATTCCATTATAGCCTTTTTGGGCAACAGAAATTTTTGTTGCGGGCAAATATCCTTTCCTGACAGCTTTTGCAATTGCATAAACAAACATGGATGAAGCTGATGCCTCCGGGTAATTTTTTTCTTTGCCGGGCATGTTCAACACATCCCACCACAACCCTGTTTTTTGATCCTGCACTTTTGCAACACCATCAGCAAAGCGATTTAAGATAGCAACCAATTCTTTTCGTTGAGGATGATTGTCCGGAAAATAATCCAGCACATCAACCAATGCCATTCCATACCAGCCCATTGCTCTTCCCCAAAAATTAGATGAACGGCCTGTAACCGGATCAGCCCATTTTTGCTGTTTACTTTCATCCCAGCCATGATAAAGTAAACCGGTTTTATCATCACGGGCGTATTTTTCCATCAAAATAAACTGCCTCGCAATGTCATTAAATGCGGTATCATCATGGGCTAAGGCTGCATATTCTGCATAAAACGGCTCACCCATATACAAACCATCCAGCCACATCTGGTAAGGATAAATTTTTTTGTGCCAGAAACCGCCTCCGGATGTCCGGGGCTGCTTTTTTAATTGTTCGCGAAATTGAGTGGCGGCTTTCCAATATTTTTCGTTGTTTGTTACTTTATAAAGCAATAATAATATTCTTCCATTATTTACATTGTCAATATTGAATTCATCAGCCTTATATGTTTTTACATTACCGGCATTGTCCACAAAAAAATCTATGCTCTGCTGCAGGTATCTGAAGTATTTTCCATCTCCCGTTCTGCTCCACACACCTTCAACGCCTTTTAATATTACCCCCTGGTCATATGTCCACTTAGCGGGTTTATTATCCAATGAAAAAGAATCTTTCCAGATATTCATTATAGTTGCTGCCATTTGTTTTGACAAAGGCTCAGAAGAAGAAATTGTGCGGGCAGAACTTGTTTGTCCCGGTGCAGTGAAACCAACGAATGCACAAAAAAGAACGAATGGTATGTTTCTGAAAATTTTCATTTGATAGTTATACTTTTTTCTGTTGCTCCAAATTCATATTTAATCTTTTCTTTTGCCTTTGAAGCATCCGTGTTCTGAATACTAATTTTACTTGTTCTTTCACCACCGATCCTGAATAATAGCTCCGAATTATCTCTATAGCTTAGTTTATCGAATGTTATGTTATCACAATTCACAACGTCTACCACAGGATCGGTTTCTTTTGAAATAATTTCTACATTTTTAAATTGGATCCCACTTGCCTCCTGGATATCAATCCCCTTGTTTGCCTGCAACACCATATTCTCAAGAACAACATCCTTCACATGCATCTCAGGAATACCCCGGATGAAGATTGCTTTTTCCGCTCCATTGCAAACAATATTACTGATATGAAAATCTCTGAATTGCGGAGTGGTTTCATTAACAGGTTTGAATTCAACTTTCGGAGCCTCTCTTTTTTCACCAGCCAAAGGAACAGGATCCTGTGCAGCATAATACATATCAAAAAGAATAGCCTGGCTTACAATATCCTTCATGGAAATATTATTGATATAAATTTTTTCTACTACGCCCCCCCGACCTCTTGTCGTTTTAAAACGAAGGCCAATATCTGTTCCGATAAACGTGCAGTCGTAAACATGTAAATTTTTTGCACCCCCACTCATTTCACTGCCGATGACAAAACCACCATGGGCATGATATACTGTGCAATTATGGACGATCATATTCTCCGTAGGCATTCCTCTTTTTCTTCCGGCTTCATCACGGCCGCTTTTTATACAAATACCATCATCCCCCACATCAAATGTGCTGTTCTCAATCAACACGCTTTTACAGCTCTCCACATCAATGCCGTCGCCATTTTGTGCATACCATGGGTTTTTTGCATACACGTTTCTCACCGTCAGATCTTCACACATCAGCGGATGTAAACACCAGGCGGGGGAATTCTGAAAAGTTACTCCCTCCAGTAAAATTTTTTTGCATTTTGTAAATACTAATAAATTCGGACGAAGAAAATCTTTTACTGATTCGAAAAATTCAGGTGTTTTTTCAGGAGTTATTACTCCCGGATTTTGCAGCTGCGATCCTTTCAATGATTTTGCAGAAGGATACCAGGTCTTTTTGTCTTCACTCAACAAACCGCCACTGATAAGTTTTTTCCATTGCGTTTCGTTAAGCTTATCCTTTTTCACCATTCTCCAGGCATCACCGGCCCCATCGATAATTCCGTAACCTGTAATAGCAATATTGTTCGCATTATAGGCAGAGACAGGCGATTGATTTCTCATCTGTGGCAAGCCCTCCCAGTTACCTTCTACAAGTGGATACTCATTGAAATCAGTTGTGAATTGTAACACTGCATTTTTGTCAAGATGCAAATTGACACCGGATTTTAAAACTATCGGACCTGTGAGCCATAAACCTTTCGGCACAATTACCACACCGCCACCCTTTTTATTACAATCATCTATCGCTGAATTAATAGCTCTTGTATTTAATGTAATACCATCCGCTCTTGCCCCGTAATTAATTATATTAAAACCTGATTTTTTAAAAAAAGGAGACCGGACTGCAGGCAATTGCTGCGCATGAGAAATATAAACCCCGGGCAGTAAGAGTAAACAAAGCAAGGCATATTTTGTCAAGGGTCTCATGTCGGTAAAAAATTTTAATCGGCACTAACATAAAAAGCTACACCGGTAGAAACCGGCGTAGCAGATTTTAAACGAATGCTTGCTTCTAAAAAAAATGGAAACTTCTTTATCGGGCTTAACAAACGAACAACCGGGTTATTCAGGATATTTTTTGGCAACAGATCCATCAACTTTTTAGCAATAGTTGACACCTGTTTGCAGAAATGAAAAATCGTTGGTCTCCAAAACATGACAAGCAATTAAATTTCTGTTTCATCAACGGGAAATAAAATTGAAAAATCAACCTTTCTCCTCTCGTTCACAGAGCAATGCTACTTACATATTCATAATTAAACCAGGCATTTACAAGGTTTTTTTACGCAATCGTTACCGGTAACGATACCATTTTTAAACGGGGGTCAAATTAGAGGGATTTTCAGAGCAAAATCGGTCTGAAATCAGCAGTTTATTCAATGATTTTTGCAAAGATCATATTGACCAGAGATGCCGGCTTACGGGATTTCCGGGTCTGGTGCCTTACCAGGCGAAGTTCCAGGGTCGATCCCGCCACGCTGCAGGTTGATCATTTATACGTTACTTTAGCGCCGCCGATCATTTTTACAAGGTCAGGAATGTCGTAATACTTTAGCACACCCGGAATTACATAAGAATACCAATTTTTCTCAACGGGCCTTTCCAGGATTTCTTTATATGATTTTATTGATTGGTATAAATTCAATTGTGAAATGCCATTACTGAATAAAGTTGCATACAAAGCAGGTAACGTGTTAATGCCCGTGGCATTTAATTCAACCGGTTTGCCAGATAGGTTTTTGATACCGGCTATAAATTGCATGATCGAAAAAATATCTTCTGTTCTTTGTCCTGGTAAAGAGCGGGCAATATGTAGAGCAGTCATTGCATTGCGATACTCTTTATTAAAATACTTAGGATCGTTGAATTCAGCCCCGTCTTCTGTTTCACCTGTTCCCCGAATATCGGCGAGGATAACAGCAGCACCCTGTTCAATGTATGACTGAATTAAAATAGTGCTGTCAGCCATTTTATTTTTTCCTGATTCGCTGACCCAGATAGCTACTTTCTTTATATCGCTCCTGGGAGATACGACAAGTAAGGGCAACGGGGGTTCATTTGTTTTACGTACGATCAGTTTGTGATAAATGAGTTTGTCCTTTTCTGCAGTTCCCGCATCCTGCACATTGACTTTTTCGCTGATGTCATTTATCCCGAGTAATTCTTTTATTTTTTTTTGAATTGTTTCTTTGTTTTGTTTAAGAAAATTATTTCGCCGGCTGGCATAGTTATTATATAGCTCAATATTTCTTTTTGCCAGGGATATTTCATCCGGGTATTCTGAGTTTATCTGCCCTGTCGCAGTACAAAACAATTCCTTATCTGTCAGTGTATTTAATTCAATTTCTTTTACGGGAACAGGATCATTATACAACCATTTCCTGAACCAGGTGACAGCCGCTTCTCTTTTCGGCTGAGATATTCCGTGACCATCATCATATGTAAACAATTGCAGTTTTTCCGGCTGACTTAATTTTGAATATACCTTTTTTAACTCATCAAAGGCGATAACTGTACCGGTGTAATCAATAAAATCATACCTGCCGGCAAGAATAAGCAAGGGTTTTGGGGCAGCGGCAATTAAATAATCACTCAGCTCTAACTGCATTTTTCCTTCGCCCGGTATTTGTGCACAACCATCCGCCGGGCCGGTCATTTCCATGGTTCTTTCCCTGTTGGCCAAATAACTGCAGGGAGCGATCACTTTCACCCGTTGATCCCAGGCGGCAAAATAAATGGTTTGCATACCACCACCGGAATTACCGAGGCAACCTATTTTTGAAGTATCCACTTCTTTTCTTGTTACCAGGTAATCAAGACCTCTTACATTATCCCATAATTCATAAGCGGGTGCAGAGTTTCCAAAAAGATTCGATGCTTCATTCAACAATGTATGTTCAGTTGTGCCGCCACGGGTTAACGGTTTTCCTTTTTCATCTGTCAATTGATAACGTTCACTTTGAGAAACAGGGTCGATCACAAAAACAACAAAACCATTTTTTACAAAGAGCAGGGCAGTCTGTTGGTAAGATTCGGTTGCTTTAGACAGATCTTCATGTCCGCAAAATAACAATGCCGCCGGGAAAGGACCCTTACCAGCAGGAATATACAGGTTGGATGTTACATGATGATGGGGAAAACTCTCATAAACGATCTTTTCTATTTTATAACCATCCTGCCGGATAGTACCGGTGGTCTTTGCATTTAAAGAAGACTGTTCGGGAAGATCCCCAAGTATCTGCAAAAATTTTTTCTTTATAGATTCAATATATCCGGTAACTGACTGTTTTGAGATAAGCGCCTTATCGAAATTCTTTCTTCTCTCATCGTACTGTTTGTGCATTTGCTGTACCAGGTAAGTATTCAGAGTTACATCAGTCTTCCAATCCATCACACTGAATTGTTTCTGCGAAAAAATTTTTGCAGAAGCAACCAGTGATAATACTATGAATAAATATCCTTTCATTCGCCTGCGTTGCTGCTCTCAACCTATCTCATCACTGATCACTCATTTTTCAATCCTGAACCAATCGAAATCCGCCCAGCCCGAATCATTGACCCTCGTTTCTCTTGTACAAAAAATTCCAACCTTTGCTCCTATCCATCTTCCCGCTTCAGCCTGGAACAGATCGCCGGCATCAGTGAATGTTTTTCCATCAAGACTGTAACTGAACCGGCATTTCGCTCCCTTCATAACTCTCACCCTGCAATAAATAGTGGGGTCTGTTATCTTCATCACCTGGCTTTCATTTTCCGTTTTTCCTTTCACAGCATCCTTGCAAATTGTATAGACCAGGTAATTTCCATCTTTCTTAGTTTTCAAGGCAAGATCAGCGTAACTAAAACCCATGATCACTAATCCTGCTTTTTCATTTTCGATTTTTATATTGGGCCTGAATGTGAATTTAACAGTGACCATAAATTCATCAGCAGGAAACTTTTGTAGCAATACATTCGGAACGTCCCAAAGATTTTTTGCGCTGTCAGGAATTTTATCCGAATATAACTTCAATACGCCATTTGCCGGATATGGAAAGCCCCAGGTTGATTTCGGATTGGCCATCCATTGCCATTGAAGACCCAAATTATTTCCGCTGAACTCATCTGATTCCTGTGGGGTTGTGATGGAATAAACTTTACCAACATTTGGCTTTTTATATGCAAGCACCGGCTCACCTTTTCCATCGCCATCTTTATCAATACCCATGACGGGCCAGTCATTGATCCATTTCATCGGTTGCAGGTGCAGCACTCTTCCATATTCTTCTTTATCCTGGAAGTGCAGAAACCAATCTTCTCCGGTTTGCGTGGTTACCCATGCGCCCTGGTGTGGCCCGTTTATCGGGGTGGATCCCTGGTCCATCACTATCTTTCTTTGATAAGGCCCATATATGTTTTTTGAACGCAGAACCAACTGCCAGCCTGTTGACACTCCGCCGGCAGGAGCGAAAATGTAATAGTAGCCATTGCGCTTATAAAATTTGGGTCCCTCAATCGTGGGATCCGATTCGTGACCATCATACACCAGCACCCCTTCATCCAATGTTTTTGTCCCTTCTTTATTTAATCTTTTTACAACAAGCACAGATTTAATTCCTGCGCGGCTGCCTGCAAAGGCATGTACCAAATACATTTGCCCATCATCATCCCACAAAGGACAGGGGTCGATCAATCCTTTCCCTGCTGCAACAAGTATTGGTTCACTCCAGGGTCCTTCTGCTTTTTCAGACTTAAGAAGATAAATTCCAAAATCAGGATCGGGATAATAGAGATAAAATTCATTATTATGGTAACGAAGAGAAGGCGCCCAAACCCCTTCCCCATGGCGCGGAAAAGAAAAATGATCGAATGGAGGCTGGCGTTTTAATGCATGCCCGATGATGGTCCAGTTCACCAGGTCTTTTGAATGCAAAATTGGCAAGCCGGGTATATCTTCAAAACTTGATGAAACCAAATAAAAATCATCACCTACCCTTATCACATCAGGATCGGAATAGTCTGCATGAATGACAGGATTTTTATAAATTCCATTCCCGTTATCGGCTACCCAAACTTTGGAAACATAATTTTTTTGTGCGGCCGATTGAACAACAATCAACAAAAAGAAGATATAGTAAATTTTTTTTTGACATTTATTTTTTTTCGGGATCCCAATTACCGAAAACATTTTTCAAGGCATATTTTTTTACTTCCTCAGCAGTCAATTGCCGGGACCAGGCAATTCTTGTTGCCGGGTCAGCACCCGGTCCATAATTTTCATACTCTGCATACCTTGTGGTTTTATAATTATCCGTATTGTTCCAGTTTGACCAACCTTCCGGTTTTATATGCGGACCAATATAACAATGAATGTAGGTGACGGAAGCATAGGGTCTCCAGGGTCTGCCCAATGAGACATTGTGCAAGGATGTATCACCTGTCAATACACAATCATTAAAGATATAACCGAAAGAATGTTCCCCGGGAGTAGAAGCTGCGGTAATGTGTGAATTTTTTTTGCTGTGAATATGGCATTGTTCGAACCAAACCGTTGAAGAACCAAAAATAAAATCAGTCGTGCCTTCAATATAGCAATTGCTGTAATACTGCCGGCTATGGTCATTATTTGTAAACAGGACATCCTGGAAACCAATAAAGCGGCAATTATCAAAAACAGCCTTGTCACCATCCGATTCAATTGCAACAGCCTGTCCTGCTGAGAAACCGGCGTCATTTTGAAATGTAATATTCTTCGCGGTGAAATTATCTGCAGTAACCAAAAAACTCCACGAGGTCCTGGTATTAATCGTATCGCCTTTAGGAGAAATCTTACCTGTATGATCATCATAAGTCAATATCGTTTTGTATTTATCTTCCCCTATGATCGTTACAAACGGCTTTGCTGAATCTAAAACCAATTTTTCTTTATAAATACCATTCTTAATGAAAATAGTGACCCGATTTTTATTAAGTGATGGTATGGCATTGAAAGCTTGCTGCACTGTTTTATAATTACCATTGCCGTCCTGTGAAACAATTATTTTTTTAGCCTGGGCGAATGCAAATAAACAGGCAAAAACATTTATAACAACCAGGAAAAACTTCATCATTTCTTTTTTACAGGTTCTAAAAACCCTTTTTCATTCATCCACATCACCAATAATTAGTTGTACCCCTGTTCTCTGATTCAGGAACCAGGAAAGAATAGATTCCCGGCCCGTCCACTCTCCAGATCCGTTCATTATACAAACTATCTGTTACGATCAGCCCGTTTGAATTCGGTTTTTTCCTTTTGGCCAAAGCGGGATAAATTCCTGTGCAGCAGCCTTGCTGAGGCAATCAAACAGAAAAGAAAAAATATTCCCGGTATTTTTTTCATTTACTTTTTTATTTGCGGCTTCACTATCCTGTCTGCCAGTTCAAGGTTCAATTCCTTAATAGCTGATAACACTAACTCTGCAATCCTTCTGGCTCCGTATTCATTAAAATGAGTATCGTCTGCTTTCCCATCGGGATAATCAGGATGTTCACCTAGAGCTAAATAATTAAATAAAAATTTTGAATTTTCCGGACCAAACTGCTGCAGCAATGCCTTACTTTTTTCATCAAGGTCAATTAATGGAGTATTGGTTTCTTTTGCTATCTCACGAACAAGAGGAGAATAGTACTCATGTGTTTCTGTTATATTTCCATTACTGTCAAACTTTCTGCGGCCAACAGGTGTAAGCAATATGGGATTGGCTTTTTTATTTCTTGTTTCATCTACATACTTCCTAAGGTTAGTCTTAAATTCTTCCGGGGTGGAATATCGTTCACCTTTATCTTTTGATTCATCATTATGCCCGAATTGAATAAGAACATAATCACCTTTCTGCAAATTTTCCGTTATTGGTTTCCACAGTCCTTCTGCAATAAACGATTTGGAACTGCGACCATTTTTTGCACGGTTATCAACTGTTACCGTGGAATCAAAAAAATAAACGAACGGCATTCCCCAGCCTGTTTCAGGATATGCTTTTATTTCTTTATTTGCCATTGTTGAATCGCCGATAAGCCAGATTTTTATCTGCTTTTTTTCTGCCGGGGGAAATGCGGCAAAAAGCAAACTCAGTAAAGAAGTCATCAAAAATCGCGCTTTCATAAATTGCTGTTGATTATTGCTGCTTTACAAGGCTATTAATATACACTTCAATATTGGTATAATTTTTATCCAGCTTATAACCCTGTGCATCGCCGGCATCATTGGAATTTAATCCATTCTTTTTTTCCCACTCATCTGGCATTCCATCATTGTCAGAATCTTTTAGCGCAGGTAAGGATCTTAAAACGGGCCAGGCATTTACAGTAAGTTCATAAGAGGTGCTATGGGAATAGCCGCCTTGTACGTCAATAAATCTCCCGGTTCTGTTCTTAACATCGTTGATAATTCGTTCATCCAGTGTATCTCTTGCAGGAAGAATTGCACCCGCGTTTTTTAAAACAAACTCATACGCTTTATCAGCAGACTGCATAATTACATTTTCAGCAGCGAATTCAGTAGTGACCAATGACGCCTTCTTATCATCCTGGTTTCCACCATTCATTACCACACCCAGTGAATTATCGGCAGTTACATTCGGCCATCCATCTACATAATTTCCATTTACATAAAACTTCCCAAAAGGAATGTCAGATCGCTTATAAGGATTTACAATCCTATAGCGCACACTTATATAAGTGGATGGCCCATATTTGTAATAATTGTTTACAATATTGTAATTGCCCCCTTCACCGGCATACACATTATTGCTGCCCCAGTTATAGATCACATTATTCCTGTAATCACAATTTTCTTCAGGAATATTTCTAATGCCATCAAAGCGCGGAGTGCGGCTGTTACAATGAGCAAAAAGATTGTGATGAAAAGAAGAATGTCTTCCACCCCAAATGGCACCATATCCGTGATGTTCATATCCTGTATCGCCTGTCTCAAAATGATAGGAATAGTTCAATGGCTCTGAAATCAGGTTCCATTGAAGCGTGGTGCTGTCGCCGCCATACACAGAAAAAACTTCATCGGTGCTCCAACTCATACTGCAATGATCAATAATAATATTTTTTCGATGGGTGCCTCCGAAAGCGTCATCGCCTCCATTGCCATCAACCATTCCTCCTTTCTGATTTTTATCTCCCATGCGGAAACGAAGAAATCTCACAATGATATTATCGCCCCCGAGAGTAACCGGATAATCAGCAAGGCAAATTCCGTCACCCGGAGCGGTTTGCCCGACAATCGTTACATCTGATGTGAAACGCAATGGGGAATTCAGGTGAATGGTTCCGGAAATGGCAAAAACAATTATCCTGGCTCCTTTTGCTGTTACTGCTTTGCGAAAGCTTCCTTCACCGTCATCATTGAGGTTGGTAACAATAAAAACCTTTCCTCCTCTCCCACCTGTTGTGTATTTACCAAATCCCTCAGCGCCTGGAAAAGCTACAGGCCTGTCATTTGTTTCGATTGATTGTCCTGCCTGTTTTTGAGCTCTGCATGAAAAGAGCAGGGCACTTAATAAACAGGTAAGCAATAAGGTCTTCATTACATTCATTCAATTTATAAAATTGAAACTTTTTTTAAAAATAAGGCCGCCTCCTCGACAAGCTCAGGATGAAGCAGCCTTATATAGATAGTAGTTAGTACGTTATCAATAGCCGGGATTCTGAGTTAAGTTAAAATTCGCATCCCTTGCCGGTTGTGGTATAGGAAGTAATTCCCCCTTGCCTGTAGTAAATCCTGTTGCGTACCTGCCAACCGATGATGTAGTTCCTGCTGTGGCAATTGCCGTGGTCTCCCACGCAACCGATGTTGCGCTTATCCATCTTGTTCCGTTACTATAAAAACCAACTGTTTTGGCAGGGCCATTCACTACAGCAGGATTTGCTTTAGCTACAGTACCTGAATAGGTATATGTTGTAGAAGTACCATCTATTGTTTGGCCACTTATACCAACTACCTGCATACTGTATGTCCAATCGGCAGTTGTTGTTGCAGCAGGGTTATTTGGCGTGAATCTTACCCAATATATTTTCCCGGAATTTGTTGTGGCCTCTGGCAATGTTATAACATTTGTTTGTCCCTTAGCGATAACTCCGTAGTCACTTGAAAGAAGTGTGTAATTGCCTGTCACGGTTACCGTTGGATTAGAAGGGGCAGCGGTATAAAATGAATTATACCAAAGATTTTTATCGTCTGCTATTGAATTGGTAAAAAAATACAATGTTGTTGGCAAAATGGCTGTTAAAGAATAAGAGGGATATCCAGCCATATAAGAGGGATTGACCATGGCGGTGTTAGTCGACATTTTTAGCATATTCGCTTTCGATTCGCTTAATGCAGTGGCCAAAAGATTCCATCTTATCAAATCAAATTTTCTTACGCCTTCTCCGGCTAATTCGAGGGATCTTTCTCTCACAACTGCTTTGAAGAAATCTGATTTGCTTAAACCGGAAGGGATATCAACCGTTGCGTCAGCAGTGCCGATCGGTTTACCATAACCTCTTCTTCGTACCATATTAATAGCATTGTAAGCAGCAGCAGTAGGTCCGTTAATTTCATTTTCAGCTTCCGCAAACATTAATAAAACATCAGAATACCGAAGTATCTGCCATTTTAATCCAAAATACTGAATTGCATTTGTTGGCGAAACAACCGGGTTAGTAATCCAATCCCTTCTGTACTTACCATCACAAATAGCAGTGATAGCCTGGCCAATTTTTATTGCACCATCTGTCGCTACATTATAAGGGGCACAGGTAACATCTCTTCTCTGATCGGTTGAATCAAATAAATAAAAATAGGAGGGTAAGACATTGATACTTTTATTTCCAAAACTATTTACAGTCGGTCCGTTATAGTAACCAAGCTTGGTATCCTCAGCTGACGATAACCCGATGGCGCTGGCCTGAAATATTAATTCACCGTTAGCATCAGTCACTGCATGTGCACAGACCTGGTTTTTCCATAGTGCTTTAAAGCTTGGATTTAAAGTGTGCTGGCCGGAATTTATGATATCATTGCATTCATCTTTTGCAATCTGGTAATAAGTTAAATAATCGGAGCCTCGTTGCACTGTACCATTCTGACGCAAAGAATATCCTCCTCTGAACAGAGCAATTCTTGCTCTTAAACCTTTTACTGCGGCTTTGGTAATTCGTTCATCAATTACGTCACCTACAGAAATAACATCATTGCGCCAGGGTACAAGATCTTCTGCAGTCTTCAGATCAGTTAATAATTGAGCATACAAAGAATCCCTGTCTTGCCTGGAAGGAAAAGGAACAGTTAATGCCTGTATTGCGGCTGGTTGAAAATGTGCCGGCAGATCGCCCCAATTCATAATGGCCTCAAGATAAAATTGTGCGCGAAGGGTTAACGCTTCGCCATACATTCTTTGTAATTGTTTTACCTGCTGGTCGGAGCCGCTTGTATACATATTCATTTTGGGAATATTGTCAATGCAAATATTTGCATATTCAATTCCCTGGAACAATTGATTAAACGGTGCTGTTATTTGTCCATTACCGGAAGTGGCGGCATAGCGGGCAATATCCCTCCTGTCAGCATCACTTGCTCCGGTTGGCCCCTGCATTTCATCATTGTCAACTGTATAATATAAACTCAACCGGATACCAAAACCCTGGTCGCCTACCAACCTGCTATATACACCAGCAAGGGCTTTGTATGTGCTCGGCACATCCTGGAAAACCACACCGGGGCTTACCTCAGTAATTGGCTTTTGCTCAAGATATTTTTTGCAACTGCCTGCTATGAATAATAACAAACATCCTGCAGTTATAATTTTTATGATATTGAAATATTTTTGATTCATATAATAAGTTTTTATTTTTTAGAAGGTTGCATTCAAACCAAAAATAAAGCTACGGCTTTTGGGATATGATGAATAATCAAGAGCCGGAGTGAGGGGTGCATTTGTCCCGGTTTTCACACTCACTTCAGGATCATACCCGGAATAGTTTGTGATAATACCAAGATTATTACCGGTAACATAAAAACGCAGCTTACTCATCTTCATTCCTAATAAAGTTTTTACAGGCAAACTGTATCCTATTGTTACATTATTGAAACGCAGGAATGATCCGTCTTCAATGGCCCATGATGAAGGATAGAATGCCCCCGCACTTTTGATTGGTTGCCAGATCGTGGCATTGGCATTTAATGCATCTAATTGATCGGGTGGAATTCCATAAGCAACATTGCCAGTTACCCATTGAGCTGTTTGCCCGGTGGGTGTAACTACTTTCCAGCGGCCTTCCATAATGGCCAGCATATTTGCATTATTGGTATACCCATTTGTAAATTCAATTTTATTGGCATTATAAATATCATTGCCGTAAGAGAAGTTTACAAAAACACTTGCGTCCCAGTTTTTATAAGTGAATTGCTGACTTAAACCACCGGTGAATTTTGGAGTAGGATTACCTATAATGGTTCTGTCATTAGTAAGATCTACTTTTCCGTCACCATTCAGATCCTTAAATCGGATTGAACCGGGCTGAACCGGCGATCCAATGATTGAGGTATCAGTAACAACTCCTGTTTTTAATGTATAAGCTCCGGTAGTTGTGTTGTAATCAAAGTCAGAAACTTTATAAAAGCCATCTGCTACCAATCCCCAAAACGACCCCACAGGTAAACCAATTTGTTCTATATAATCTGTTGGCTGACCTGAAACTCCCCAACTTGCAGGAGGGAAAAAATATTGCTGCCCTTTGCCAAGCTGAAGAATTTGATTCTTATTGAAGGAAATATTAAAATTAGCTGACCAGGTTAAATTATTTTTCTTTCTGAGTATTAGCGTGTTTAGTTGTATTTCAAGACCCTTATTTAATGTTTTACCTACATTTTGAAATTGCTGGGTATATCCATAAGTTGGGGCAATGGGAACAAGCAGCAAAAGATCTTTAGAAGTATTTTTATAAACATCCACACTAAGGTTGATCCTGTTGTTCAGCATGCTGATGTCCATACCGATGTTTCTGTTCACAGTAGATTCCCATTTCAGATCAGGATTGGGAAGAGTGGCAGGATAATAAGCGATAACTGCCTGGTTATTGATCCCATAATAGTAACTACCATCGCTTCTGAATGTAGTTAAGAAAAGATAATCATCAATGCGATTGTTCCCCACGGTTCCAAATCCTGCCCTGAATTTAAGATCGTTGATGAAATTTACATTTTCCATAAATTTTTCGTTCTTCACTCTCCATGCAACTGAACCGGCTGGAAAATATCCCCATTGTTTGCCGGGAGCGAACTTGGATGCTCCATCCGCCCGTACATCAAATGAAAATAAATACCTGCTGAGATATGAATAATTCACTCTTCCAAAGAATGAAAGATTGGTGTACCGTGTTTTACTCAATTTTGGATAGCCAACAAAAGGAGCGCCTAAGTTTGTTTGAGAAAATGCGACGTCATGGGGAGTAGTAAGCGGGTAATTTTTGAAAAGTTGTGAGGTGCCTTGTGTTCTCAGGTCATAAGTTTCTTCACCAATTAAAATGTCAAAATCATGTTTGTCTTTAAATCCTTTAACCGAGTAAGTAAATACGTTTGAATTAGTGATCGTTTTTTTTGTCGTGGTATCAAGACCCGCTATCGGTCTTCTTCCCCCCTGTATAATCGCATAAGGAGTAATAGAGTCATTAAATTGCCGGTCCGAAAGATTATTGAAATCATAGCCAAAGGTTGATTTGAAACTAAGGTTCTTCATGATGTTGTACTGGGCATATACCGTAATATTATAATCATCGGTTGTTTTTTTTCTGTATTCGGCATTCGCTAACGATATCGGGTTGTAAAGGTTTAAACCGTTACCAACATTTGGATCTGCAATCGGGTCATTATCATCTATATCATAACCGTTAGAAAGAAAGGGTCTGTATTTAACAGCATTCCGCAGCCTGTTGTAGGAAGAGCCTTTTGCATCAGACACACCGGCTCCATATACATCCTGGTGCGTAAATCTTGTGCTGATACCGGCTTTTATATTGCTGGTTATATTAGCATCTGTTTTAAAATTAAGAAGGTGCCTGACATATCTTGAATTGATCACGATCGCTTTATCATTATTATAAGTGTATCCGAAATTGTAGGTTACCTGGTTAGTTCCTCCTGATGCAGAAATATTATGTGTAGTGGTGATCCCTGTATTTCCGAAGACCTTATCCTGCCAATTCACAGGATCCATGTTTTTATAATTTGACAACGTATCCCACGTGTGTCCAAAATTGTTTGTAAAAGTTGTACTGTCTGTGCTGCTACCCCTTGATCTTTCAGACTGGTAAATAACATAGTCATAAGGACTCAGGACCTTCAACGTTTTTGGTAATTCTTTTACGCCCACAAAAGCACTATAGGTAATTCTCATTCTGCCCGGCTTGCCTTGTTTGGTTGTAATTACAACAACTCCGTTTGCCCCTCTTGCTCCATAAATAGCTGTAGCCGCTGCATCTTTTAGTACATCGATGGATTGAATGTCCTGTGGGGAAAGAAAAGAGAGTGCATTTTCCATCTGAATACCATCTACTATAAATAATGGTGAATTATCTCCGGTTATGGACATACCACCGCGAACCCTGATTCTAACCTGTGCATCAGGCGAGCCCTCTGCGGTAGTAGCAGTTACTCCTGCTAATCTTCCGTTCAATGCTTCTGCGGCTGAGTTGATGGGAATATCTTTCAGATCTTTGGCGCTGACAGAAGATACGGAAGCAAGGAGATCTTTTCTTTTTATGGATTGATAACCTATTACAACCACATCTTCCATTTGTTTTATCTCAGGCAGCAACTCTGCATTTACTGAACTTTTACCGGTGATATCGATTTCCTGGAGAACATAACCGGAACTGGTAAATACAAGAGCCTTTGCTGTATTATCTACTGTTATTTTGTAATTACCCTGTGTATTGGTAACAACAGCTTTTTTTGTACCCTTTACAATAACAGTAACCCCGGCAAGCGGTTGTTTGGTATCAGACCCTGTAACCGTGCCGGTAATTTCTCTTCCTTGGGCAAAGACCCGGTTAAGGGGACACATAATCAATAAAGACAGCAAACTTATTCCCCAGGTTTTTAAGATTCTTCTCATAATCAAGTTTTTAATAATAACTTTTAGGTTTTACTAAATAACCGCTGGGCTTATCAGCAGTAAAGGCAAATTGTTTTCATAGTTAAAGATGAACTGGTTGAACTATACTATAACCGGTCTGCAAAACTAACATTGATTGATCTGTCGGCTATTTCTCTATGATAAAAGGGCAAAGAAAAAGAAGGGAAAAAATAAATGCCATTTGAATGGATGAGAATATTTTCTTTATACAAACGATATTTCAGGGTAATGAACCAGTCATAAAAATAGCAAAACAATCTTTTCATTATGGCAATATTTTTTCTTAGTCAGGTGTTTTTACAGGTATATATATTACCAATCGTTAAAAACACATAGCAAGTCTACACAGAACTTCCATCCCGCAGCAGGTTTTGAATGTATTTTTTTACGCAATCGTTCCCGGTAACGATTACATTTTGAATGTGTTGCCAGCTTTTGATTTCATAATGAAAAAAAAATCTTCAGGCTACTCTTTTTTTTAAACCCTTCTGTTGAGGTTATTGATAAAAAAGCATCCTCAAAACAGTTTAAACGCCTCAATTATTCAACACATAAAAAGAGTAACTTTACCAACCCCGGGTTTCTGAAGAAAACCCTGTTTAACGAATGCGAAATGAAGTTTGAAGCCGTAACCATAAAGGATATCGCAAAGGCTCTTGGATTATCTACCTCCACCGTGTCCCGGGCACTTAGGGATAGCTATGAAATAAGTCCCGAAACAAAAAAGCTGGTGCTGGAATATGCAGAAAAGATCAACTATTCTCCCAATCCCATTGCATTAAGTCTGAAAGAAAGAAGAAGCCGCTCCATCGGGGTAATTGTTTGCGAAATTGCGAATAGCTTTTTTTCCCAGGTAATCAATGGCATTGAATCCATTGCTTATAATAATGGTTATAATGTTATCATCGCTCAAAGCCGTGAATCATTTGATCGCGAGGTAATGAATCTTCAATATTTAACTTCCCGTTCCATTGACGGGCTGATCATTTCTGTTTCTACCGAAACAAATGATTTTTCCAATTTCAGGCAACTGAATGAGAAAGGAATGCCGATCGTTTTCTTTGACAGGATTGTAGATGAAATTCAAACTCATAAAGTAATTGTTGATAATTACAAAGGAGCTTACGAAGCGACGGCTCATCTTATTAAAAACGGGTACAGCCGTATTGCCACTTTAGCCAATGCCAGGGTTCTTTCAATAACCAAAGAAAGACTTGCGGGGTATAAAGCGGCCCTTGCCGATCACAATATTGAAGTAAATGAATCGATGATAAAATATTGTCACCATGGAGGCATGATACTTTCAGAAGTAAGCGAGGCCATGAACGATCTTTTAAATTTAAAACCAAGGCCCGATGCTTTTTTTGCGACCTCCGATAAACTGACAACAGGTTGCCTGCGCATACTAAAATCAAAAGGTGTGGATGTACGAAATGAAATAGGTTTGGTCGGTTTTTCCAACACCGATCTGACTGAGCTACTCGACCCGCCCCTTACCGTTATAAAACAACCCGCATTCGAAATGGGTGAAATAGCTACAAAACTTCTACTTCAACTGATAGAAAGTAAACGACCGGTTACCGATTTTGAGACAAAAGTGCTGGCTACGGAACTTTTTATCCGCGGATCAACAAAAAAGAAAAAAACGAAAGAAATGGCTGACCAGTAGGCCAGGTACAGATATAAGTTTCGTCATCCCATTTTAAATAGTATTATTTATCCTGCATTCTTTTTCTTTATCTATTGTCTTTTATCTTTTATCTATTTCTTACATTTATTCATTATTCATTCCTCAATAAAAATCAGTTATGAATGTTCTTGCAACGAAAGACTACATTATTTTTTTTATTTATTTTATTGTTGTGGCTGTTTATGGGTATTGGATTTATTGGAAAAAGAAAAAAGCGGTTACAGATACAAAAGATTTTTTTCTTGCCGAAGGGGCACTTACCTGGTGGGCAATCGGCGCCTCGCTGATCGCTTCAAATATTTCTGCAGAACAATTTATCGGTATGAGCGGTTCCGGTTTTAAAATGGGGCTGGCTATTGCAACTTACGAATGGATGGCAGCGGCTACTCTTATTATTGTTGCCGTATTCTTTATGCCGGTTTATTTAAAGAATAAGATCTACACCATGCCGCAGTTTTTGAACCAGCGATATAATTCAACGGTGGCCATGATCATGGCGATCTTCTGGTTGCTTCTGTATGTTGTGGTAAATCTCATGTCAATTCTTTATTTGGGCGCTCTCGCTATCAGTGGCATC
>Ga0184636_1000108_pt1 | contig 19436 bp, 16 predicted proteins | sample PLM3_60_b2_FD_133164 | JGI IMG/M metagenome (GOLD analysis project Ga0184636, IMG submission 133164) | Groundwater sediment microbial communities from an aquifer in East River, Colorado, USA - PLM4_90_b2 | ecosystem: Environmental > Terrestrial > Soil > Riparian zone | place: USA: East River... | reverse complement strand
TCTTCTCTTGTTAAGAATTCATTAATTGCTTCAATATCTTGAGGATTTCTTAATGAAAAGTCTTTCCAATTTTCACTAAATACTTTATCAGCTAATCCTCGAAGTTCTGGATTACTTATTTTTGTTTTTGTTTGATTTGCGAATAGTGGTTTTTTAACTGAACAGGATATAATGTAGACAAGACCACGTCGTACCACATCTCCTGTAAAAGTTCCTTTAAATTCTTTATTGAGGATTCTAGTAATAGCTGTTTTAATTCCAGTAGTTGGAGTTCCTCCATCTTGACATTCAGCTCCATTAACAAAACAGAGACATTTTTCTGGTCCTTTAGTCCACTTAAGTGCGATTTCAATTAAGTTATTTCCATCAGATATTTTTCCTATAATATTATTTTTATGAATTGGAGTTTTAACTATATTATTCAATAAATCTATTATTCCATTTTTTGAACAATATTCTTCTGTTTTTTTATTTTCCATGTCAGTAATTACAAAAGTAATTCCTGGTAAAAGATAAGACATGTCTTTTACTTTTTTTGCAATAAGTCCATAATCAAATTCAAGGGGTTCAGCAGAAAAGACCTCTTGGCTGGGAACAAAGTAGATATAAGTACTCGTCTCTTCAGTCGGATTCCCTTTAACCGCAACTTCTGTCTTAGGGATACCTTTATCAAATTCAAGTGTCCATTCAAATCCATCTCTTTTGGTAATAACTTTAAAATAATCACTAGCACAATTGATAGCACTACTGCCAATTCCATTAAGCCCACGAACACTTGTATAACTTTCACTATTAAATTTTGCTCCCGAGTGGCTCTCTGTTAAAAGTGTAACTAGAACCTCTTTAATATTTCCTTTAGGTCCACGAGGAATACCTCTTCCATAATCTTTTACTGAAGCAGCATTTTTCCAAACTTCAATTTCAATTCTTTTTCCAAATCCAACAATTGCTTCATCAAGACTATTACTTATAATTTCAAATAATCCATTTATAGCACCTTCATTATCTGGAGAACCTAAATACATTCCAACACGAATTCGCACAGCATTACAAAAATTTAGTTGTTCTATATCATCTGCACCATAAGTTTGTTTTACCATCTTATTCTCCATTTCCAAATATTTTGCTCCATTGGCAGTCTTCTAAAGATATATCATCACGGAATCCAATAAATTTTGGATGTCTGATACTGGCTTCTGTTGTTTCCATTCCAGTTATTTCAATTGGACGCATGATAATATTATCTGGTTCAATTATAAATAAATCTTTTAATGCTTCTGATAAACCTGAAACAAAACAAATTGGAACTATTTTTTCATCTTTATAAACTCCAACTTCAAGAGACCCTGGCCAACCCATTAAATATGGTTTTGTTACCGCTTCAATTGGATCTCCATTTAAATAATCTTGATAAAAATCTCCAATTATTTTCTTTTTAGTTTTAGAATTTTCCCAATATATCCAATTTGATAATTCTTTACCAAGATAATCTCTAGTTGGTTCAGTAAAATTTCCAGTAAAAAAACAATCAATATTATTTTGAAATTCTTTTTTAATTTTAATTGTTTTCCAAGCAGTTCTTTTTCCAGGAGTTACTTTTGAATTTAAGTTTACAAGAACACAACCTTCTTCACCATTTTCAAACGCTTTTCCAATGAAGTCGAAAATTTCTGTTGCTCCAGTTACTAAATCAACATGATCTATATAAACAAATTCACCTAATTCAAAAATTGATTTTAAGGTTTTAATTCTGAATACATATTCTTTATCCATCAAATGAATCCCATTTAATGCCCAAATATCAAATACATAAAATCTAGGATGACATTTTTTTTGAGCAATTAACGAATTTTTAACAAGAGAGCCAGTATAAGTTCTAATTGCGCCACTAGTTTCCCCTGGGACATAAATTTCTCCTAAAATACAAGTACCTGGATTAAAATTTCTTTTAATCCAATCTGTAATGAACGGTAAATGATGATTTAAGTTGTGTATTTCTTTTGCTTTTGTTCCTCGACCAAGAATATATATTTCACCATCTATATCATAAATAGCCCTTAAATATTCTCCATCTTTTTTAATAGTTGCGCCATAAGCCCCTGTTAAGATAGCTTGTTTAATTTTTTCTTTTTTATCAGATGTTTTTGCTGGCATATCCCAGTATTTTTCACATTCTAATTCTCTATATAACATTTTGTAACTCTTTCCTTACTCTCATAAGTATTTTACCAAGTTTATTTTGTCCACCTCTTACTTTATCTACTCCCCAATATGAGTCTCCCCAAAAGTTTCCTTCAACTAATTCTTCACTACCAGTTGCAAGAAGTTGTTCTTTTAAATCAGAATTATTTTTAAATTTATTTAAAACTAAATCATACATAACTTGATCTTTAATAAATTCCCAATCTTCTCTAATTCGAACTGTTCTTCCTCTTCTTTTTGCAAGTCCAGGAGTTGATGCAGATGCAATAAAAAGTCTATTATTCTCATCTTTTACTTTAGCAGCTTGGAAAGCATGTTCAACACTTATATATTTATGTCCTTTGTAATAGATGTTACAAATATAAAAATTACTTAAAAATTCATAGTTCCCTGAGAAAAAATCTATCATATTTTTGTACCTCTTTTATTATATATATTTATATTATATCATAAAAGATTAAAAAAGTCAAGTTATTTCTTGACTTTCTCCTCTTACTGCATCTAAAAATTGTAAAAAAGTTAATGTTGGTAATATTCCTTTTAAATGAGTTGAATATTCATCCATAACATTTGTTAATATACTATAAAGTTCTCTTTCTTCAACATCTATTTCTAAATCTGAAAAAACTTCTTTATAAAATTTTGCAGCTCTTTTAAAATTTTGATCTAAATATACTGGATTTTGTAGGCTAGTCATAATAAAACCAATATATGAAACTCCCATTACTTCAGCAATTCTATATATTATTTGTTTTGTTAGTCCTTTTCTTTTTTTAGCTTCTTGAATAGCATAAGTCATATTATCTAAATAACCAACAATATTATCTTTACAAGTATATTCATTTTCATTTATTCTAGTAATAGAATCTTTTCTATAATTCCAACAATATACATTATGTTCTATAAAAATTGGTTTTTCTTTTTCTTCTGTTATGCACAGTTGCGCGAATGTATTAAAACCATTGTCTTCATTAGCTCTTGTTTCATTAAATCTAATTCCATATTTATCAAGAAAACTTCTTTTATATAATTTGGCGAACATCCAAATAAATCTCTTCTTTCTATCAATAAACATTAAATTTGGAGCATATGTAGCTTCTTCAAATTTTGCCGCAACCATACTGTTAGTAGCATATTGTGGGTAAGTAAATGGTTCAAATAATAATTCTAAAGCATATGGACCTTGGAATGTATCGTCAGCGTCAATAAATGTTATATATGGTAAAGAAGTATTATCTATACCATATTGTCTTGCGACCCCTGGACCTCCATTCTTTGGAAGAATTATTTCTTTAATATCTAAATATTTTGAAAAATAATCAACAATATCTTTATACCCAGTATCATCTGCATCATTACAGATAGTAACTTTAATATCATCTTTAATTGTTTGCATAATTATAGAACCAAGTGTTTTAATAATTGTATCTTGTGCTTTATAAGCAGGAATAATAATATCAATTTTCTTCATATTTTACCTCTTTTATTTTTTCTAAAAACTGATAAAAAGTTAAAATAGGTATTCCAGAAAGTAAAGTATCTCTCTTTTTATATAATGTTTTTAAAATTATTCCATCTTTAAAATTTTTATCTAAAACTAAATCTAAATATTGGTAAATTTCATTATAAAATTTTACACAAGCTTTAAAATTTATTTCTTCATATTTAGGTTTTCCATAAATACATTCCATATAAAAAACATATAAATCTGCCATTGTTACTATTGATTCTTGACGAACATAATGAGAATTTGCAATTCCAGCTTTTCTAGCGTTTTTTATTGCATAAATAATATTATCAACATAACCTGGAATATTATCAAGATATAAAAAATCTTCTTTAGATCTTGTAATAGAGTTTGGATTTGAAAACCAACAATATACAATTTGATTTAATTTAACTTGTCTTTCTTCTTCATCAATTGCAACTAACCTCATCCAATGATTGAAACCTACATCTTCATTAACTCTAGAATCATTAAATCTTATTTTATATTTATCAATAAATGATCTTCTATATAGTTTAGCGAACATCCAAACATAATTTTGGGGAATTTCTATAAAATGTAAAGTTGGTTCTTTTACTTCTAAATAATGTTTACCACAAACAGAGCAGCAAGTTCCAGAGTTTTCAGCACTTTTTAATAAAGATTCTAAAGCAAATGGTCCATATAAAGTATCATCAGAATCACAAAAACTAATATATTTACAGTTTGTATTATCTATTCCATGTTGGCGTGCAATTCCTGGCCCACTATTCTTCTCTAAAACTAATTCTCTGATATCTAAAAATTTTGAATAATGATCAATTATATCTGAATATCCAATTCCATCAGCATCATTAACAATTGTTACTATTGTATCATTTGATATTGTTTGCATTGAAATTGAATCAAGAGTTTTAATAATTGTTTTTTGAGATTTATAAGCAGGGATTATTATATCAATCAATTTGCATTCTTGGATCATATGGAGCTCTCCTTATTGCATTAAACCATTGCATGAATGTTAGTTCAGGCATTAAGTCTTTTAACATATTTAGTCTTAAATTTGAGTGATGTGTCATTCTTTTATTTAAAAATTCTTTATCTATTTCACTTTCATAATCTTTAAATATTTCATTGTAAAAACGAACACAAGCAAAAATATTTCCTTTTTTATTTTTTTCATTAAAAGCAAAGGCTCCACAATATATATAATAAAGATTAACCATTACTTCTATTTTCTTTTCATTAATTTTATTTTTATTCTCAGGAGTTCTTTCTTCAGCTCCTTTAATTGCATAAATTTCATTTTCTACAAATCCAGGCAAATTTTTCGCATAAATATAAGAAAAATTATCTACTCTTGTAATAGAATTTTGATTCTCAATCCAAGAATACATTGGTTCTGGAAGAAAAACAACTTCTTGCTCATCTTGTCCTGGTAAACATAAATCAAAGAGAGTATTAAATCCAACATCTTCATTTGCTCTAGTTTCATTAAAACGAATATTTTTATCATTTATATAAGATTTTCTATATAATTTACCAAAGACCCAAACTAAACTTCTTTCATGAATACTTAAATTAAAATTAGGAATAGATTGGTGTTCATAAAAACTAGGTACAACCATATTACATTTTGGATATTTATTCATTGTTTCTAATAAAATTTCAAACACAAATGGTCCATTATATGCATCATCAGCATCCATAAAAGTAAGAAATTCATTTGATGTATTATCCATTCCGTATTGTCTAGCTACACCGGGACCGCCATTATTTGGCATTACTATCTCTTTAATTTTAAAATATTTTGAAAAATCATTTACATATTCTTCATAACCTATTCCATCTGCATCATTTACAATTGTAACAGATATTTTATCTATAATTGTTTGGCAAGCAATTGATGATAATGCTCTAACTATAGTTTTTTGTGCTTTATACGCTGGAATAATTATATCAATTAACTTTTCTTGACTCATATTGTGCGCTCCTTATTGCTTCAATAAATTGTAAAAGAGTTAGTTCTGGTAAAATACCATGTAACATTTGAATTTTTTCAGCAGCATATTTTTCTATTTGTAAATCTAAATAATTTTTTGGCAATATTTTTTCATAATTTTTAAAGATTTCATTATAATATTTCACACAAGCATATATATTTTCTTTTTTATATTTGTCATTTATACTTATCACTCTATTATATAAATAATAAAGTTCTACTAAAAGTTCAATTTTTAAGTCATTAATTTTACTATTAAAAGGATTCCTTTCTTCCGCTCCTCTGATTGCAAAAATCATACTTTCAACATAATCTGGTAAATTATCTTTATAAGCATTTTCAAAACCATTTTTTCTAGTAATTGATTCCTCATTAAAACTTCTTAAACCTAAATATTTATCTAAGTATAATACTTCTTCTTCACAGTCATTACTTCTACACAACTGCAAAAGAGTATTAAAACCAGCATCTTCATTTGTTCTAGTATCACTAAACTTAATATCAAGTTTTTCTATAAAATTTCTTTTATATATCTTACAAAAAACTGTAACAGGATCTCTATCATGAATAAATAATTCTAGTTCTGGAAGATATGCTTGTTCTAAAAATCCTGCACTAATCATAATACATCTATCATACTTATTCATTTCTTTTAACATCATTTCCAATGCAACAGCAGATTCATAAGTATCGTCTGCATCAATAAATGTTATATAGGGGCAATTTGTATTATAAATTCCTGTTTGTCTGGCGGCGCCGGCACCCTCATTATATAAAGAATCAATTTCTTCAATATCTATAAATAAATCAAATTTTTCTATAATATTATAATATTCCTCTCCACCATCATTTACAATTGTTATCTTACATTTATCAACTATACTTTGCATAACTATAGATGATAGTGTTTTTACAATTGTTTTACTAGAATTATACGCGGGAATTATAATATCAATAAGTTTTTGTTGAGTCATATTGCGCTCCTTCTAATGCTTTAAGAAATTGAACAAATGTATAATGAGGTATTATTTTTTTAAATTTATCTAATTTTACATCTAAATGATAAATTATTTGTTCTTTTAATAAATCTTCATCCATATTATTTTTACAATCTTTAAATACTTCATTATAGTATTTTATTACAGCATAAGTATTTTTATCTCTATATTTTTCTGCTTGAGGAGAATTTAAAAGATCATTATAAATAAAATAAAGATGAGTTATTATATCAATTGTCTTTATATCAATTTTATCTTTTTTCAATTTTAATTCTTTTGCTTTTTCAACAATGTAAATTGAATTATCAACATAACCTAAAAGACTATCATTATAATAAAAATCATAATCATCTTTTCTAGTTATTGATTTTTTATTAAATGTCCAAAAATAAAGTGGCATGTCAATATAGTCTATTTCTTCATTTTCTAAACATAACCAGTAAATAGTATTAAAAGCAACATCTTCATTTGCTCTAATATCACTAAATCTTATATCAAATTTTTCAATGAATGAGCGCCTATAAATTTTAGAAAATAGAAATATAATATTTAGTGGCGGCTCCACTATACTTCTATTTGCCTGTTCTTTAAAAAATCTTCCTATAACTAGATTAATTTTAAGATTATATGCAATTTTATTGTAAAACATTTCTATAGCAAGTGGTATTGAAAAAGAATCATCAGCATCTACAAACATAAGAAAAGGACAGTCAGTATTATCAATACCAAACTGCCTCGACACACCAGGTCCACCATTACTATCTCTAGTAATTTCTTGAATGTCCATATATTTAGAATAGTAATTAACTATTTCATTATAATCATTTCCATTATCATTTACAATTGTTATTTTACATTTATCTATTAGTGTTTGGTTTAATATAGACGCTAGTGTTTGAACAAGCGTATCGTGATTATTATAACAAGGTATAATAATATCTATTAGTTTATTCATATCTCCTTTCTACTCCTTTGTTATAGGTAAATTAAAATAAATCCAGTGACTCCTTAAGTAAACGAAAAATTTCGTAACTACAATTGTAGTACTGTTACTATCTAAGGCCTAACAGCTTCTTTGCCCCCGGATGTATATTACCCTTACTCCTAACTAATTTCACCTAATTTATACATAGTGATCCTGCGTAGACAACAGGTTTGACAATTCTTCTATTTTTATATCAGGAAAAACTACGAGCTGGCGGCCGCCAATAATGACTTATTTGGTAGAATATTATGAAATATAGATAGAAGACCGTATCCGTCTCTTACGTGGGTGGATAAGCCCGCAGTTTTTTAAAGAGGCTTCCTGTATATCCCTCTAATATTAAATTATAATTTACCTATAATATAATTATAACACAAATATATAATTATGTCAAGAGTTTGCTTGCGTCAACTGCAAGTCTATCAACAAGACTGTTATAGGTATTACCACTATGTCCTTTTATCTTTAATATTTTTATATTTTTGTTCTTCATTGCTTTATATTTTAAAAGTTCTTCCCAATGTTCTCTATTTTTTACTGGTTCTTTTTTAGCAGTAAGAAATCCATTTCTTTTCCAATTGTCCATCCATTCATTATATCCATTAACACAATACGCTGAATCAGAATAAACAACTATATCATTTTCATTTGGATAATTATGAATAAAATAATTTAATCCATTACAAATAGCAAGAAGTTCACAAATATTATTTGTAGTATAATTTAATCCTTCTGCAGCAGTATGTATAACATTATTATTTTTTACTATACAAAAAGACCAACCACCAGGGCCGGGATTGAAACTGCAAGCGCCATCTGTGTAAATTTCAATTTTAGTCACTTAATTTTTCCTTTCCAAATGATTCTACAAATTCTTGATATTGTTCAGGATATTCTTTTTCGGCAATATCTAAATATTTATTTAATGATTTCTCAATTCCTTCACATTCATTCATGAGTTTTTCTGCTTTTTGAGCTTTTTGTTTTTGAAGTTTCCAAAGAGATAATACTTTATCTACTATTTGATTGAATGTCATTTATTTATCCTCTGTTTTTTATTTTTAGGTAGTCGCGCAATCATATATTTTATATTTCTTTACGACTGCGCGAGTATTTAATTCCCATATTTCTCCTATATAATTATATTATATCATAATTTTTTATTAATGTCAATTAATTGTCACAATCATCAAATGATTCATCATCTTTTCTTTCAAATTCACTAATTATAATTTCATTAATATGTTTTCCAACTTCACTAATAGAACTGGCCATTAATTCTTTATCATGTTCATTATCAAGTAATTTAAAATCTTTTGGAAGACATTTTTCCATTTTTTTTGCATAAGTTATAATTTTATTTAATAATTCAATTGCTCTATATAATTCAATTTCAATATCATTTTTGTCTAAATATGAATTTAATAATTTTTTTAAATTTTTAGAATTTATGTATATTTCATCATCTTTTTGAATAATATCAAAATTAGATTCAATTAAACACATTGGACATACTGGTCTTTTATCAGTCAACATTTTACAATGTTTTGAACAAAACTTAATATTTAAATCCATATCATTTCCCTCATTTTTTATTAAGATTTTATTGTTCGTCTTCTATTTTAATAATTTTGGTACTGAGAAGAGTCTCTTCACTATTATCATTAAATTTTATTTTTAAAAAATTTCTACTTGCTCCAGTAATAACAATATCTGAAGCTTCTACATTTCCTTCTTTTAATCCATATTTTACTTTATCATTTATTTTAAATTCAGCCATATAAACCTCCATAAAAAAGAAAGGGAGAGATTTCTCTCTCCCTATTGTTTTAATAATTTTTCTTTAGTAAGTGGACCGCATTTTCCATCAACTAAATTTGATTTAAATACTTCACTTTGGAATTGTTTAAGATCTTTATCAGTTTGAGTACCAAATAATCCATCTATTTTTGTTTTATATTTCTTATTTAATTCAAATTGTAACCACTTTATATTTTCTTTTGTCATTTTTTTATTTCCAAGATATAAAGTAATTTCAGGAAATTTATAAGGATTTTTTGGTTTTTCAATTGGTTTGATAGGTTCGGTTATATAATTTATTAATGGACAAATACTCCATCTTACCCAAGGTCTATCTTTTAAGTTTGTAATTATTACTCCATAATCAATACCTCTAGCTTCTACTACCTTTCCATTACCAATGTATACACCAATATGTCCTGTAAAATGAACTAATACTCCAAGAAGATCTGGCATTTCTGTCATTTTATTTCCTTTCTTTATTGCTTTTTCATAATAACTATCGGCTGAAAAATCAACTTCTAAAAAAACATCAATCATTCCAGAACAATCATAAGCAATTTGTCCAATTTTTGTTCTTGCTTTTGCAATATATTTTGAAGTATATAGTTTAGGATATTGTTTTGCTTTTATTTGAATTAAATGTTCAGTAATCACTTTCCCATTAACTCCATAAACATATGGATGTCCAACAATTGAAAGAGCAAATTTAATTAATTCAAGATTATTCTTCACCATTTGCTATCGCCTCTTCGGCCTCCTGTTCTGTCATAAGAGGAATTGGAATCTCAGATGCAATAGCTTTTATTTCAGTTTTAAGAAGTGGAAGTTGTACTTCAATTGCATTTATAATAATTTCATCAAGAGATCCTGTTGCATTTTGAAGGATATTGAGTCCAGCAATAGACATAATCTCTTTAACTCTATCTGTTGATTTTTGAAGAGCAAGTTTTGCATCTTCTTCCGTAAAATTCCCATCAGCTTTTAGAGCTTTTACATAGGTTTCTTGAGTTTCAATAATTGCTTTTGTTACAGCATCTTCAAGTTCAACTCTAGCTTCTTTTAAAAGTTTTTGTATTTTTTCATTTTTTATTATTTCTAGTTTTTCATCTAGAAATGCTGAAAGTTTTGCAACTCCCCAAATAATTAATGGACTAATAATTCCTGTTAGGATTAGAGCAAAAATATCATCGAAATTCATTTTTAATCACTCCTTTTTTATTTTACAGACAGAATTCATCTCTTTTAAATTCAAAAGAGTTGAAATTTCTTCTGTTTTTTTAGTTAAATAATATTTAATTTCCGCAGTTGCTTTTGAAAAGAATAAATATTCCAAAGATACAAATCCAATTATATTTTTTCCTTTATCATATATTGCACTGCAAAAAATTGATTTTACATTTTTTGAATTAAAAAATTCATAGATTGTAAAATGATTTATGTCTTTTAAATAATTAATATTTTCAATATAACAAAATCCATTAAGTTTTATTTCATTATTTATATAAGATAACAAACTTCTAAATTGATTTTGAAATTGTGTTTTAAAAGGTTGTACTCCAATTGACACTTGTTCATTTGTACAACTAACTTTTAAAAATGGATTGCCAACTAAATCTCTCATTCCATTATGATATCTAATAACTGAAGCTCTTGAACAACTAGAAAAATCTCTTAATTCTTTTAAATGAACTTCAATTTGATTTTCAATTTCTTCTTGTAATTTATCTTCTGTAATGCCATGTTCATGGTCACAGTTGATCGAAATTATTCTTTCAAAATAATCTTTTTGCATTACAAGAATTTCATCTACTTTCTTTTCATATTTTTTTTGGTAACGTTCTTTTTCTTCTGCTAATTTTTTAAGTTCATTCTCATTTGCTGTTTCTAAATCTTTAATTCTTTTTTCTCTATTATTTTCATACAAAATAAATAAAAAAAGAACAATTGCTCCAGAAGCCAATGGAAGACCAATATCACCGACTACTTCTAAAAATCTTATTAAATCCATGCCATTCTACCATCCCCTTAAAAATTTTTAGTAATTTGAGAGTGGTATTTCTACCACTCTCGATGTTATTATTCTGTTGTTACTACTGGATTAAACATTCTACCTATTGTATAAATAGGAATTGGAGAAATTGGCATATCAAAAATATCTTGAAGAAAATCATCTGCATCAATCATAAAATATCCTTCTGCTAATTTTCTAACTTCACTTAAGAAAGTTCTTAATCCAACCACATATTTATAATTCCCATTTAAATAAGATGTTTCTTCTGATGTTAAAGTGGCTTTAACAACACTACCTGTTATTGAACAATCTTTTATAATTAATCCATCATTAATATAAATTCCCATTTTTGAAATAGCTCCAGTTAGAGGCATTAAGCTACCATCTGGATTTCTAACGGTAATTTCTAAAGTGATTGTTTCTCCAGCTGAACCTGTTAAATTATCATTTTTCTCTGGTAACACTATACATACCTCCAAATAGATTTTTACTATCTGCTGTTTTAAAAACTAGATTTTTAGTTTTTTGAACAAATATTAAATTTTTTATCGTTCTTCTATAAATATATGTTTTTGATAGGGTGATAAATTGAATATCTTTAGTATTTGTAGTCCATACTTTTGTTATTGTGAATATTCTAATATATTGAAATATAAATAAAGTACAATTAATTATTATTGAATCTGCACAAATTATTCCAATTAAAATATGAATTGTACTTTTTGAATAACTAATTTCAAGTATTTCAGCAGTTGCAATTGCTATATCGTTTTGAATAACTTTAGACATAATAGTATAAATTACTGGATTTAGAATTATAGTATTAGAGTCTGCAATAGAAGTATAAATATCAATTCTAATACTAATTACTGGAGAAATAAATTCTCCTATAGAATTACAAATATTATTATAAATATTTGTATCTCCAGATATTAGAATAGATAATATTTCAGCAGTAGAATTAATTAAAGTTACAAAGATTATTTTATTAATAAAACTTTCAATTGTAGGATAATTAAATTCCGCAATAGATTCTATAATATTTATAGAAATTATTTTAGAAACTAAAATTAATGGTTCTATAAAATCAGTATTACTATCTTTTGTTGTGTCAACAATGGTTACAGAAATATTGATTATTGGATTAATAAAAATTGCAGTTGAAAGAATAGTATTAGGAATTATTATAATATTTTGATCTGTTACTATTGTTGGATTAATAATATTTGCAGATGAAATAAATATAGTTTGATAAATTACTATCGCTGTTATTCCTTGTAAATTAGGTGAAATAAAGACTGTATTAGACTGCGCACTTTCACATAAAATAGTTGTTGATCTAATTGTATATATTAAACTATTAAGAATTTCTGCATTAGATTCAAAGATATTTATTTGTACAATTCCAGAAACTGAAATTATAGGATTATTTATTTCTGCTATTGCTTCTTTAATTGATCCATAAACAACACTTGAAGTACTAACTGATGGATTTATAATAGTTGCATTACAATATGCAATTGGAGCATTATCAACATCAATGATGATTATAGAATTGGTAGTTATTTGTGCATTTGCTTCACAAATATTAATATTAATTATAGTACTAGAAGTTGTTAAAATATTTGAATTTAATAATTCAGCACTAGCTTCTTTTAATAAATCATTTATTAAAATATTCCAAGTAATATAAATTAATGGATTAATAAATGTTGCACCTGCATAACACATATCATTTAAGATTACTTTATTTCTAATTGTTATTATATTACTATTAAGAATTTCAGCAATTGAATTTGAAGAAATGTGATAAATAGTTGTTTGAGTAGTTCCATTAAGAGAAGGATTAAATATTACCGCATCACTAATTATTATATTTGGACTAATAATAGTATTAATTATTCCACTAATTGAAGGATTAATCATTACTGCATTAGTATTAATAATTGTAGAAAGAATATCTTTTTCTAATTTTATTTCAGGATTTATAATATTACAACTACTTTCAATTATTATTGAAATTATAATTATATTTATTATAGCGAGAATTGATGGATTTAACATTTCTGCATTGCTGTAGCTTATTGGCGCATTATCTATACCAGTAATAATAATTATTGGAGATACTTTTTGAGCACTGGCATTAGCAATTTCAATTACTACAGTATTATTTGTACTAGTAATTATTGTTGGATTTAACTTTTCAGCGGTTGAACTGCATAAAGTATGAATAATAATTTTTGAAATTATTACTGATGGAATATTAAATAAAGTAGTAGCAGTCGCGCAATCTGTTAATATAGTTTTACTAACATTGATTGTTGGTGCAATCATTACTATATCACTTGTAGCAATTTCACTATTAATAATATCTGAAATTATAACTACTGGACTAATAATAATACTTGTTGAAAGAATTATTGTTTGAGAAATAGATACATTCCAAGTTTTATCAATTGTTGGATTAAGAACTTCAGCAATTGATTCACAAACTGTACTTAATATTAAACTGGTTTTTGTTATGTAAATAACTGGTTCTAATACTAGAGCATTTGAAGAAGTTTGAGATATAACAATATAACAATCTCCATGAACTTCGGGAGAAATACAAACTCCATTAGTATTTGCAATTGTATGAATTATTACCTTATCAACTGTAATTCTTGGAGCAATAAAGATTGCGCCAGAATCAATAATTGTTGCGGTAATTGACTTATTAATAACAGCAGTAATTAATGGATTTAACATTTCAGCAGTTGAAAGTACAATTGGAGAATTATCAATATCGGTAATGATTAATGATGGTGAAAGTATTGCCGTTGTTGCGCCACCAATTTCGATAGAAATAACACTACTTCCAGAAATAGTAGGAGAAAGAATTAATGCATTACTTTCATTTGTAGTTCCATTTATTATTTTTGAAATATTTATCTTTTGAAGTAGAATTTCAGCATTTGCTATTCCAATTTGTCCATTAATAATTGTGTTTATTACACTTAAAATTGTTGGATTTGTCATTATAGCAATTGTAATAATGCTTTCTGGATAAATATTTTTATTACCAGCAGTTACAATATTAGGATATTCTAATGATTCATTAGCATTTGCAATAGTAATAAAGATAACAGATGATGTAGTAATAGTACAATTAAGTAACTCTGCACTACTTTCTTTTGTTAAATCTTGAACAATTTTTGAAGAAGAAATAGAAGGAGAAATTATTAATGAAGTTGCAATTTTTATTTCATCTTGCAAATCACAAGTTATAATAATATTTGGATTAATAATAATAGCATTTGCAGTTTTAGTTTCTGAAATAATAGTTTTTGAAAGTTTAATTTCAGGATTAATTAAAATTGCAGTAGATTCAATAATTGATACAATAATAGTATTATTAACTACAGCTAATACAGTAGGACTAACCATAATTGCATCTGTATAAATTATTGGTGAATTATCGACATCTGTTATTATTATTGCTGGAAATAGTATTTCAGCAGTTGTTATTACAATTGTTGCATTTGAAACAGATGATGTTAAAACAACAACATTATTTACATTAGCATTTGCTTCTGCGGGAATATGTATAATAACCTTAGAAGAAATAATAGATGGATTATTAATACTTGCATCACTAATAACAATTATTAGATCAATAATGTCTGAAACTATTATTATTAGACTATTTATTGATGCTGTCGCAGTCATTATCTCACTATCTATAATACATGAAATAAATATTGCTGGAGGATTAATCTCACTTGTTGTAATTGCAATTGTTTGATTAATAATAGCATTAACTTCATTTTCAAAAGAAATAGTTGGTAATAAAATATCAGCAGTTGCATCATTAATAGGAATAATAATTTGTTCAGCATCAAGTAATACAATATTTGAATCATTACTTATATGTTCATTTACAAATCTAACAACTTTATATTGATAATCATGGGTGTTATAGAAATCTGTAGTAGTATCATCATAAGTTGTTTGAGTAAATGAAATAGTATCAATTAATATATATTCTCCACCATCAGTTGAACGATAAATACGATAACCATCATTAATAGTACCTTTATCTATTATTGGATTATTAATACTACCATCTGAATTAATTATTGTGCTATTAATTATAATATTTTCATTCGTTGTTATTTCACAAATAATAAATAAAGAAGTTGCAAAACATACTTCAGAATTAATTATTGAATTACTAGTTGTATAAATATCAACATTTAATTTTTCAGCAATCGCGTTGCCTATTGTAATATCTGTTATACAATTTATTATTCCACTAATTGTAGGAGAATAACATTCAGCACTTGCTAAACTTATTGATATACTATCTTCGTCTGAAATAGAAACTGATGGGTCATTAAATAAAGAATCTGCAACACTTATTATACTAACTATTATACAACCAAAATCTCCTATTTCAGCAACTATTGATGGATTATTAGTATCAGCAGATGAATTACCTATTTCACTAATTATTATAATATTTGTTTCGGTAAGAATAGTTGGATTATCAATACCAGCAATTGAGTTACCTATTGTATGAATAACTCCACCATCAATATTTATTATAGGATTATTAATATCTGTAATTGCTTCTGCACCAATATGTTCTATTACTTTTGATATATTAATAGTTGGAGATAAGATATCTGACACAGAAAGACTTATTGTTGAATTATTAATACTTGAGATATCAATTAAAGGATTATTTATACTACCTACAGATAGTCCAATTATATGGATACTTCCACCATCTATGGTTATTGAAGGATTATTACTATTAGCATCTGAAGTTGCTTGAGTTTGAGTTACTGTTGCATTTGGATTAACATTACTAATTGTTGGAATATTAAATTCGGCATATGATATATTTTGAACGTTGTGAGTTACTACTGTACTTAAACTATAATCTACTACTACCCAAACAGCATCAATAGAATGTGTTGATGATGTAGCTGTATTTTTACGGTCACTGTCAATATATACTCTCATGTTTTCACTATTTAATTCAGTAACTGTCCAAGTTCCTCCAGAAGTAGATGCTTCAGTATCACTTGTTGGAAAAGTAGTATCATTATATTGAGTTCCACGTAAAGTAGTAGTGTAAGCTATTTGTGTGTAGGCATAATCAAATAATGCAGATGCTCCTGATGACCATTTTCTATCAATATAAACTGTGACTGAATTAATAGTTGCTGCAGTTGGGATAGAAAATGCTGTAATTCCTAAAATTAACTGAGCAGTTGCATTACGAGCTGTAGAAGTCCATGTAGCATAGTTTGCATTATCATTTGAATAGGTGTTTGCACCATTGGTATAAAGAGTAGCACTAACTACTGAACTAGCATATTGTGTTTGTGTTGCCATAGTTATCTACCTCCTTAAACCCAGGACAAATGAGCAATATTGTTTAACTCATAAGCTGTTAAAATTGGTGGCGCGAGAACTGCTTCGTAGTTTGGTTCAGTCATTATCGCTGTAGCTAATAATTGATTACTAATTATTATCGCATCTACAATAATTTTTGGTTCATTAAATAATGCAGTTGAAGTAGCACTAATGTGAATTGATGTTGAATCAGTTGAGATATTAGGATTTAATATTTCTGCATTTGATAATATAATTGGTGAATTGTCTACATCTGTGATTACCAATGAATTTTGTAATATTTGAGTAGTTGCATTAATAATTATTGAAATAATTATAATATTTGTTGAAATAATAATCGTTGAATTTAATACTTCCGCATCTGATAAAAATATTGGTGAATTATCAATACTTGAAATATTAATTATTGGTTCAATTCCTGATGCTGTAGTTGATGCTATAGTAGCAGAAATTGTAGCAGAAACGTCCGTACCTAATAACGGATTAATAAAATATCCATTTGCCTCAGCTACACTACCAGAGATTGAAACAACTTTGGTAGTTAATAGTGAAGGAGGAGTTCCACTTGCATTTGATTGCGCGATTATAAATGCAATAAGTACATTCCATGTTATATAGATGACTGGATTATTTTCACTTGAAATTGCACCAGCTTCTATAGAGGTTATTGTTGCTCCACTATATATATTAGGAATATTAGTTTGTGCAGTTGAATTTGCAATTGTTTGTAAAATATCTTTGTTTAATCTTGCAATAGGAATTACTTTTGAAGCATTTGATTGTGCTACAGTTGATATTATTATTGCACTTATAAAAATATTAGGATTATTTTTAATTGCATTCGCTGTTACTATTGTATGATTAATTATTATAGAAATTTTAATTGTTGGATTAACTTTTTCTGCTGATGCTATACTAATGGTATGGATTATTAATCGATCTGGAACTATAATTTGAGATGCTATTAGTGATGCAGTTGTAATTGCTTGTGTATGAGTAATTATTGCATTTGGCTGATTTGCTTCATAATATTCTTCTGTAATATTTGAAAATGATGAATATATATAATTAGAAAATTCTCTAATACGATAATAATACCAATCAGTTTCAGTTAATGAAGTATCTGAATAAGTACCATCTGATACTAAAGCTATATCTTTAAAACTTTCAATGTTACCATCACTGCGTTGAACATGAAATCCTTCTTCTGGTAAATAAAATTCTACTTGTAAAGATACATATTGAACAACTAAAGATGATGAAGTAAGTGATTCAGATACAAAAACACTAATTTTACCATCTGATGAAATATAATTTGATAAATTATAATCAGCACGAGTAATTATTTTAGTGGTTGTAACACCATTTTCCATTACTTCTGTTCCAATTAATAGATAGGCATTATCATATTGATAAAGAGTATTTGTATCTCTTATATAAAAATTGCAAGTTCCACTACCATCATTGGGCCATCCTTTAAATGTAAATATAAATTTATTGAGGCAATAATTACTTAATAAACTATTATTATTCAATTTAAAAGTAAATTCGGCAACAGCAATATCACCACTGCCAGGATCAACTGTAATCCAATTGGTTGTGTCATCAGTGGCAAGAGCAGTATAATCAGCATCAATTGCGGCTGTATATATATTTCTATTAGCTGGATCATTACCAAATAAGAATGCATCAACATCCATTTCATAGGCAATAGGATACATTCCAGTTCCTGCATTTGTTGCTGTTACACCTGAATAAGTAAGAGTTGTTGGGCCAACTATTATGAGATATTCATCAGAATATTCTTCTGTAATTACTATTCCTGATATTGAATCAATAGTCCCACCAAAAGACAGTCCAGCAGATTGAATACCACATCCTGCTAAACCTTGTCTTGCAGTATTTAAAGGATTTTGATTAGTCCAGGAAGTGCCATTATACGATTCAGTTATTGCTGAATAAGTTGATACAACACCACCAAAAGACAATCCAGCATCTTGTGTTCCACAACCAGTTAAACCATATTTTGCAGTATTTAAACCATTACTATTTGTCCAAGAAGTTCCATCATATTCTTCAGTAATTACTGATCTTGAATCAGTATATCCACCAAAAGACAATCCAGCATTTTGTGTACCACATCCTCCTAAATTTCTTCTTGCGGTATTTAAAGGATTTCCATTAGTCCAAGAAGTTCCATCATATTCTTCAGTAATTGCAGATACTGAACCAGTATTTCCACCAAAAGATAATCCAGCATTCTGACTTCCACATCCAGTTAATTCTCTTCTTGCAGTATTTAAAGGATTTTGATTTGTCCAAGAAGTACCATTGTATTCTTCTGTAATTGCTAAATAAGTTGATACATAACCACCAAAAGACAATCCAGCAGATTGAGTTCCTACTCCACCTAAATGATATCTTGCAGTATTTAAAGGATTCTGATTAATCCAAGAAGTTCCATCATATTCTTCAGTTATAGCTGAATAAGTTGTTATATAACCACCAAAAGACAACCCAGCAGATTGAGTACCACATCCTGC
>Ga0184636_1000107_pt1 | contig 19494 bp, 19 predicted proteins | sample PLM3_60_b2_FD_133164 | JGI IMG/M metagenome (GOLD analysis project Ga0184636, IMG submission 133164) | Groundwater sediment microbial communities from an aquifer in East River, Colorado, USA - PLM4_90_b2 | ecosystem: Environmental > Terrestrial > Soil > Riparian zone | place: USA: East River... | reverse complement strand
GATCCTGAGTGCAAAAAGCAGCAGCGCTGACAGGGTACTTGGCCTGAAAAAAGGCGCCGACGATTATCTTACAAAGCCATTTAATCTTGAAGAGTTGATATTAAGAGTGCAAAAACTGATCGGGAAAAATAAGAAGCTGCAGGATAAGTCGTCTGTTGGCGATACTTACAGTTTCGGAAGTAATACGATTGACTTTAAAGCGCAGGAGGCGGTAACAAAAAGCGGAAAAAAAATTCAATTAAGCAGGAAAGAGACTATGTTATTAAAACTTCTTATTGAAAATAAAAACGAAGTAGTCCCCAGGGAAAAAATTCTCCAGTCGGTGTGGGGTTACAATGTTTATCCTACCACAAGAACGATTGATAATTTTATTCTCAGTTTTCGTAAATATTTTGAAGAAGATAGCCGGAACCCGAAATATTTTCATTCGGTGAGGGGCGTTGGGTATAAATACTCGGAATAATACAGTCCTGGGCCTACCCGGCGGGAAGGGAATCATGAAGCTGTTTCAAAATCGCTATGGTTCTTTCAAAAATTGCAGGTTTATCAATGTCGAGGTTTGCATTGGTATAAATTCCTGTTTCGCACTGATGCAAAATTTTTACCAGCTCTTCTGCTAAACGGGGTTCAATACCTTTCTCTGTAAATATGCCTGGCATCATTATTTTATTCATTTCGCTGCCGGAAAGCCGGAGCCCTGATCTTACATAATTCCATATCGCATCACTAAGCTCTTTATAAAAGATTTTATCATCAGATTTTAAAGCCAGTTTCGCCGGCAGAAATAAATCCTCAAGGGAAGGGATAACAGGCTTATTTATTTTTTCTTCCTGTTCTTTAGCTATTTCTTTTGATCGTTTGTTTTTTAACCAGGCAAATGATCCTGCTATGATAAAGATCAGGGCTGCTCCCGATAGCCACCAGATCAATTTATTACCCGGATTCAGCGGCTTTGATTCGCCGCTCAATGATTTCTTTGGCTTGCTTTTATTACTGATAAAAACAATAAGGGGCTTTGTTGATACTGTTTTATACGTTTTTGTTTTTAAATTAAAAAAAGAAAAGGGGATCGATGGAATTGTGTAAAAGCCCGGTTTATCGCTTACAAATACATATTTAAAAAGACGGCGACCCGTTAACGGTACTTGTTGTACATCCAGGGAATCCGAAACGGAAGGATCGAATGTTTCAATTCCCTGCGGCCAGCTAATGGCAGGTGAGTTTACTCTCTGAAAATTTCCTGCACCACGGATCTCCAGGATCAATGAGCTTTCTTCGTTTTTCAGGATCGTATCTTTTTCAACAGAAGCAGATATTGAAAAATTACCAACCGCTCCTGCAAAAGTATCGGCTGCAGTTTTACCGGGCAATGGTTTCACTGTAATGGTAACGGGATCACTTTTCATATTCAGTTCATAAACCTCTGTATTTTGACCGGGTTCATCATGGTTCTTTTTGGTGCCATACATATTCTCGGTGATTTCCTGTTCGGGTTTTTTATTAACTGAACTTCTCGAGAATTCTATTTTATTCGCCAGTTCCATAGCATCTATAGTGAAGATGCCGGCCTGTAAAGGATACAACTGCAGTTTGCGGATGACATGTACATCAAACCAATGACCGTTTAATTTTTCAGCATACTGAACTTTGTCATTTGTATTGATCATATCGTACACACTAAAGCCATAAAATCCCGGGTTTTTTAAAATATCCGATCTTGATTGTAACCTTGAATACAATTTGAATGTAGCGACAAGCGGTTCTCCTACAAAACAACTGTAGTGATCAACCATGATTTTTAAAAATAAATTCTCACGTATTTTTTTTATAGGATCCTCTCCGGGACGCAAAAAGTACACTGAATTATTCCCGGATGTTCTATTTATTTTATTCAGCGATTCAGCTTCTTTCTGACTGATCACTTCCACAAGAACATCATTGCTTCTGTACAATTTTCCGTTTATCATACAACTGGCACCATGAATCCTGAATCTTCCTTTGCGGATAGCAGCCAGGGTGATGACCATATTTTTATAGACCGGATCAGAACCGGGCTGCGTGTTACCCGAATAAATATGAGGGCCGGTTACAAAATTGAATCCAGGAAAAGCAGGTGGAGAAAAGTTAGAAATATCCCCCGCATTTTCAACAATATATTGCACCTGGAATGGCTGACCTGCTATGATGGATTGTTGGGGCACAACAGTTTTAAACCTTATCTGTGCAAAACCAGTGAATGGCAGCAGGAAAGATAAAAAAATAATATAGCGATGGATCTTTTGCATGCCGGTTAAAGATAAAATGGGCAAATCGAATTGGCTTTATAAATTGATGAAAGGTGATATTCACTAAATATCTCCCAGCTGCGGTCGCAGAATTATATCTTCCACGCAGGCCTGCGGAGATAGTTGTGAAGCAGCAAAGATCATTTTGGCAATATCTTCCGCTTCCATAAACCTTTTTTTATCGATGCCGCTTGCTGCCCATGAATCGGTGTACGCCGCCCCCGGAAAAACTGTTGTTACTTTGATATTATACAATTTTAATTCTTCCCTGAGATTTACAGAAAACCCATGCAGGGCAAATTTACTGATACTGTATGAGCCGCCGCCCGGATAAGCTTTTAATGCTGCAATGGATGACATATTAAAAATATGACCACTTTTTTTCTTTATCATTACGGGAATAATTACCCGTGTGAGATGATAAGCGCTGTACAAATTTGTTTCGATCATTTCTTCCAATGCGCCTTCTTCTTCATTATGAACACTGGCTCCCGTAAAGCTGCCCGCATTATTGACCAGGACATCAGGAGAACAATTTTGCAGGCACCATTTTCCAAATTCTTTTGCTTGTTCTTTTTTGCTGAGATCAAAGGGTTTTGCTTTGATAGTGACAGCAGGATATTTGTTCAGTAATTCTTCCATTGTTTTATACAACCGGACTTCGCTCATGGCAGTCAGGTACAGATCGTAGCCATTCCCTGCAAAAATTTCTGCAATGGCTTTGCCAAATCCTCTTGATCCGCCTGTGATGATAACGTTCTTACCCCTAACCCCTAAGGGGGAATTTTGAGAATCCATTTTACAAGTTATTTGTTATGTAATTTGCAACCTAAGCTATGAATAAAATAAACAATTCCCCTTCAGAAGGTGGGGATAGGCATTACAGGCATCTTTTCTTTGATCTTGACCATACACTCTGGGATTTTGAAGCGAATGCAAGGGCAACGCTGCAGGAATTACACGAAGCCATGCAATTGGAAGAAAAAGGAATTAATGATTTTGATCTCTTTCACAAAAATTACCTCCTGCATAATGAAAAACTTTGGGAACGATACCGTAATGGATTTATTAAACAGGAAGACCTGCGGGTTAAAAGAATGTGGCTTTCCCTGCTTGATTTTAAAATTGCTGATGAAGAATTAGCCAGGGAGATGAGTACACGTTTTCTTGACCTGCTGCCGACAAGAACCATTTTATTTCCGTATACAAAAGAAATTCTGCAATACCTGGCCGATAAAGGCTACCTGCTTCATCTCATTACAAATGGTTTTGAAAAAACCCAGCACAGCAAATTAATGTACTCCGGGTTGAAAACATTTTTTAAAGAAATCATCACGTCAGAAAGCTCAAACAGTTTAAAACCGAACAAAGAGATCTTTGAATTTGCTTTAGAAAAATGCCTTGCTGAGCCCCCGGAATGTATTATGATCGGGGACAGTATTGAAGTCGATATTATCGGCGCCATAAATGCAGGCATTGACCAGGTATATGTCAATCATCTCGGTATTGAACCGGCGGTGAAGCCTACCTATACTGTGAATTCTTTAAAAGAACTGGAGAAGATATTTTAAGTGAGTTGTCTGTGGTAAGTAGTGAGCGACTACGGAACTCACCACTGACTACTCACAACTCACTTACCATTTTGCAATCACCGTCACCCCGCCCTTTGCTGTTTCACCAATTTTTACTGTCAGCTTTGAATTCAGCGGCAGAATAACGTCTACTCTTGATCCGAATTTGATAAAACCCATTTCTGCTGCCTGCTCAACTTTTTGTCCCACCTGCAGGTAATTGACAATTCGCTTTGCCATGGCACCGGCGATCTGTTTCACCAGGATCTCTTTTTCATTATTCCGGTAAACAACGGTATGCCTCTCATTATCCGTGGATGATTTGGGATGCCAGGCAACAAGGTATTTGCCTTTATGGTATTGACTATAGGCTACTTCGCCGCTCACAGGATTCAGATTCACATGAACATTCAAGGGGCTCATAAAAATAGAGACCTGTATGCGGCGATCAGTGAAATATTCATCTGCCTGGATCTCTTCAATGGCTACAATTTTTCCATCGGCGGGAGCAACAACCACGTCATCTCCATGTGTATAATTGCGGCGGGGAACGCGGAAAAAAGAAATAACAAAGAGAAGCAGGACCAGAGTACTAAAGAAAATTATCCAGCTGACTACCGGTGAGGGAAAACTAAAAATATAGAATGAAAGAATATTGATGGCAACAAACAGGATGGTGCTCCATGCAATGATTTTATAGCCTTCCTTGTGAATAGTCATCTCAAATTATTGAGAAGCAAATATAACGATTTGCTAAGTGGTGGATAGTAAGCTAATTAGTAATTAATTATAGATGAAAACGATAGATCAATCGTATCCCTGCATTCATATGAAACCGGTAAAGATCGCCTGAATAGTAATAAGAAGCAAATGGCTTAATCCCTATGAAAGGTCGTATCCATGGGCCTGTATTTAGATTTACCAGTTCGGAATAAGTGGTATGAATAAATCTTGCACCAAGGCCTATGTACATATCCATAAAAAAATTTTTCCCATCTGAAATTATGGACCCGATTTGAAAAGATGTTGTTATGATAGGGCTGTTAATTTTTGCTTCATCATAATAATAAACATAATCATTGGGCAGGTGATCATAATAATAATCATATTTCTCTGTCCTGAAGCTCCGGAAAGAATAAGAGAATTGTAACCCGATGTAGCTATTAAATACATGGGTTTTTTTTGAAAGTGAATACCGTAATTCCGGTTTGATTCTGAGGTATTTTTTGTCTAATGCCGTCGAATCTGCATTGTTTTTTTTGCCGGTTTGAAATGCTACTTCGGTCAGAATTGATAAACGGTTATATAGTTTATACTCAATGCCAGGCTGAATACCAAGATGTCCCCCTTTCATTGGAATAATGGCAGGGGTAAGACTGACCCCCCAGTTTTTATCCTGTGGTTTTTGCGCGATTGATAAAGCAGGGCAGATTATAAGCAGTAGAAATAGTTTTCTCATAAGCCATAGGATAAATTTTTGCATGAATGGTTTATTTCATAAAAAAATAAACATACAGCCATACAAAGGGAATAGCTACAAGCAAGGAATCAAACCTGTCTAAAAAACCTCCATGGCCGGGCATGATATGACCACTGTCTTTTACGCCGGCCAAACGTTTCAGTTTTGATTCGAGAAGATCACCGAAGGTTCCAGTAATAGAAGCGATAGCGGCAATGATTGCCATATGATAACTGAGGTATTCATATTTCAAAACATATTTAGCCAAAACAAAAATTACTCCTACACTTAAAATAATACCTCCCGCAGTTCCTTCCCATGTTTTTTTAGGAGATATTTTCGATAATGGGTTTTTACCAATAAAAGAACCGACAATATAAGCCATTGTATCGTTGATCCAAATGGAAGCAATAATTACTAAAGGGATAAAATTTTTGGCGGCAACAACAATTATGGTGTCATATAAATGAATATCTTTTTCTCCAAAGAGATCCATCATCAACCCCCAACTCAACGAAATATAAATCAATCCGAGTGATGAGAAGGCAATATTTTTTAAATGAATATGGTCTTCAAACAGCAATTCAAGAATCGGCAAAAGAAAAATAAAAATTATGCCCAGCCACCAGCCCAGTTCATGTAATCGCAATCCAAAAATATTGTAGGCATCATTGGTGAAGTAGAGCATGATGCACCAACCAGCGATCATCACCCCATATTTATGAAACGGGGTAATATCTGCATAATTTTTATCAATTAACCCAACCAGTTTCTGGTACTCCATCCAGCAACCAAAATGAATGATAGAAAATAAAATGAAGAATGTCCAATGATTAATAAGTAAACCGGCCAGCATAACCACTACAAAAATGGCAGCGGTGAGGGTTCTTGTTTTAAAACTTTGCCAGTTGAATGCCATGAAGAATAAAATTAGTTATTGATCTCCCACGGCGCTTTATCACGGACAGTCTCAATGGATAGGTTTTCTTCCTGTTCCTGTGGCGATATTTTTTTCAATCCCACAATTAAAACGATCAGAATGGGTATTGCCACCATGCCCCAGGCCAACGGTGTAGTTTGATCAGCAGCCTGCTGCACAGATTTACCATGACTGGTATAATAATAAAGCTGTGTAACCGCCAGTGCATTATTAAAAAAATGTCCTAGTATACAAAGCCAGATGCTCCCGGTGTATTGAAAGACCAGGCCCAGCATAACTCCAAGGAACATTCTTGGCAAAAATCCATAAAAAGAAAAATGGACAAGACTGAATATGAAACTAACGATTAAAATCGCAAGCCAGGAACTGCGTGTTGATCTTGTCAAAAAATTCTGCAGACCGCCTCTGAATAAAGTTTCTTCGCAAAGCGCCGGCAAAAAAGCCATAATGACCAGGCCAAGAAGATAATCATTGATGTTTTTTAATTGCATAATCGCTTCTACCTGTTTATTATATTCGCTTTCCCATTTATCAAAAATAAGTTTCAATGAATTGGAAACAGGTACGTGTTCGTTTAAATAGCCCAATACACCGGAAACGAATAGGGCCGTAAACATGATCGCAATAACAAGCAGAACTTGCCGGAAATTGAATCTTTTTGTAAAACCAAGTAATTTATACGGTTTACGATTTAATAAGGCAGCCGTAATAATGGCGGGAATGAAAAATCCAAAAAAAGTGCTTACAGTCTGTATCATTTTAAATGCATTACTATAGGCCGGATTACCCATTTGGTCCTTCATTTCCAGGATACCCTTACCCGTCATGCTTGTCCAGATAGGGATGCTGATGATGGTTCCTATAAAAATCCCGGCTACCGCAAATGCGATAAGTATAAAAAACCCACCTGTATATGAAATGCCTTTCGAATTGCTGTCGTACATAGATTTCGGAGATTAAACTGTAAATTTGCGGCTCAAATTTAGACAATTGATTCCGATAGTTATCGGGATTGAATATTGAAAATTGAATAGGGAGTGTTTTTAAAATGATCAGCATTGGAAATATTTTATTACCGGATTTTCCACTTCTCCTTGCCCCGATGGAAGATGTGAGTGATCCACCATTCCGGGCCGTGTGTAAGGCCAATGGAGCTGACCTGATGTATACGGAATTTATTTCCAGCGAAGGATTGATACGTGATGCCATCAAAAGCAGGCAAAAGCTTGACATATTCGATTATGAAAAACCCATCGGCATCCAGATTTTCGGCGGGGATGAAGAAGCCATGGCGATGAGTGCAAAAATTGTTGATGCGGTAAATCCTGATCTTGTTGATATAAACTTTGGCTGCCCGGTAAAAAAAGTGGTGAGCAAGGGTGCAGGTGCAGCCGTATTGAAAGATGTGGAAGCAATGGTGAGGTTGACAGGAGCTGTAGCCAGGTCAACTTCATTGCCGGTCACTGTAAAAACAAGACTGGGTTGGGATGATAACAGCAAGAACATCGGGGAGGTTGCTGAACGATTACAGGATGTTGGAATAAAAGCACTGGCTATTCATGGAAGAACAAGAGCACAATTATATAAGGGTGAGGCTGACTGGACATTGATCGCAAGGGTGAAAGAAAATCCGCGGATCAATATTCCGATTTTTGGAAATGGTGATATTGATTCTCCTGAAAAAACATTAGAATATAAAAACCGGTATGGCGTTGACGGTATCATGATTGGTCGTGCTGCAATTGGCTATCCATGGATCTTTAATGAGATCAAACATTTTTTAAAAACAGGAGAACATTCAGACCCGCCAACCATCGGGCAACGAGTAGACGTGATCCGTCAGCATTTGCATCGGTCTGTTGAATGGAAGGGTTTAATACCCGGCATCAATGAAATGCGCAGGCACTATACCAATTATCTTAAGGGACTTCCGAACGTTAAAGAGTATCGCCTGAAACTCGTAACCACACATTGTGTAGAAGAAATTGATGAGGTACTGAATGAGATCATCCGGGTATATTCAGGATACCGGTTTGAAAGAAGAAAGGTTGAGATGGAAGCAATGGCATATAGTTGTGGTTAAAGCCCCCTCCCGACCTCCCCCAAAGGGGAGGCATCATCGCACAATCCTCGCTTTTCGAAGTTTTTATTTCATTAAAGGGATTTACATTAATAAGCATTGTGTGCTGGTTTCTCCCCCTTTTGGGGAGTCGGGAAGGGGCTTCAGGTCATCCTGATCCTCATTGTTCTCATTAATCCATAAACAGACACAAGGGTCCAGGTTCCTTCGAGTATTACAAAGGGCCAGTAGAAAATCAGGTAGGATGCATAGCAGGCGAGGGCTGCGCCAATGATATTAATAACATAGAATAATTTCCCATTAACGGGAATCAGTCTTTCTGTATTGAGAAAATAAGCGATCAGAATTAAGGCTACACCGATAGTGCCGATGATGTCGTTATAAGTCATGGTCAAGTATTTAAATGAAATTACTTTATTGCTCTGATAACCTCTTCGCTTAAAGGGGAAATGGCCGGGTCAAAATAATGTGTCAGCAGGCCTTGTTCATTTACCAGGTACTTTGAAAAGTTCCAGGAGGGTTGTTTATTATTCCACCCGTTTTTATTTTTATCACTCAACCATTTAAAGATTTCGTTTTTTTGCTCCCCTTTCACAACCGTTTTTTTAGCCAACGGAAATGTTATTCCATAATTTATTTTGCAAAACTTCGCTATCTCTTCATCACTTCCTTTTTCCTGTTCTTTAAAATCATTAGCCGGAAAACCAATGATAACCAATTTATCATTGTTCGTTTCGTACAATTTCTGAAGGTCGTCATATTGATTGGTGAAACCACAATCACTGGCAGTGTTTACAAGAAGCACTTTTTTTCCCTTAAGTGAACGGAATGGTAATTCGGTATCGTTATTGAGCCGGGCAGCCAGGGAATAAAAAGATTGAGGCGGTTCAATATTTTTTTCGTTTCTGAATATTTTCTTTCTGCCCTCTTTTCTGCTGCTGTACCACATCCAGACGGGATAGATGAATTTTAGTATGGATTGACGGATTGTCATAGGTCAAAGTTACAGGTAAGATTTCTTTTGGTTTAAAACTTGATATTGGACATATATGGATTTGAAACCCGGAAAAGGGAAACGATTAGCAACCCGAAATTTTATGCATGTAAGATCCAGGGCAGTGAGAAGTATTGATTTTTCATTCAGGGAAAATATACTGGAAGTTAAATTTATCAGCGGAGAAATATATCACTATATAAATGTGAAGAAAAAACTGTGGAAGATGATCCTGGATGTTATTGAATCAGGAGAATCCCTGGGAGCCTTTATTAATCAGCAGGTAAAACCTTATTATGATTACTACCAGCTTATTGTAAACGATAGAGCAAAAAAACAAAAAACCTGATTGATCAGGGAATCTATCCCACTACCTTTTTAAATAGCCAGAGCTTTCCTTTAAATGGCGGATACTTTATATTCGGATCAAACCATGTTGGAGTTTTCATAATTGCTTTACGGTGGCTGAAAGTTTCAAAAGAAGTTTTACCATGGTACTCCCCGATACCACTATTGCCCCTTCCTCCAAAAGGTAAATGATGATTGGTTAAATGCCAGCTTGAGTTATTAATACAGCCTCCGCCAAAAGGAACTGCTTCGATCCACTGCTTTTCTTTTTTATTGGAAGATGTGTATACATAAAAAGCAAGCGGGTTTGGATTGCGACCAATGATGGCTTTGGCTTCTTCAAAGCTTTTAAAAGAAATGATGGGAAGTATGGGACCGAAAATTTCATCCTTCATTATTGCCGCATCCTGCGAAATATTCTCCATGATGGTTGGCTCAATATAAAGGTTACCTGCATCATGCCTGCCACCATGAACAATGGTTCCCTTATCAAGATAACCGATCAGCCTGTTGAACTGTCGCTCATTGATGATCTTGCAATAGCTGTAATCCGAAGAGGGGTCTTTTGAAAAAAATTTCTCCACTGATTCTTTCAATGCAGTTATAAATTTTTCCTTCACACTCTCCTTCACCAGCACGTAATCAGGAGCGACACACATTTGTCCTGCATTGGAAAATTTTGTCATTGCAATTCTTCTTGCTGCTACTTTAATATTTGCATCATCTTCTACCACCGCCGGGCTTTTTCCTCCCAGCTCCAATGTTACCGGCACCAGTTGTTCTGCAGCCATTTTATAAATGATCTTGCCAACCGCCGTGCTGCCGGTATAAAACACATGATCGAAGCGAAAATTATTCATCATAGCAGGCACTGTCTGTGCGCCATCACCCTCTGTAAATAAAATGTATTCTTTTGGAAAATTCTCTTCAATTACCTTTTTCATAATTGCTGAAGTAGCTGGCGCGAATTCACTGGACTTCAGTACTGAACAATTTCCCGCCGCCATAGCACCAACCAACGGAGTAAATAATAATTGCAAGGGATAATTCCAGGGTCCAATGATCAGCACAATACCCAATGGTTCTCTGACCACATAACTTTTTGAAGGAAGATTCACCAGGTTGGTAGCAACCCTTTCCAGCTGCATCCAATGAAGCAAATTTTTTAGTGCGAAATTTATTTCGCTGATAAGAAAGCCTGTTTCCGTTACCCAACTTTCTTCAGGGCTTTTCTTCAGGTCAGTATGGAGGGCATCGTGGAATTCTTTTTCATGCTGCAGAATGGCTGCTTTCAATTTCTGTAATTGCTGCCTGCGGAATGCATACGGCTTTGTATTGCCGTTATTAAAATAATTACGCATGATCTGCAAAAGAGAAACCTCAACTGTGCTCATTGTATATATTTTAAGAAAGTTACCTGAAAATAAGAAGAAGCCGGGGATTAGCCTGAAAGATAGTTACCTTCTAATCCCTGGTCATCGGCTTGCGGAGAAATGGTTTTCTCCAGGTAATGAATCTCCATATCAATTCAGCAGAAAACAATGCAATCAATGCAAATAAAGCCGGCCACAACATTTTTCCTGTTAATGAAAATGCACTGGAAAGGGCAATGCTATACACAAAGACCGGGAGTAAAATCAACAAACAAAGCCCGGCAACATTCAATGGAATTTTAAAAGGCCGGGGCTCATGAGGAAATTTTATACGAAAGACCAGGAGACTGATGAACTCTAGGAATAATGCGGCGCCGTAAAGTGTTACATCTATTACCAGCAGGTCTCCGAATGTCCACAGGATCATTCCGCTTACAACAACGGCACAGGCGATAATAGAAATATAGGGTGTTTTGTATTTTGGGTGAAGCACATGAAGCTTTGCAGGAAGAAGATGATCGTCGGCCATTACTTTAGGCACTCTTGAGACGGAAAGTAATACCGAAGAAAACAATCCTGCAGCGCTGGCCATACCGCCTGCCGCAATAATTATTGCGAGCCATCTTCCTCCGACTAATGATCCCAAAACAGGAAAGCCATCTTCATTTAATAGTGTAAAATCAATTCCCGAAATATGGGCCGTGATCACTGCAATAAAATAAATTCCAAATGTGAGAACAAAGACCATAGCCGTGGAGATAAGATAGGTTCTGACCGGTTTATTTACTTCCTCAGCATAGGTTGTTGTATTATCCCAGCCTAAGAAATTCCACATCACGGTGTATATGCCCATACCCAATGAAGAGTAACTAATACCTTTCAATGAAAGAGAAGGAAAATGAAATGACCCTGTCTGATGTAAAATGCTGATCGCAAAAAGAACAATAAAGGGAATGACAACGGCGGCGCTAAGTACTAAAGAAATTCTTCCTACCGGTACAATGCCAAGAATATTAAGCCCCGCGCCGGCCCAGATAATAATAAGACAAACCGGAATTTTGTATTCTGCAATTTCAGGGAAGAAGAAAGAAGCATATTCAACAAAAAGAACAGGATAAATAGCAAGATCAACAAAGGTATAAAGCCAGGTCCACCAACCCTCATACCATGCCCATCGCAGGCCGAGTGCTCTTTTCACCCATTGATAATAACCACCGGTTACCGGCATCATACTGTTTAATTCGAGCACAATGAAAATGGTAGGAATATCCCAAAGCAGGGGAGTGATCATCAAGAGCAGCAAAGCAGCATTTTTGCCGGCATAAGTTAGCAGCGGTTCCAACCCATATGGACCGCCGGAAACAGTAAGAAAAATTACTGCTGCCAATGGCAATATTCGCAGTCGTTTATTTGATACAGGACTCCGCAGCATAACAGTATAAAAATATCTGATTTATTTTTCCTATTTGTATTCATAATAACTACCGGGAATTTTCTAATAGCCAATATTTTGCTTCTCTGTTTCTTTTCTCCTCTGGCATAATTACTGTGGACGTTTTATATAAGTTCATTATAAATAAAATATAAAATTTATGACGGAACATGGAGATAAAAACAGGCACCGCAGGAGTGATCAAACTGACCAATCCCTGAGAGACAAAGGTCAATCTAAATCAAAGGAGGATAAAAATCAAACAGGCAACTGGCTTTTGCAGCAACAGGATCAAAGAGAAGATCCTGGTAACAATCGAAACCGCAGTTCGCAGCAGCAGGAAAAAATAAAACCCCTTCGCAGGACTGAAAGAAATTTTGACCTGATTGTTGACAATGTGCCGTACCTGGTAAAAGCGATTGCATTTACATTTAATGGCGTGATTCGTTACAGAGTAAGTGTCAATGGAAATCCTGAGCATGTATTTACCTGGGACCCGGAAATAAGACAACTCAGGGCTATCAATGATGAAGCTTCCACCTTACCGGATAACCTGGGAAAAGCTATTTCTGAAAAATTGCAGTTGAAAGCATAAACAGAAAAATTCATCTCGTCAAGAAATAACAGCCCTTCGTCCATTGAATTCTTTATTGCTCTATACTTACTGTAACTTTAAGAAGAAAGAAATAGTTATGAAAAATATTCTTCTTCTTATCCCTTTCATTCTTCTAACCACATCCTGCAAGAATAAAGAAAACAATACTCTTGTGGACGGCACCCGTATTGTGAGAGCTGATCTCAACTATCCCTGGGAAATTACCTGGGGACCTGATAACAATATCTGGATGACAGAACGTGGAGGGAAAATAAGCCGCATTGACCCTGTTACCGGCAATACAAAATTTTCATTTACCATCAGCGAAACAGAAACAAATAATGAAGGAGGTATGCTTGGCATGGCGCTACATCCCGATTTTCTTCAAAATGGTTTTTTATACGTAGTATATGATTATCGTAAAGGTGGTATTTATAAAGAAAAATTAGTTCGTTACACTTACGCGAATAACACCCTCAGTAATCCATTTATTTTAATTGATAATATCGAAGCTAACAGTAATCATGATGGCTCAAGGTTATGGATCACTCATGAAACCAATCCCAAAATTTTTATGACAACCGGTGATGCACTGAACCAGGACTTGCCACAACAAACCGGTACACTCAATGGCAAGGTGCTGCGTTTGAATCCTGATGGCAGTATTCCTTCCGATAATCCTTTTCCCAACAACCCGGTATGGAGCTACGGTCATCGCAATCAACAGGGATTGGTCATGGCGAATAATATACTCTATGCTTCCGAACATGGACCCGCAATAGAAGATGAATTGAATATTATTGAAAAAGGGCGCAACTATGGATGGCCCCAGGTGAATGGGCCCTGTGATGGATCGGAAAGAAGCTTTTGTACAGCAAATAATATCAAAGAGCCGATCTGGAGCAGCGGCAACAGCACCCTTGCTGTTTGCGGGATTGATTATTATGACCATGACCGGATACCCCAATGGAAAAACTCTTTGCTGATGATGACACTGAAGAACAGCAGCATACGGCAATTGAAATTAAGCGCCGATGGCCGCTCCATCACTCAAACACAAACCTTTTTTAAAGATCAATGGGGTCGCTTGAGAGATATCTGCATTTCACCGGAAGGGATGGTATATGTATGCACAAGTAACGGGGGCAATCATGATGTGTTAGTTGAGATCAGAAAGTTATAGACATTTATTTAGCTGGCTTACATATTACTTCAGTTCTCAGTGGTATTTACCCCTGCGTTGAGGATCTTCGAAGTAAAGCTGGAGAAAAATTTTTTGCTCAGTTCTTGTGAGATGAAGAGTAGGAATGCCATTTAAAAACCGGTCGTTATGATAGATGAGATGCTCAAAACCGATATGTAAATTTTTAAAAAGTCTTATAGTAACAACGGGTTTTAATATTCCAACCAAACTATTTCCGGGCAACCCGTTATAAGTATGTATCCAATAATAAAAACCGGTGAAACCCAATGTTGCCCAATTATTGAGGTTAAAGGTTTCTTCAAGCTTACCTTGTAATCCTCCTCCAAAATTATAATGCCTGAACTCAGAAGTATCCGGCCCAAACTGGGTATTGTTTCCTGCCAGCGGTACTATAGCAAAATGAGCAGCGGAATAAATATTCGAATGCTGAGCAACAGGTATCCTCGATATGAGACCTCCTCCAAAGCCCAGTGCACCCACCTCAAAAATATTATTGCGCCAGTAATCGAAATGTTGAAAGGCACCTGCCAGCAACCTGTTTTTTTTGATATTTTTTCCGAATAAAATTCCATAACCATTTACATTATCTATCACATGTACATCAGATCCATAGCCCAATTCTATTCTCAGCCTGAAGAGATCAAAAGCCTTTCTGTGTCGTGTTTCGAAAGGATCACCATAATCCAGTTGCAGATGTAAAATGGCATTGGTTGTACCGGTTCCAAACAAATTATCCTTGCCTGCTTTATTATTCACCTTGTGAACGCCTGCAAACAAAGTAATATTCAGCGGCTCTTTCTGATAAACTTCTTTTGCTGTTACCCGGAACATTTTTCCCTGTGTAAGCCTGTTCAATGCTCTTGGTGGATTAATGATACCGGCCAGAATTTCACGAAACACTCTTTCTCTTCCCCTTGTGCGGTCATCAAGAATATTGGAACTAACCCGGTAAACTATTTCCCCGAGAAACATCCCGCTGATGGGTGTATTGATGATATCATTAATCGAAGGCCTTGTATTTTCTCCGAAATATTCCCAGAGTAAACTGCCTTCGATTGCAAAAGGGAGCGAGCCCCAATAAGAATACCCGTTGGAACGGGCAATATTAAAATAATAATTTCCTGAATGAGGGTGACCAATAAAATTAATTCCAAACTTATCGGAATCCCATTCCCAGCCGTTCTTTATATTATTTTTCCAATCAGTGATCCCTGAACTCGGCCAATCATATTTGAAGACATATTTGTCTACTGCCCAATTAAATACATCAGAAGTAAGAACCTTTGTGGCAGGTACCCACCAGGGATATTTAGGGTTATATTCAGGATCATCATTGAGAAGATCGCCATATACATTGTGAAGAGGATCGTGTTTAAGTGTATCGGGAAATCCCTGTTTTTGAGTTTTTGTGCTGTCTATAATTAAAAAAGATGTGCTATCCGTACGGGAAGGAACCTGTGCTATTGTAGCTACATCAAAGAACAATAAAGAAATTACCGGTAAAATGATCTTCATAACATGGCCATTGCTTCAGTTCAGACTGCATCAAACGTGCCATAAAACCGGTAAGTGATGAGTACTGAGTGGTAACTGGCCTGTAAGGGTGAAGTGCAATGCATGCAGCTCCCGGGCTTTAATCGAAGAATATGGCCGGCTGATAATTTTATTTCTTCTTCCAAACATTATCCCTTTTATCGCTATCAGGTGTGTGTACAGAGCCCAGGGTAAGTTTTGTCAACTTTTTGCCCGCAGGCAAGGCAAGAGTGAGGCTGTTATTTCCCTGTTGCCAAACAGCAATGCTGCGATGAATGGTTTGTGTGCTTCCGTCTTCAAACTGGATAAGAAGATCAACCGGCACTGGCTTTCCGCCCTTGTTTGTAATGATGACAGAAGATTTTCCTGTTGCTGTTACATTCTTAATAGCAAGATCAGGTATTCCATTCTCCATGAACCATTTTTTCCAGAACCAGTTCAGATCCTTTCCGCTGCCGGTGTTCATGCAATTGAAAAAATCAAAGGGACCAGGATGTTTTCCATGCCATTGTTCAATGTAATAATGAAGACCTTTGTAAAATAAATCGTCTCCCAGCATATCTTTTATAAACAGATAGCCCATGGCCGGTTTGGGATAACTGTTGGTAAAATAGGCCGCACTGGTTTCGGTTGAAAGTGTAATGATGGGCAGATCGGTTTCTTTACCCGCATTTGTTTCTGTCGGCGCCACTCCATATTGATCTGTCAATGCTGAATCAATGAGCGGTGAGATGATCCACTCGCCAATAGTGGCCCAGCCTTCATCCATCCAGGCGTATTTTGTTTCATTGATGCCCATGTAAAATGGAAACATGGTATGAAAGATTTCATGATCCGTGAGTTCAATTGATTCTGCATGATCTTCAACCGGATTATCATTCACCATCATTGGATATTCCATTTGATCTAAACCGTCAAATACCGTTTCATGCGGATAGGGATAGGGCCATTGGGGAAAATCAAAGCTCATGGCCTCCACGGTTTTTCTTGCGTCGTTGATGACGGTGAAATAATCTTTATGCTTCGGATTGAATACGGCATCCACTCTTGTTCTTCTTCCTGTTGATTTATCAACTACAAGACTTGTGGAGTGCCATATATAATGATCACTGCAGGCAAAAACAAAATCACTTACATCGTTTGCTTCAAACTGCCAGGTATTTGTTGCATTGCTGTGATTCGTTGCCGAAGAAAATTCTGTACTATCAATGATCGTTATAATATTATCATTCTTCTCTGCCTGTTGCAATCGTTGAAAATTTTTTTCATTCAGTACATCTTTTCCATTCAACAAATCTCCCGTCGCCCATACAACCTGGCTATTAGGAACGGTGATGGCAGCTTTGAAATGACAGAAGTCATTATAAAACTCCTGTACCCCTTTATAAGGGTAACGGTTCCATCCATCAATGTCATCGTACACAGCAATGCGTGGAAAAAAATAAGCTACAAAATCAGCCCCGGGGTCAATTTCACCCGTGCGGATGTGAGAACCTTTATTAAGTGTGTATGACCAGGTGATATTAAATTGCGCATGCTGTGCATGCGCAAGCGCCGGAATAGTGATAATCATGTTTGTGCCGGTGACCTGCCGTTGTTTTTCTGTTGTGGTATTGCCATTTATGGTGAGCTGATCAATTTTTACGCCATCGGTGAGATCAGCTGCATCAACAGGCATGAGCCGGGTACTTCCCTTTTTATAAAGATTGGGATAGAGCTTGAACCATACCTGTTTTAATGTATCGGGACTGTTGTTTGTGTAATCAATGGTCTCTGTGCCGCTAAGCAACCTTGTCACAGGATCAAAATTTATTCTGAGATCGTAGTTCGCTGCATTCTGCCAGTAATTTTTTCCGGGCTTTCCATCATACGATCTTGTTTGTTTATCGTATGCTGCCTGTATGTTTACAGGGATCGGTAGTTTTTGTGCAAATAAATAAGATGAGAAAAAACAAACTGCAAAAACGGAAAGTGTTTTTATCATGAGCGGATAGTTATAAATGAAAGTCTGTATAGCTGCCGGGATCAAAATTGCGAATTAATAATTAAAGAAATGTTGAAAAAAAATTATGCATTTTGCATGAGTATATTAAGCAGGGTCTTTTTATCGATCATGCCGGGATGACGCCAGAGAATTCTTCCGTTTTTGAACACAATAAAGGTGGGCACTGCAGACACACCATAGATTTGCGCGGTTTCTGTACTTTTATCAATATCCACTTTTATTACTCTTGCTTTTCCCTGTACAGCCTTTGCCACTTCTTTAATCACGGGTTCCATTGCTTTACAGGGGCCGCACCAGTCTGCATAGAAATCTACAAGCACAGGTTTTTCCGATCCAATAATCTCTCCAAAAGTTTCCATGTTTTTAATTACTTGTTCGATAATATCTCAACCTGTAACCGGGCCACCAGGGGATTTTCAACATCTGCATTCAGCACAATCAATCTTAATCCCAAATCTGATACCAGCCAGTCTTTTTTAATTTCTCCGCCATAAGAGATAAAAACTTTTTTGAAATGCCTGGTTACCGGTAACCTTGCTGTGGTAACGGCTTTGATGGCCCTGCATAGCGCCTCGTCCAGTTCATCATCCTGCAAACCATTCTGCAAAAGCTGGCTGGCATAATGGGTAAGATCCTTTGTTGCCAGCATTTCTTCAATATCATCCAGCAAGGCTGAATGCATTTCGAAATAAGACGGATATTTTATCAGATCTTTCAACATAATTTTAAGCGTAGCTTTCTTTTTTTGTAAATGAAGATTGTAATTGCCTGAATAAATCCTGTTGCTCTTCGGTTAATTTTTCAGGGATCATTACCCGGATTTCCAGGAGCAGGTCGCCGAAATTTCCGGGTTTATTATACACGGGCATTCCCTTTCCTTTGAGTCTTAAAATTTTTCCATTCTGTGTTCCGGCAGGAATTTTAATTTTTAATTTTCCTGAAAGAGTGGTTATTTCTTTTTCAGCACCCAGTACAGCCGTAAACAGATCAACATACACCAGTTGCCTGAGATTATCCCCTTCCCGTTCATAGCTGTTGTGTGGCAAAACATTGATCGTAAGGTAAAGATCGCCGGCCTGTCCGCCGTTAGCACCAGGGCTACCTTTTCCGGCTAAGCGGATCATTAAACCAGTATAGGCGCCGGCCTTGAGTTTTATCCGCAGCTTTTGATTATTGAGTTCCAAAATTCTGGTTGTACCATGAAATGCTTCTTCCAGCGAGATAGAAACTCCAGCCTGAAGATCCTGCCCTTTAAATCCCGTGTTAGTTCTGCGACTGCCTGCTGATCCCTGCTTTTTGAAAAAATTTTCAAAAAGATCTGAATAATCGCTTCCTTCTCCGAAAAATTCTGAAGGATTGCCCTCGTAATAAAAAGACTGACCTCCGCCTGGAGAAGTTCGCTGGTATTGTCTTCCTCCCTGCGACTGCTGCGTTTCATCGATACGATCCCAGTTTTCGCCATAGCGATCGTATTTCTTTCTTTTCCCGGGATCACTCAATACTTCGTACGCATGGTTGATCTCTTTGAATTTTTCTTCAGCATCTTTATTACCCGGATTTTTATCAGGATGAAATTTTACCGCCAGTTTGCGAAAAGCTTTTTTTATTTCGTCAGCTGTTGCACTCTTGTTTATGCCCAGTATGGAATAATAATCCTTGGCCATTGCTATTTGGT
>Ga0184636_1000106_pt1 | contig 19496 bp, 19 predicted proteins | sample PLM3_60_b2_FD_133164 | JGI IMG/M metagenome (GOLD analysis project Ga0184636, IMG submission 133164) | Groundwater sediment microbial communities from an aquifer in East River, Colorado, USA - PLM4_90_b2 | ecosystem: Environmental > Terrestrial > Soil > Riparian zone | place: USA: East River... | reverse complement strand
TATTGAATTGCCTGACATTTGCAGAGCCTGAGATGCCTCCTTCCTTCGACAAGCTCAGTACCTGCATGACAAGACTCCGAAAGTTTGAATAGTGCCAAACTGGTACACTACCCTTGTTTATCTGTTCGCTTGTACTGACAAGGCAAATTGATTATATTGTGGCAAAACTAAAATCCAACACCTTGAAACTTGCCCCCATTCTGGCTCAATACCTTTACGAACAAAAAAAACTTGACCTTGCCGGCATCGGCACTTTTTTGCTCGATTCATCTTTAAGAACAGACACAGACATTCGCCATGCCTCACAAGGCATAAGCTTTCAAAACAATCCCGCAGTAAAGGATGAGGAGGATCTTATAAGTTTTATTTCATTCAGCACGGGTAAAATGAAGTCATTGGCGACCTCGGATCTTAGTTCTTACATTGAACTCGCTACACAATTTCTGAATATTGGCAATCCTTTTCATATTGAAGGCATCGGTACCCTGGTAAAAACTAAAAGCGGCCAGTTTGAATTTACTTCTGATCATTTATTAATTGATAAAATAAAAGAAGCAAATATTAAGGAGCTATCTGCGACCTCGACTTCTGACCAATCTTTTACAACGTATGACTCATTAAAACCTCATGTAGAAAAAGGTCCTTCGTATAAAAAAGTATTTTTACTGGTACTTGTTATTATCACCACAATACTTATTGTTTGGGCAGGATATAAAATGTACAGGAGCGCTTCTTCAGACCACAATGAAGCTGAAGTTGAAACGAAAAAGGATGAAACGAAACCTGTAACTGATACTAGCCAATTTGCTACCCGCCCGACGGATACTATTCGTATTGCACAGCATAGTGAAAGCACTCCTGCCGGCAATTACCGTTTTGTAATTGAAGTAGCAAACAAACGAAGGGCTTTGTACCGCTATAACATGCTAAAAAAAGGAGGTCTCCACATTCAAATGTCCACGAATGATTCTATAACCTTCAAGTTGTTTTTTGTGTTGCCGGCTACACCGGCAGATACTGCAAAAATCTCTGATTCCCTTTCAGTGATTTACCCGGCTATAAATCACAAAAAAGCATTTGCCGAAAAGTAAAAAGAGAATCATTATTGATTCCCTTTTTTGAGGTCCCGAGCGGATTCGAACCGCTGTAGGAGCTTTTGCAGAGCTCTGCCTATCCGCCTGAGGCGGACAAGGATAATTAATTCTTTTGAAAAATAAAAAGAAAATCATTATTGATTCCCTTTTTTGAGGTCCCGAGCGGATTCGAACCGCTGTAGGAGCTTTTGCAGAGCTCTGCCTAGCCACTCGGCCACAGGACCAATTATTTTTTTCTACTCTGTCTATCCCGCATAACGGGACAAAGACCAATTACTTTTTCTACTCTGTCTATCCCGCATAGCGGGACAAGTACCAATTATTTAAACTGCTGCGAAAATAAAAATATATTTTTGATAATTGGTAATAATATAGCTTATTATGAGCCGCATACAGGAATCTGAATTGATCATTAACAGCCGTGGTGCTATTTATCATTTGGATCTCCGCCCCGGAGAACTTGCCCCCACTGTCATTCTTGTTGGCGATCCTGACAGGGTAAAACTCGTCAGCCGGTATTTTGATACAATTGAATTAAAAGCCCGGCACAGAGAATTTATTACGCATACCGGAACCATTGGTAGTAAAAGAGTTTCTGTGATATCCACGGGTATTGGAACAGATAATATTGATATTACTTTAAATGAAGCAGATGCTCTTGTGAATATTGATTTTAACACCCGTGAAATAAAAAACAAACTGGCATCATTAAATATCCTCCGCATCGGAACCTCGGGTTCGTTGCAGGCTGATATTCCTGTTGATGGCCATGTTGCAGGCACACACGGTTTGGGTATTGACAACCTGTTAAATTTTTACCGGCTTGAACAAAATGAAGAAGAAAAACAGTTACTTCATTCATTTGTTACACATACGCAATTGCATGGGCAAATGGGTTATCCATATATTGCAGGGGCAAGTGCTTCGCTCATCAAGCATTTTGTAAAAGATTTCTACCAGGGCATTACAGTTACCTGTCCAGGTTTCTACGGCCCGCAAGGGAGAATACTAAGATTAGGAGTCCGTAACCCTGACCTGGTGAATAGTTTAACAAATTTTCGTTTTGGCCAGCACCGTATCTCTAATTTTGAAATGGAAACATCGGCTATTTATAGTTTGGGGAAATTATTAGGACATCAATGCCTTTCATTGAATGCTATAGTGGCTAACCGGATTGTGAAGCAATTTTCAAAAGATGCCGCATCAACAGTAGATAGCCTTATTAAAAAAGTTTTAGGCATAATTGCTGATAATATTTAAGAATGAATATAAAATTTTATAAATACCAGGGAACAGGAAATGATTTCATTATCCTGGACAACAGGAAAAAAGAATATTCCCTTACCTCTTCTCATATACGGCATATCTGCGACCGCCGTTTTGGCATCGGCGGAGACGGATTAATGATGCTCAATGAAAAACAAGGCTACGATTTTGAAATGAAATATTATAATGCGGACGGAAGGGAAGGCAGTATGTGTGGTAATGGAGGTCGGTGTATTATAAAATTTGCCTACCATATAGGTATTCATAAAAATATTTATCATTTTGTTGCGATCGATGGAGCCCATGAAGCAGAAATTGATACTGATGGCACGGTTTCTTTAAAAATGCAGGATGTAAATCATGTATCCAAATTTCATGGTGATTATATCCTTAATACCGGTTCACCACATTATATAAAAATGGTGAACGATGTAATGAATCTTGATGTGTTCAAAAAGGGGCGTGATATCCGCTACAGTAAAGAGTTTGAGCAGGAGGGAATCAACGTGAATTTTGTTGAGCAATTGTCTGAAGAAGATAAGATACTGGTAAGAACTTACGAACGCGGTGTAGAGGATGAAACCTGGTCTTGCGGTACAGGAGTAACAGCAGCCGCGTTGGTTTGTTATCATAACGAAAATGGTTTTAATGATGTGGAGGTAAAAACCCTTGGCGGTACGTTGACGATTGAATTTGACAGGCTGGATGATGAACGTTATACGAATATCTGGCTCTCTGGTCCTGCCGAAAAAGTTTTCGAAGGCACAATGGAAGTTTGATAAGTTAATTTACTATGTCAATAGAAGAGATCATCGGATCAAGCAAAATGGTTTTTAACCAGCTTACTGAACTATGCCTGCAAATACCAGATGAAAATTTTTTTTTGCGGCCCGGTGAAAAATGGTCAATTGCACAAAACGTAGATCATCTGACCCGTGCTACCAAAACTGCCCGCCTGGCGTATTCTCTTCCCAAATTTTTTATAAGAATTGTTGGCGGAAGACCAAACCGTCCTTCACGGTCTTATGAAGAACTGGTAGCAAAATATAAATTGAAATTAGAACAAGGGGGCAAGGCAAGCGGCCGGTTTATCCCTGCATCAGGAATAGTAAAAAAATTTACACTGATGCGGGAATGGCAAAAAGCAAATTCAAAATATCTTGAATCACTTGAATTAAACTGGAATGATCAGCAATTGGATAAATATATCGCTCCCCATCCCCTGCTGGGAAAAATAACGTTGAGGGAGCTTTGTTATTTCACCCTATATCATACAGAACATCACCTTGAAATTATCAGGGCCAGGCTGCAATGATCATACAGAGACAATAACCATTTTTAGTTTCTTTTTATTTATTCACATACTACCTTTGCGCGGCAATGATCCAGTATTTTAAAAATATTGAGAATACAACTGTCATTATTGACAAACCTGAAAACGGGTCATGGGTGAATGTTTTGCCTCCTTTGAAACAAGAAGAATTCGCAGAACTTTCAGAGAAACTGGCTATACCGATTGATTTTCTTACCGACTCGCTTGATATTGACGAACGAAGCCGTTTTGAAGAAGAAGATAATGTAAAACTTATCGTGATCAAAACTCCAACCGAGAATAACTCCATTAATGAAAGCGATGCATATTATATCACTATCCCGATCTGTATTATTCTTACCGATGATCAGATAGTCACGGTCAATTCTTTTGATAACGGTGCGATGAAAAAATTTCTCAGCAGTTTTCAAAACCGTCACCCGGGTAATAAGAATATGATGGTGCTCAAGATCATGGAAAAGATCACACAGGCCTACCTGGATTATCTGAAAGAGATCAACCAGCGCCGCAATGTGATGGAACAAAAACTCTATGCAAGTAACCGGAATGAAGAGTTACTCGAACTCATGAAGATACAGAAGAGCCTTGTCTATTTTGTAACCGCCCTTCGTTCCAACGAAATGCTGTTATTGAAATTAGAGCGCACCAATTTTCTTGGATTGAATGATGAAGAAAAAGAATTTCTTAATGATATGATCGTTGACCTGGCACAGGCACATGAAATGGCAAACATCTATACAAACATTCTCAGCAGCACCCTGGATGCTTTTGCCAGTATCATCAGTAATAACCTGAATAATGTATTGAAACGCCTTACATCAATAACCATTATTCTTTCATTACCTGCACTGGTAACGGGGATTTATGGTATGAATGTACCTATACCCTATGCCACGTCGAGCCATGCTTTTTATATCCCCATCATACTTTCTATAGGCATATCCATTGTCATCAGCTGGTATTTCTTAAAAAAGAAATGGTTTTGACATGTTCAATATCAGGGTTTACGGAATATTGATCAATGAGAAAAAACAAATGCTGGTGACTGATGAATTCATTCGTGGCCACTATTACACAAAATTTCCCGGTGGCGGATTGGAGTTAGGTGAAGGAACCAGGGATTGCCTTAAAAGAGAATTTAAAGAAGAATTAGATCTCGAAGTTGAAGTGGGCGAACATCTTTATACCACTGATTTTTACCAGGTTTCGGCCTTCAACCCTGAGCACCAGATCATTTCAATTTATTATTTCGTCAAAGCACTGGAAGAAATAAAAGCGACTCTTCGCAATAAAGAATTCGATTTTGATGAACGGGAATTAAAAATTTACGAGTCAAAAGGAGAAATAGAAACTTTTCGTTTTATTGACTGGAAGGATTTTTCAGCCGAAAATGTAACCCTTCCGATTGATAAAATCGTTGCTGCTTTAATAAAAGAAAAATTCAGTTAGCCGGCAGTGGGAATATTCATAAAAGCATCCTGCTCCTCTCCCATCGCTGCTTTTTTCATTTTCATTGCAGTAGCATGCCCAACATATTTTTCAATCCGTTTTTCGGCAATATAAATAACAGGCGTTAAAATAATCGCCATAGTGGCCTTATAAATATAATTTACAACACCAATTGCCAATATCTGCTGCCAGCTAAACACGCCTGAAAAGGCAATAAACAATACAATATAACTATCCACAAGTTGGGATACGAGTGTAGACCCGGTGGCACGCAGCCATATTCTTTTTTCTCCCGTAGCTTTTTTGATCTTATGAAAAACATATACATCCACTAACTGGCTTACTAAAAATGCGACAAGACTTCCTATAATAATTCTCATACCCTGTCCAAAAATTCCATTGAAAGCGTTTTGCATATCAGGGATGTTGCTTTTTACTGCCTGGCTGGTGATCCAGAAATCTGCGGGGGGCACATGAATTGCAGCGTAAAACATCAGGAAAGCATAAGAGATGAGAGCAATGGCAGTAAACGAAATTCGCCTTACTGCTTTCGGCCCATAATATTCATTCACAATATCCGTCATCACAAACTCAAGCGGCCAAAGAAGCACACCGCAGGTGAGACTTATGGAAAGACCACTTTGGCCAAATAATGTAAAATGTGATGGGTTAAAGCCAAAAAGTTTTTCCAATGAAAAGATCTTTGTGCCGATAGTCTCGGCAATGAGGGCATTACAGCAAAAAAAAGCCGTCATGCCTAAAAAAAGTTTTGTGGGTTTATCTCTGAGAATATTGTGTATCATTGGTGGCTATTAATATAAAGAATGTAAAAAGCATCGATTATTAAAAATAAAACATTGGCTGCAATGAGCCATGAAGGCACTATTGTTAATTTTTTTCTTGAAACAATTGAAGTAAAAAGATAACAGAGATTGACAAAAGGGTTCAGGCTGAAGCCCATTACATAACCCAGGATGAGGATCGTTGATGTAAGCTGCTGATCCTTTATCCAATTACTGAGCTGCAATGAAAAAGCCAGCAGAAAAAATACATTACAGATAAAGGCCAGTCGCGATAAGAATAAAAGCCAACGCATCAGCTAATATCGGAAAAGAATATTAAACAGGAAACTGGAATGATGGATGCAGATGCAAATATTCAATATTCAATAAGCGATATTCAATTAAAATAGTATTATTTTGTTGCCTTAATACACCAACATTTTATGAATAGCGGACTGTTTAAAAAAATACTGCCTCACCTCATTGCTGTTATTGTTTTCCTGGTTGTAACCCTGATTTATTTTTATAAACCTCTGGTGGATGGATATGTAATGAACCAGTCTGATATCGTCAGATGGAAGGGTATCGCTCAAAATGCTTTCGAGTACAAAGCAAAACATGGCCATTTTCCTTTATGGAATTCTAATTTATTCAGTGGCATGCCCAATTACCAGGTAGCAATGGAAGGCAAGAGCATTTTACCGGATATTCCAAAGATCATGAGCCTGGGTTTACCAAAACCATTGAATTTTTTCTTTTTATGCTGTATCTGTTTTTATATTCTTTGTATTTCATTCCGGCTAAAACCTGTGATCGGGATACTGGGTGGTCTTGCTTTTGCTTTTTCCACCTATAATATGGTCGTAGTGGGCGCAGGACATGAATCGCAAATACTTGCCATCGCGTTCATGCCTTTTTTGCTGGCCGGAATGATCTTTACATTTGAAAAAAAGTATTGGCTTGGTTTAGTTATTACAATACTTGGAGCTTATCTGGAAATTGCGGTAAATCATGTGCAGATCAGTTATTATTTTATGCTTATTGCCGTTGCTGTTACCATTCCTTATCTCGTCACATGGATCAGAAAAAAAGACTGGAAACATATTTTCATAACAGCAGGAATTGTTTTAGGGGCTGCTCTGATCGGCGTTGCCGCCAGTGCTGTTACCCTGCTGACAACTTATGAATATGCAAAAGCAACCATGCGCGGAGGGAAAGATATTTCCATAGAAGGTGATAAAGTAACCAAGGCAAAAACCTCAGGCCTTGATACCTCTTATGCTTTTCAATATAGTTATGGTAAGGCAGAAGTGGTAAACATATTGATGCCCGAAGCTTTTGGGGGCAGCAGTAATAAAATGCTCGATGAAAATTCGCATGTTGTTGAAAAATTAACCGCAAAAGGTATTCCCGAGGGAACAGCAATGCAGATTCCGCCCTATTTATCAAGATATTGGGGAGGAATAATAGAATACACGGCGGGACCATTTTACTATGGAGTAATTATCTGCCTGCTTGCATTGATCGCTTTTATAGTGATAAAAACACCATTACGCTGGGGGCTGCTGGCAGTATCGGTTTTAGGAATCATGATGGCCTGGGGAAAATATTTACCGGGTTTTAATAGTTTTCTTTTTGAACATCTTCCTTTCTATAATAAGTTCAGGGCGCCTTCCATGGCGATGGTAATTACCCAATTCACTGTTCCGATTATTGCAGTGCTTGGCCTTCAACAACTGCTTTACAGGGAAAACAGCCGCGGATTATTAAAAGCTGATTTTAAAAAAATATTGTATACAGTAGGTGGCTTGTTTGTTCTGCTGCTCATTATGTACATGGCGATGTCCTATAGTTCACCTATTGATAATGAAATAGCAAGTGGCATATCACAACAGGCAAAAAGCGATGAGATTGGCAGAGCGGTTATTGCGGGTATGAAAGAAGATCGAAGAAATCTGTTTGGAGCACAAATCCTGAGAGCCTTCGGTTTTGCGCTGTTGCTGATAGGGTTATTGTTTTTGTATATCAGGAAACTGATCAAACCATTGGTTGTTGCAATTTCCCTTGTTGTCATTACTACGATCGATCTGCTGGTTGTTGACAAAGGATATTTAAATAATGAGAACTTTGTTTCACCTGAAGAATTGAGTTCTGAAAATTTTGTTCCTTCGGTTATTGATCAACAGATCTTACAGGATCGGGATCCTGACTTCAGGGTTTTTAATGCCGGCGTAAATATGCTTCAGGATGCACGAACTTCTTATTTTCATAAATCAATTGGTGGTTATCATCCGGCCAGGCTGCGCATTTACCAGGATATAATTGATAAATATTTATCGGGTGGTGGTAATCAGAATATATTGAACATGCTCAACACGAAATATATTATTGTAACCAACCGACAAAACAATCAACAACAGCTGATTCCGAATCCCAATGCCTACGGCCCTTGCTGGCTGGTAAAAAATGTAAAAATTGCACAGGATGTTGTGGAGGAGATACAGGCCATCGGCACTACTAATCTTAGAGATACTGCCATCGTTCAAAAATCATTTGAGAGTGCCATAATACAGCCGCAATGGGATTCTGCTGCCACTGTTAAACTAATAAAGTTTGATAATGATACCATGGAATATTCTTTCAACAGTACTAAACCACAGTTCGCTGTTTTTAGCGAGGTTTATTATCCTTACGGGTGGAATGCGTATATAGATGGAAAGAAAACAGCTTATTGCAAAACCGATTATGTGCTTCGGGGTTTATCGGTACCCGCAGGGCAACACAGCATAAAATTTGTATTTGAACCCTCAACTTTTAAAAAAGGAGTAACCATTGCTTATGTTTCCTCATTCCTTATTTTAATACTGGTAGCAGGAGGTTTATTTATGGAATGGAGAACTTCAAGAAAAAATACAGCCTGATGACGGCATGAAAAAATTGCTTGCAATAGCTCCTTATAATTACCTGCCCTGGTTTTCCGGCGGGCAAAAATCCATCGCACAGTTTCTTGATTACCTGGGAAGAGAAACAAACCTGGCAGTGATCACTGTGGCAGAAAATGATTTTTCTTTAGTAAAGAGCTATAAACAGCTTCCATTATTGAAAAGGTCGTTTTCAAGGTATATCGATCTCAGCCTGGTCTCAAAACTTACTGCTCTGATCAAAAAAGAAAAAAAGGATGCCGTGATCTGGGAGCATCCTTATTATGCCTGGCTTGCCTGGATCATAAAAAAAAGAACAGGGATAAAAACTATTATTCATTCCCACAATATCGAATATAAGCGATTTCAAACAACAGGCAGATGGTGGTGGCCGGTCTTAAAAATGTATGAGAAATGGAGTTTCAAATTTGCGGATCATATACTGTTTGTTGCTCCTGAAGACAAAAACTTTGCTATTGAAAGTTGGAAGATCAAAAAAGAAAAATGTATTGAATTGGCTTTTGGCGTGGAGATCAGGGAATATCCACAGGATAAAGTTGAAAACAAGCAAAAAATCCTGACTGCTCATCATATCAGCAATAGTGAAAGAATCCTTCTTTTTAATGGTCTGCTTGATTACAAGCCAAATCTTGATGCATTAAAAGTTATATTGGATGAGATCAACCCTCTGTTACTTGCACAATCATCATTTCGTTACAAAATAATTATTTGTGGCAAACGGCTTCCAAAAGAACTGGATGAACTTAAAGACTATGCAGATAAAAATATTATCTATGCTGGTTTTGTTGAGGATATTGAAGCTTACTTCAAAGCGGCCGATCTTTTTTTAAACCCCGTGCAATCCGGTGGAGGGGTCAAAACCAAAATGGTCGAATCGATCGCTTTTGGCACTACAGTCATTGCAACAGAAACAGCGGCAGCCGGTATAAACAAAAATATCTGTGGCAATAAATTAATTGTAGTGGCTGATGATGATTGGAAAGCTTTTGCAAATGCAATCATCAAAAATGCAGGTAAAAACGAAATAACTCCGGCCTCCTATTATGAATATTATTATTGGGGAAACATTGTAAAAAAGGTTACAGCAATATTATCTCACTAATTTTCCGCTGAATTTCAGTACCAGGGATTTAATAAAGTTGCGAACCGTCTCCTTTGTTACATAAATAACTGCAAAAGCATGATAGTAAAATCTTTTCCCTTTTCTTAAAGCCATTATTTCAAGTTCATGTTTCATCATTAAATTACGAACAGAGAGTTGCTTTTTTATATCCGTACTTCCGCTGTTAATATGAATGATCGTGGTGTTTGCATAAAATAAGATCGTATATCCAAGCTTCCTGATCTGTTCACACCAGAGTTGATCTTCACCATACATAAAAAAGCGGTCATCGAGTTTTTTTCCCGGTAATTGCTCCACTACTTTTTTGGGAAACATAAAAAAAGCGCCGTTTACCCAATCGCATTCAATATTTTCATTACAACGAAAATATTTTCCCAGCATTAGCCTGGATCTTTTTTTATAAGGCATCATCAGGGGTATAAAACGAAAAAGATCCAGTAACTCCCACCCGATGGTTCTGAATTTCCTGGCCGAATATTGAATAGCTCCATCAGCGAATGTCATTCGACACCCCAGAACCCCTGCATTTGAATAATTCTTCAGATAGTTTAAACTTTTAGTTATGCTGTCTTCTTTAAGAATCGTATCGCTATTGAGTAATAGAATGTATTCCCCCCTTGCGTTTTCAATTCCAAGATTATTACCATAAGCAAATCCGCCATTGGTTGGACTTTTAATCAGGGTAATGCCCGGAAATTCTTTTAAGAACCTCTGTGGATCACATTCGACAGATGCGTTATCAACGAGGATAATTTCATAATCAACGCCGGTTGTAAATTCAATGACAGAACGAATACAATCAGAAGCTAAATTAAACGTGTTGAAATTAATTATGATTATTGATAGGTTCATTGATTCTTCTAAAATTCAAACTTAATTCTTTAAACGCTATTTTTGCCACGCAAAAGAAAACAATATGAAGACGGCTTTGATAACAGGGATTACAGGACAGGATGGCGCCTATCTTGCAGAATTACTTTTAAACAAGGGCTATAATGTTCATGGAGTAAAGCGTCGCAGCTCATTGATAAATACAGACCGGATTGATCATCTTTTTTTCGATGAAACTATTGCAGACCGTTTTCATTTACATTACGGTGATCTTACTGATTCTTCAAATATGTTAAGGATCATCCAGCAAACACAGCCGGATGAAATTTATAACCTGGCTGCACAGAGTCATGTGCAGGTTAGTTTTGAAACCCCCGAATATACCGCGAATGCCGATGCTATCGGTGTTTTACGAATATTAGAAGCCATAAGGATCTTAGGCCTTGAAAAAAAGACGCGGTTTTACCAGGCTTCCACTTCGGAGATGTATGGTAAAGTGCAGGAGATCCCCCAAACAGAAACGACTCCGTTTTATCCCCGGTCTCCCTATGGAGTTGCAAAATTATACGGGTATTGGATAACTATTAATTACCGGGAAGCGTATGGTTTGTATGCCATCAACGGCATTCTGTTTAATCATGAGGGTCCAACCAGGGGTGAAAGCTTTGTTACGAGGAAAATAACAATTGGCGTTGCACAAATTGCATTGGGGAAATTAGATGTATTGCTGTTAGGGAACCTTGATGCAAAGAGAGATTGGGGTCATGCGAAGGATTATGTTGAAGGTATGTGGCTGATGATGCAGCCCGACGAACCGGAAGACTATGTACTGGCAACAGGCATTACTACTTCGGTAAGAGATTTTGTGAAAATGGCTTTCTATGAAATTGGAGTTGAAATAGAATTTAAAGGAAAAGGAGAGAATGAAAAAGGATACATAGTAACCGCAAACAATCCTGCTTTTCAATTAAAAAAAGGAAAACAGGTCGTAGGAATTCATCCCCGTTATTTCCGGCCTGCCGAAGTGGATCTGTTGATTGGCGATTCAACAAAGGCTAAAACAAGATTAGGCTGGAATCCTAAATATGATCTGCAAACCATGATCAAAGAAATGATGTCAGAAGAATTGATCTATCAATCAAAACCTTAACGCAATTCTTTTGCGCCAGGTATTAGCAACGAGCTTTAACGGAAAAGTTACAAATGCGAGAGTAAATTGTTTCATAAATTCCGGATGCCTGCCATAGATTGATGTCATAATTCTATAATGTTTTGCGATAGCTTTAAAATGAAAATAACAAAGCAGGTTATAAACTACCTTCCTTGTCGTATTAAACTGAGCCGGCAATTCTTCATTGAATTCGTTTTTTGCAGTCTCAAAACCATTACTAATAATTGTTTGAACACAATTATAAACACGATTTTCTTCAATAGTTGTCATTTCGATCAATCCTTCGTCGGAAATCCCATAGCGTTTAAAATCTACTGAAGGCGAATTCAGAAAACAGGCCTGCCCATTCAGCAATTGAAGCATTGGCAATTGCTTTGCAGCCGTACTTGTGCTTAACCAGGTAATGCCACTGCTGCAACCGATCAATAAATTACAATACCTGGTGAGCTCGGCATTTTCTCTTACTGACAGACTACTTGCATCAATAATTTTATCTGTACCTGTAAAAGATTGAGCGGAGGAAAGAATAACACAGGTACCGGTGATATCCGAAATCCTTTTTGCCAGATTCAAAACAAAATCAAAGCTCAAAACGGATTGCCCGCTTTGCGGAGCATATTCCCAAAGGATCACATTTTTGAACCTGGAAAGGGAATACTGATCAGCAAACCGTTTTACATTTTGTTTTTCACTCTCGCTTAATACTAAAACAGGTTGCACAGGAACCCGGACAGGCCGGGCATAGGCCCGGAAAATCATTCCCCGGATAGTTCCATCATACAATGCCTGGTTTTCATCCATATTATGAGTCACAAAAACCTCGTCCCATTTTCCCTGTTTTTTTTCAGCAAAAACTTTTCTTTTAAATTTTCGGAAAGCCACTATGTCATTTTTAGGAACTTCATTCACTTCCCGGATTTCATCCACATAAGGATTATTATCGATGATTTTCCTGCAAAAACCAGCAATGGCCCAGGTAAGATGACAGTGGGGAAAATCCTGTTTAATTTGTCTTGCAACAGCAGTGGCATAGAGACAATCGCCATTGGAAAAAAGCTGAACCAATAATATTCTTTTGCGATTTTCCATGTGCTAGCTCATCATCATTTTTGCAAGTTGTTCAACGGAAATCCCGGGCTTCCAGCCAAGTGAAAGAATCAGGGAAGGATCAGAAACTAACTGTTTGTATTCGGGAATAAAATCTTTTTTAATCACAATATGATCTTTCCAGTCTTTATGTATTAAAGAAAAACATTGCTGCAACCATTCCTCTATCGAATATCCCTTACCTGATGAAATATTAGCTTCCATTATTTTATCCTGGTTTACTAAGGCCCAGATTCCTTTAACAATATCGCCTGCATATGCATATTCTTTGATCACAGATACATCACCAATCTCTAACTTTTCCCTGCTTCCATTTGCAATTCGTTTCGCCGCTTCAGCAATTTTTTTAGTCATGTGCTTTTCAGTTCGCCTGGGGCTTTCATGATTGAAAAAATAGCCAACATAGGCTTTAATTCCAAGAGTTCTGAAATATCTCGCTGCAAATACGGAATGGATGCGGCTTACAGAATATGCATCCCTGGCTTCAAATTCATCAATTTCTTTAATCGGTCTCCCCTGGTTTTTGAATTGCAGGCCGCTGCCTGAAATAAAAACCCTGCTACCCGGTGAGAAATTTTTAACTGCCTCCAGGATGTTCAGCGTACCGGTGGCAATAGTGGCATGATTTTCAAAAAGGGCTTCATGGTCCGTTGTTGAATTTGCTGCTAAATGAAAAATATACGCAGGTTTAAGCCGGGTAACCAGTTCTTGCACCATACTACGATCCGCCACATCTCCATTGGTATAATTTCCGTGACGTGACACTCCTGTTACCTTGCAATTATGCTGGTTCAATAATTCTGCAAGGTAATAGCCATCCTGTCCATTTACACCGAAAATGAGGGCTGTCACAAAATAAATTTATAATTTAATAAAAATAGTATTGACATGTGTGTCTGCATATATAACATATCCTTTTTTTTGCAAAAAAGAAATTATCCCGGGATTCTTACTTTCATTTTGATGCTCATCATAAAGCAGAGTTTCTACACAAATAACTTTGGGACTATTTCGGTTAAAATCAAGAGACTGCAAAATCTCTAAATCAAGTCCTTCTACATCCAAAGAAATAAAATCCGGAGTTTTATTGAAATATTTTTCCATAACACTGTTAATAGTTATTAAGGGTAGTTTAATCACTTTTTCATACTCAATCTTACCTATATTCTTCATTCCAACTCTTCCCCAATAATCTGCTTCTTCCTTTGAAAAAGTACTTAATCCATTAGCTTCATCCGGAAATAAGTAAAAATCCGCCTCGCTCCTTTCATTAAACCCGACACCTGCATTGATCACATCATCTTTTGGTCTTGCTTTTTTAATCTTTTTAAATAAATAAGGGTTAGGTTCAATACAAACTCCCCGACTTCCCCGCAAATAGAAATAATAAGTATTACTAATGTACGCAGGATGATTCGCTCCAATATCTAAGTATGTTGGTTTTTGAATGTTCAATTTATAAAATAAATGAGCTAAGATTAAGTCCTCGCCCGACTGAGCATAAACTAATTGAGAATGGGGAAGAATAAATTTATTAATGACTTTTCTAAATAGGTTCTTCATCTTTTGTTTTCTTTCTATCGGTAAAGACATGTTTCAGCTTTCGTGTGCTAAAAAACCTCTTATATTTTCGATATCTTTTTTTAATAGTTTCACTGAAATTTTTTTTCAAAATTGGAATAACAAATTCTCCCGTTGCTTTAATTTTCCCCGGAAATCGCTTTGCCAAATGTGAAAGCATTTCTTCAAATTTAAGTGAGAACTCTCTGGGAGACCAATCTTTTTGCATTTGTCTTATCCAGGGAATTGATTTTGTGATAGAGTCTTTTAAACTCATTTCAGGATACGGAGGTAAATAGACAAGTATATGTCTGAATGTATCATTTTTTGAAATAGCCAACGGCCTTCCAGACACAATGGCTTGATCTGTTGTTGCTGCAAGGCCAGGGATATTCCGATCATACAAAAAACAGTTTAAAGTATTTTTGGCACACCAATCGATTAAATCCTTTTTTTCCATGTAATCGTGTGTTACAATAACTTCGATACCATGTTTTGCTTTTTGTTTACAAAGATCAGCGAGGAAGTTTGCATATTCTTTTGACTCAGGAACAAAATCGCCGTAGGGAATGTTGATTCTGACAACAGCCTGATCGAATTCTTTATTAACAGCTTCAACTACATGATGAAAACCTTTACCCTTAGTTGCAAATCCAAACGATCCGATCACAGGAATTGGTTTTTCATTATAGGGTTGAATATCATTTACCGTTTCGAGTGGACGTGGAAATGAGAAAATTTTTTTATTCCTGGTTTTGATTGTAGGATCTAAAACACAATAGCCGTGAAAATGATTATCAGGACACATAACAAAAGGGTCATCGGGAAGTACTTCTAACACCATTGTTATGATTAGCCCTGGAATTTTTTTTAATTTGGAAGTGTTCATCCAGGCCATGGTTGATGGATGATAATTGAAAAAATAAAAATTATATCCAAGAGGAATTGTCCGATGATCAATATTTATCTCTATATAATCGAGATCATATTTATCAGATAGTTTAAGGCAATTAAAAACCATTAATCCGGATTCATAAATACTATCCCGGGCTTTTTTATTATTGATGAATAATCCTCTGGTCAAATCAAAAAAATTTTACAAAGATCTATTTTGCAATTATTGTACTGGTTTATATCTTGCTGAAACAAGAATATCGTTATCAACAAATGTCGAATTATGCAAGGCCTGATCTGTTATTTCAACTAAATGCCAATGATAGGTTGCAGGATAAGGTGCACTAACCGATAATTCCATATTCCTGTGATCATTAGAAACAAATCGCCACTTGGCCTGATGAACTATGCTATTTTCGTCTCTGTAAGTGCCAGTTCCATCAGCCTGAAAAGTAATTTGCATCTTATCATAATCTACACCTGTATTATTAACTCCCCCTCTTACATAATATGAATTATATCCATATAGATTGCGGCAAACCTCATCAACCTCCCATGTATATTTAATCAATATTTCTGTTTTGCTGAATTCGCTTTTTTCATTATCATATTTCTTTTTGCAAATGGCGGGATTCAGAACAACCGCAGCGAATAAAAAAGATAAACTCAGCTTTATCATGTATTCATTTTTTATAAACTACAACTTTCGGTACAGGAAAAATGAAGCCAGATCCTTTTTCCAACGCTTCTTTTTCTCTTTCCAGGAACTCATCTTTAAAATGCCAGGGAAGAACAAGATAGTAATCGGGATTCATTGCCCTGCTTTCTTCTTCACTGATAATAGGAATATTTGTGCCTAAGGTAGATGCCCCGAATTTATCAGGGTTACGTTCAGCTGCATATTCAATAAGTTCATGATTGATCCTGCACCACTGTAAAATCGTATTCCCTTTGGTAGAAGCTCCATAAATATGAACCTTCTTTCCTTTCTTTTTAAATTTCACCAGCAGATCATGCAGCTCCTTTTTCAATTTTTCTATTCGTTTCTGGAATGCCTGGTAAGGCTTATCAGTGTCCAGCTCAAGATCAAACTCCTTCTGCCTGATTTCGTTTATGAAGGCATGATTATTTTTTTTATCATGCCCGCTGAATTCTTTATGGGTGGCGTAACAACGAATACTTCCGCCATTGATATCGTTGAACCCGATCTTAACTATTTTCATTCCACCCATCGCACAGATCTTTTCTAATACTGCAAGGCTATAATATTCCAGGTGCTCGTGACAGATGGTGTCGTAACTGTCCAGCTCCAGCATACGGGGCATATAACTCATTTCAAAAATCCAAACGCCACCCGGGGATAAAACCCGTTTAATACCTTTCACAAATTCTACCGGGCTTTCCAGATCATAAAACATGGCAATGGAAGTGATAACATCCAGTTGTTTTCCTTCCAGTAGTTTAAATAATTCTTCTGATGGAAAAATATCCTGCACCACTTTAGCAAACTCTACCTCATGGGCCACATCGCTGGGGTCAATACCAAATTTTTCAAAATATTCAGGATAATAATTTAATAAGGTACCATCATTACATCCGATATCAAGAACCGAAGCATTTTCCTTTTTAATTATTTCAAGCGCGGAATCAACGACCCCTTTTAAATGATTTCGCATGGTATCATTTGTACCGCTTCGATACCAGTAAGCCGCATATAGAATTTCAGGAGGGACAGAATGTTGCATTTGCAATAATCCACAGGCATTTTCATCTTCTTCAGGATTACAGCGAACGAGAACACAATCAATTTTCCTTGTACTCGGCATTTCCTTTCCCGGCTTTACAAACGAGCCTTGCAGATATTGCGGGCCGAGATCAATTACTTTTTTTAATGATTGGGAACCGCAAACACGGCATGTGGTTCTTTTCCTGATGTGCATTACGCTATTTTTTTGAGATCAGATCTGCGAAAAGAGCATTTATTCTGTCGATACATTTATTTCTTTCGAGGTTTAGAACGGCAAGATTTTTCACTACTCTGTCCTTTTCTTCCACAGGCACTTTTTCAAATTCATAAACTTTTTCCTGTTCATGCCAAAGGCGACAATTCACATCTGCCAGCTGATACATCACTTCGCCAAAATTTCCGTTCACCTCTTTTATTACATTTCCTTCCTGTCTGAAAACCTTGTTAGTATCAAACGTCAGCCGATCGATAGGGATTTTCCCCTGAACAGCATCAACTATAAACACATCAATTTCAACCTGCAACTGGGCAGCTTGTTTTTCAAGACTGGCAAGTTTTTCGTCGTTTTCAGTATGATATTGCTTTAATTTAACAATGGTAAGTTTGTCGCAAAGCATTCCCAATGTTTCAGCCATGGCTTCAAAATAAGCTGCGAAAATATTGTATTTTCTTTACCGGGCCATGCTCTCAATAAAAATAAAAACCGGCAACTATCAATCCTATTGCCGGTTTTCAGAATAATTATTTAGTATAATTTAATAGGGTATTCCAAGACTGCTTACGGCAGCATTGTAGTCGTGAAAATCAATATAGGCATACCGGCCACCCAATATACCACCGGGGATAAGTATAAATCTGTATTTATTTGTGGTAGCCATTGAAAGGTTACTCGTTTCAATTCTTATTTTACCTACACTATATTTTGGATTATGAAAATAAACATTTCCCGCAACGGCTTCCGCAAAAGGCAACTCCCTTACATTATTAACCGTGTCACCCAGCACTGCCCAATAAACATGGATAGAACCATTGCTTAAAATACTTTGAGTCAACGATGTCGCTGTGATATCAAAATAATTCAATCCTGTCGTACCATCTATTGCCCATGTTGAGCTGGTTGTCCATCTCGAATAAATAACATTTGCAGTCCCTGCGAGCCCTTGTGGTCCGGTCGTGCCCGTTGCTCCCGTTGCACCGGTTGCTCCCGTTGGACCTGCCGGGCCTTGTGGGCCTGCCGGGCCAGTTTTATTACAAGCTATTAGTAAAATAGCAGCAACTGCGATAAATGCAAAAGCCAACAGGCGTATTAATTTCATAGCGATTATTTTTTGAATTAATTCTTTTTTACAAAAACCAGAATTGAACTTTCATAATTATGAAACTTCACCCGAATAAAATAATTTCTGTAAGACATTAATTGAACGGGTGTATCTATGCTAAAAAGATTATTTCCTTTTCTGATTTCCTTTTGATTTGATTTATAAAAAATATTTCCAAACACATCAACAATGCTGATCACAGCCTGATCGTCATGTTCAGCATCAATTGTGATATTTATCTTACTGGTTTCGACCGGATTGGGATATACTCTTATTACATGCATATCCCCAGAGTTGTTGACAGATCGAAAAGTCCCTGTTGGTTTAGGCTGACAATAAAAACAAAAAGAATTGGTTGTTGGAGCAAAGTTCACTACTCCGGGAGTTATAACCGGGTTATTGATCGTTACATTTGCAAAAGCACTGACCGTTGTGGCAGGTGTTGTATAAGAAGGATTGATCACTGTAACATCGTTCGTACTTTCTCCGGAACAGGGACCGGCATTTCCCAAACTGTCTACACGAATTACATATACATTATTGCTGTCTGCAACGACTCCTCCATTATTCGTAAAACCTCCCAACGCATACCCACCTTCCGGTGGCGGGGTTAAATTTCTTATCGATTGCTGACCTGTCCTTACATATTTTTTTGACCATACAACACTACCGGCTGCACTTACCTGGCTCAGCAGTACATCGGAGCTGCTATTGTTTTCTCCATTGACAGCTGTAAAACCTCCATCGGCCTGAGGATACCAGCCATAACCGATGGTCTGAACACCAGGTATAACCAGTTTTCTTACATTCTGCACTGTACCATCTGTGTTTAAGTTCCACATACACTGCTGCTGATTGGTTGAACCAAAATCGTCTGT
>Ga0184636_1000105_pt1 | contig 19535 bp, 14 predicted proteins | sample PLM3_60_b2_FD_133164 | JGI IMG/M metagenome (GOLD analysis project Ga0184636, IMG submission 133164) | Groundwater sediment microbial communities from an aquifer in East River, Colorado, USA - PLM4_90_b2 | ecosystem: Environmental > Terrestrial > Soil > Riparian zone | place: USA: East River... | reverse complement strand
TTTGGCAATTGTTTCTGGTATTGTTGGATTGGCTTTGATTATTACAGTGTTTACAGGTTTTTGTTTTTTGTATAAAATTTTTGGTGTTAACACCAATAAAGATGGAGGGGATTCTCAGATGCCGAAAATGTAATTTGTGAAATTATTTGGGATAAAAAAACGGAGCGGGGGAAACCCGCTCTTTTTTTGTCCATTGTGAATTTACAATGACACCATGCGTCCGGCAAATCCAGGCTTTGTCTTTTCTTTTGGTTCTGTCATTGTTGAAATTAAAAATGTTACAAGTAATAAGGAAGTATATAAAAACGCTGTTGAAATGTGGAAAGAAATAAGGGTAATGAAAGAGTATTCATGCAAGGAAGGTAACAATATAAGACCGCCGTTTAATCCTCGGCTGATGTTTGAGAAGGAAATTGTCGTAAAATAATGACTATTTTAAAAAGGTTGCTGGTTTTCACGGATAGCCTTTTTATATTTATGTTTCCTGTGAAGAATATTCACTTGAATGCACTGTATCAATTTCGACAAAGGAGACTTTTTCCGGATCAAATTTCAAATCAACATCTCCCAATGGTCCATTTCTGTGTTTGCCAACAACTATTTGTGCCATGTTTATTTCATCAATTGGCGGATTGATTTTATCCTTGTCCGGCCTGTATATAAACATAACAACGTCAGCGTCCTGTTCCCATGAGCCAGTTTCACGAAGGTCTGATAGTTTTGGCCTTTTAATTTCGCGCGCATCAACGGCTCTGTTTAACTGTGAAAGCGCCAAAACCGGAACGTTTAATTCACGCGCCAATGCTTTTAAGCCATGGCTGATTTCGGTGAATTGTTGAACTGTATTTTCTGAGTGTCTTATTGGAGTAATTAGCTGTACATAGTCAATGATTATCATGTCCAGCGAGTGTTCCATTTGAAGGCGTCTTGCCATTGAACGAATTTGTAAAATATTCATTGAAGGAGTGTCGTCAATAAATATTTTCATTCCAGAAAGTCTGTCCAAAGCAACCTGAATCATTTGAAAGTCCATTTCGTCCGTAAGGCGGCCGGTTCTTAATCTCCATAATGGCACCTTGGCTTCAGTGGAGATGATTCTGTCCATGATTTGTTCTTTGGACATTTCAAGTGAAAAAAGAGCAACAGCATGATTTGCTTTTGCAGCGCTGCGAGCCATATCCAAAACCAAGGCTGTTTTACCCATTGATGGTCTGGCGCCTAAAATAATAAGGTCTGATTTTTGAAAGCCTGAAAGCAAAAAATCCAATTGTTTAAATCCTGTTGTTATGCCGGTAATGCCGTCTTTTCGTTCGTGCGCTTTTTCAAGGCGCTTCATTGCATCCGGAATAAGGTCTTTTATTACGGTAAAGAAATAATTTCTTACTTTTTGTCCGATGGAAAATATTTTTTGTTCTATCTGATCCAAAAGATATTCAGGGTCTTCCTGGCTGTTAAATACCTGTTCAAAAATATCTCCGGAAGTGGAAACCAATTCACGTAAAACCTTTTTCTCTCTTATGATTTGCGCATAGTGCGTGATGTGCGTTGCCGAAGGAACAAAGTTTATAAGCTCTGTTAAATATGTTGATCCGCCAATAGCTGTAAGCGCCTCGTGATTTTTTAATTTGTTTGAAACAGTCAAAATATCTATCGGCTGATTTTTTTCATATAGTTCCAAAATGGCCAAATAAATTTTTTGATGTTCCGCATTATAAAAATCTTCCGGGCTTAATATGTCAGCCACTTTGATGATGGCATTTTTATCAAGCATGCAGGATCCAAGAACAGATTTTTCAGCATCAAGATCTTGAGGAGGAGTTTTAATTTTATCTATTTTTTGGGACATAAAATGGCAAAATAATTTTCAATTTTCAATTTAAAATTTTCATTGAATTTTTAATGCGGCTAAGCGAGGAGCAAAACGAAATATGAAATTTTGCGCTTTGTCCGAGCAATGCCACATCATGAAGGTTTAATTCCGAGGGGCTTTGCCCCAGGGAGACCTTCATTGATTCAACTTTTAAAATTATTAATTGGAATTTTATTGGAAATTCTTTTAAACAGAGAGTTCAAAATTGCGTCTCTATAAAGCATCCTAGCATTTCTATCTCTTTAAGCAATCAGCAAAAAAGGACAAGGTGTTTATAAGTCCTGCGCTACGGCAGTCCCGTGGGGAGTATTCATGACTTTGAATCCTAAGGCGCTAATTTCGCTTCTTATTTTATCAGCTTTGGAGTACTGTTTTTTATCTCTTAACTGATCAAGTTTTTTGGCCTTATTTTTTATGTTTGTGGGAATTTTTGGACAGTTAATCTCAAAAATTTGAAGTTTGTCCTTAATAAAGTCTCTTACATTTTTAGCGTCGGTTTTTGAGAGATTCCAAATATTTTTTTGAGTTTCTGATATCAGATTGAAAATTACAGAAAGCGCTTTTGGAGTGTTGAAATCATCGTCCAAAGCAGCCGTAAAATCCTTTTCATATTGTTTCAGATTTATTTTAAAAGATTTTTTATTTTTAGCTTTTTCCAATGTGGCTAAAAACTCAAATATGGTTTTTAGAGATTGCTTGGTTTGTTCTGCAAGCTGCTCCGTGTAATTAAAAGGGGAGCGGTAATGATTTTGTAAAATCATCATGCGTAAAACTTCAGGAGAATTATTTTTCAGGAAATCTTTTATGGTTATAAAATTCCCCAAGCTCTTTGACATTTTTTCTCCGTTAACCAAAAGAAATCCGGTGTGCATCCAAATTTTTACCAAAGGTTTTTTTCCGGAAGAAGCTTCTTGTTGAGCAATTTCAGCTTCGTGATGTGGAAACTTTAAATCAATCCCGCCTCCGTGAATGTCATATTGCGGACCGAAAAAATTTTCCGTTATTGCGGTGTCTTCGATGTGCCAACCCGGTCTGCCTTTGCCAAGAGCTGTGTTCCAAAACGGTTCGCCATCTTTATGAAACTTCCACAAGGCAAAGTCTGCCTTGTTTTTTTTGCCAATACCCTGGTCTATCCTTGAAATTGCATCTTCTGCCTGTTCATTCGTTCTTTTTGAAAGTTTTCCATAATCAGAAAACGCGGAAACGTCAAAATAATATCCATCACCGTCAATTACATAGGCGAATCCTTTATCAACGAGGTTTGTTATTTGACTAATAATTTGTGGAATATATGCTGTGGCCCGGGCATATTTAGTAACAGAGTTAATTTTTAATCCTTTTAAATCTTTTAGATATTCTTTTTCAAATTTTCTGGCCAAAGCTAATGGCTTAATGTTGCTTTCTTTTGCGCGCGAAATTATTTTGTCATCAATATCAGTTATGTTTTGGAGATAAAAAACATCTATTCCGGTTGAGCGGAGATATTTTACAAAGGTATCAAAAAAAACATATGTTCGGGCGTGACCGATATGTGAATAATCATAAACTGTGGGGCCGCAGACAAAAAAATTAAGGGAGCCTTTTTTAGGTTTTTTTAGGAGGACTTTAGTTTGAGATAAGGAATCGTAGATGTGCATTAGCTTTTAGCTTTTAGCTTTTAGAAATTTTCTAATAAACTGGTGTGGACGAAAAAGCTTTATTTATTTACTTATTTTATTTTAAAATCTAAATACAAACAATATTGACAGATCAGCTGATATGGGGTTGCTTTTTTTATCAAAAAGGTTTTTAATAATATCACATGATTAGCAAATTATATTTAAATATTCCGAGGAAAATAAGATTGTTTTTAATTTTTTTGCTGATAATTTTAGCGGCATATTTTGTTGGTAGATTTGTTTTTATTAAAACAAGTCAGGTTCCACAGGATTTTATGAAGGCAAGGCAAGAAGCGTCTGTAATTGCACAGGTCATAGTAAATTTTTCAAATGATTCTGCAAAGCGAATTGAAGACATTTCAGAATTAAATAACAAAGGGGACTATATGGAAGCTCTTAATCTTGTCACTTCTGAAATGGATAAAAATCGCGAGATTAGACAAAAAGCCATTTCATTATCTGCAAACTTGGGAACAATGGCACAAAACGCCGTAGGAATTTATCCGGACTCATCGGCAAGAGTTGCAGTTGAAGCGATAACAGTTGAAACAACTTTAATAAGTAAGCTTGTGGATTATAATGATTATCTTAATCAGCTCTTGGAATTTTTAAGAAATCAACTTTTAGGGAAATCAAATTCAAATATAAAAGTGAATAAGCTTATTAATAAAATTAATGGAGAGGTGATTGCAATAAACAGTTTGAATCAGAAATTTAACGAGTTAATGGCAAAATTTGATGGCAGTAGATAATTGTCAAAACTAGTCCCTAGCAACTAGGGACTAGTTTTGATAGTCTTATTATATCGGGCTGTAGTATATCGGTAGTATATATGCTTTGGGAGCATAAGGGCTGGGTTCAATTCCCAGCAGCCCGACGGAGTAAAGTGAAAAATTTTTATATATGTCCCTGTAGTTCAATGGATAGAACGACTCCCTTCTAAGGAGTAGATCGAGGTCCGATTCCCCGCGGGGACACAAATGTGTACACGAGCAAATCAATTGCTTGATTTGCGACGGGAATCGGAGACCGCAGCGTTGTTTCGCGAGTACGCGAAACCGTGAGGGGCGGCCTGCGAGTTTACTGAGCGACGGCGAAGTAAAACTTGCAGGAGATTCCCCGCGGGGACACACGCGAATTGCGACGTATTTAGTTATTGGAAATTTTTTTGGTATAATATAATTTAATAAGGAAAGGTCGGTATGATTTTTTAAAATTATTTTTAAAATATGGACGATAAAGCAAATTTAATTAAACCAATTTTAATTTTTAGCATTATAATTTTAATTTTTGTTGTTGTTATTTTGGCATTACAGATTTTTCAAACTGTAAGAATTAATTCATTATTTGGAGAAATTAAAACAGCCACTTCAACAGAACAATATGTACAAACTGAAACTCAGCAGCCAGTGGTTCAACAAAATCTTCCAGCTCAGCAGTCGCAAACCGGAGCCGGAGCTCAGACTCCTTTGACTGCAATTCAGCAAAATTGTTTAAAAACATGCACTGGGGCCGGAAAAACAATTCTGGTATGCGCAACAGAATGCAATCTTCCGCCTAAAAAATAAAATACAAATAAATAGTATAACAAAATGCGGTTAATACAAATGCCATAATATTTTGTTATATATTAATAATATGAATAAAAAAGGATTTGGATCAGTTCTAATGATTTTATGGACCATAACCGGAATTATTATTGTTGGCGGTTTTGTTGCCGGGTCAATCTATTACTTTTCAAAACAACCACAAAACTTACCGCAAGGAAAATGCGGAGATGGTGTCTGTGATCAAAAAGAAAGTTTAAATGCCAAGTTATGTCCAAGAGATTGTTTGCAACAATTAGAAAAATCAACATCAACAACCAGCGGCGGTATTGTTGACGGGGGTGATAATAACAGTGCAAATACTGTTTCGCCCGATGTGACTGTAAAAAATTCATATGGTTCTTCATTTGGCGTGCATTATGGCGGCAACATGCTTGATACTGTTAATGATCTTGGCGCCGGGTGGACCAGAGAAGGTTCATATGTTATTTGGGACTGGTCTGATTCCGGCCGGAATGGAAGTTATAGATTTACTGACGCCACTGCTCCGTCAAAAGATGGATCCAGTTCAATTTTAAAAATTAATTACGACAAACAATGGCTCAGCATTTCCGGAGATTTAAGACTTGTTGCCAATGTCACTCCATTTATGAAAGGAGGGAATTTTAAGAGCGACGCAGAATTGGCAACTTACAAAGATTTTGTTCAAAAAATGGCTGAGCGATATGATGGAGATAATGATTATGGCTGCTCTTTTTTTTCAGTTGATTGTTATAAAAAAGGTGATAGCCAGTACCCTTCGCAGGAAGTTATAAATTATTTTAAAAATAATCCAATTAAGTATTGGCAAGTTTGTAATCAAGTAACAGATACTTGCGATGGAACAGATTGTAAAACAACTTATGCTGCAAAATATGCCAAAGTTTTAAAAACTTCTTATGAAGGAATAAAAGCCGCGGACAGCTCATCTTATGTTCTCATAGCCGGAGATTCAACAAAGGATTATTACCCATCTGTTTTCAATGAATTAGGCGGAAAATATATTGATATAATTGATTTTCACAGGTTTGGATTGTCAAGTTGGTACGATCCTCAGAGTGATTTTGATTATTTAAAAGATAGTTTGAAAAAGTCAGGCTTTGATATTTCAAAATTAAAATTTTGGATAACGGAAACCGGCACATATTCAGGGGATCCAATGGAAAATGATGCCAATAATAATCTTTTTAAACAGAGCGAAAAACAACAAGCTGAAGGATTAGTTAAAGCATACGTTTCAGGTTTTTCTTATGGTATTGAAAAGATTTTCTGGGCATGGGGAATACAGGAAGGATTTCGAAAAACTTGTGGAATTTTTGATTATACCGGAATTATTTATGATGGCTGTGATTGTGAAAATACCAAATACGTTTGCAATGCGAAAGGAATAGGTGATGATCTTGGCAAAGGTGTGAAAAAATTAGCCTATTACTCATATAAAAAAATGACCGAGAAATTGAGTGGGTGGAATAGCGTTAAGACCGTTCAGAAGTCAGGCGGAATTAATATTTATAAATTTACAAGGTCAGGTAAAATTATTTATGTTACTTGGAGTGATGATACGACTAAAAAAACCGCAATAATTTCGGAAATTTCATCAAAACAGATAAAAATTACGGAAGCAACTCCAAAATATGAAACTGGAAAAGAAGTGACAAATTACAATTCCGCATTTAATGAAACAAGTAGCGCGGTAATAGGAAATTCTGTTAAAGTTGAAGTAGGAAATGCTCCTGTGTTTATTGAAGAGATGTAAAAAGAACAGTTGAAGTAAAGTTTTTTATTTTTTGTCATAAGCGAGATAATTTTTCATTCAGCGAATATTATTTATCCCTCTGTTGGCGGGATGCTTATTGTGGCAGTTACTTGTAAATTTTATTCGCAAGCCGGCAATGCACTTATCCACATTGTATTGCCCCGTCAATTACTTATAATATTTTATATAAAAAACCGTTGCGGCTGTTTGACACGATACCGGAAGCCCAATTTTAAAAAGTGGGTCAAGGATGATACGTAAGCCAATGTGCGGGTCAAACATTGCGTTTGTATAAACGCGACGCAAAGGCCGAAAAAATTTAAATTAATTACAATAAAATGTATAACGAAAGATGAGCAAAAAAAGTACAGATGGTAAGTGTGGCAAAAAGTGTGTTTCAACTTGGGGCAAGCATCTTATAATAGATGCCTACGGAATTGAGGAAAAGAAATTAAAAAATCACAAAGCAATCAGAGGACTCTTAGTTAGTTTGCCGGAAAAATTTAAAATGCGTCCTTTAAGCAGGGTTACTGTCAAAAAAGTTGAATCAGAAGGTTATCCTGATTGGGGAGTTTCCGGATTTATTATGCTTTACGAAAGTCATATTTCCATACATACATGGCCGGAAGAAAATTATTTTGCCATGGATTTGTATTCATGCAAGGATTTTGACCATGATGCAATCACTAACTACCTGAAAGAATTTTGGGGTTCCAAGAAAATGAAGATTAAGATAGTTACCAGGGGATAGGGAGTAGTTTAAGGGCAAAAGATAATCCCGACGACAAGATGTCGGGACTCCGACTGAAACATCGGAGAGGTAAAAGGAAAAATAATCCGCCTTGGCGGATTATTTTTTTAGTAATTTAAATATTGTAAAAATAATATTTTTTGATATTATTAAATAGCAATTAAATACCGCCTCGGTAGCTCATTGGCAGAGCGTAGCCCTGAAGAGGCTAGCGTAGGGGGTTCGATTCCCTCCCGAGGCACACGGGAAAATAATCCGTTTTGGACGGATTATTTTTTTAGGGAATCGAACGGGTATTTTTATAAATAAACTGCTTTATTTATAAAAAACCCAGGAACTCGGAGGAATCGCGTAGCTTGTGTATCCGCCAGCTGGCGGAATGCACGCGAAGCGACGGAGGAGAGGGATTCCCTCCAGCGAGGGGCGGCCTGAAAGTTTATTGAGCGACGGTGAAATAAAACTTGTAGGCGATTCCCTCCCGAGGCACAAAATAACCATCAGGTTATTTTTTATTGAATGTGGATTCCCGCCTTCGCGGTAATGACAGGGCATAGGTTATCAAATAGCGCGAATGAATATTTACAAAAATATAACTATATAGTAATATTTTGACTTATGGTGCCTGTAGCTCAATGGTAGAGCACCGCTCTGTGGCAGCGGCTACGTGGGTTCGATTCCCATCAGGCACCCAAAATTTTAAAAGTCGTAAAAAATAAATTAATCAATTAATTTAAAATTTTATGTTTAATTTTGAAATAGAAAAATTAGCAAAGGAAAACGATAATTTTCGCAAAGTCATTAAGACAGGAAAGCATTCCCAGGTGGTTTTAATGAGTTTAAAACCAGGCGAGGATATTGGCAATGAAGTGCATGAAACAGTGGATCAGATTTTGGTTTTTATTGATGGAGTTGGAAAAGCTAAGGTAGGCGATAGCGAATTTGATTTAAATTCTGGAACAATGGCATTTGTTGATGCCGGTACTTGGCATAACTTTACCAATACAGGTCCAACCGATATGAAGCTTTATACGGTGTATTCTCCCGCAAATCACCCTGCAGATAGGGTTCAAAAAGAAAAACCGGCTGTTGATGATGATTAAATAAAAAAACGCTCCAAATGTATATTGGAGTATTTTTTTATTTATATTTTTTTGTGTATAATTTAGAAATGAATAAAAATATTTTTACAAAAAAGTTTAATGAAGTCGGTATTGAAGATGTTGGCGAGGTCGGAGGAAAGAATGCATCTCTTGGGGAAATGATTCAAAATTTGGTTCCAAAAGGAGTGAGCATTCCAAACGGATTTGTGGTCACTGCCGGCGCTTACAGGTATTTTTTGGAGCAAACCGGACTAAAGGAAACAATTAAAAAAACATTAACCAGATTAAATACAAAAAATTTGGCCGATCTTTCAAAAAGATGCAGACTTGTTCGTGAAGCGATTAAAAATGTTGAATTTCCAAAAGAATTAAAGGAAGAAATTTTAAAAGGGTATAAGGAAATGGAAAAAACATATGGCAAGGGTGTTGACGTTGCTGTTCGCTCCAGCGCAACTGCGGAAGATTTGCCGGGAGCTTCTTTTGCCGGTGAACATGATACATATTTAAATATACGAGGAAATGACGAACTGTTAAGCGCGGTTCGCGCGGCAATGGCATCTTTATTTACAGAAAGAGCAACATCATACAGAGTTGATAAAGGATTCGATCATTTTAAGGTTGCGCTTTCTGTTGGTGTGCAGAAAATGGTTCGTTCTGATATGTCATGTTCCGGTGTCATGTTTACCCTTGATACTGAATCTGGTTTTAAGGACTTGGTACTTATAAATGGATCTTGGGGATTAGGAGAAATGATTGTTCAGGGAGAAGTCACGCCTGATGAATTTTTAATATTTAAATCAAAATTAAGCGATAAGAAATTAAATCCGATTATTGATAAAAGACTTGGAACAAAAAATCAGAAAATGATTTACAGTTCCGTGAGTCAATTGCATGCATCAATAAAAACTACAAAAGTTATAGCAACTTCACAAAAAGAAAAAGATTCCTGGGTTTTGTCTGAAAAAGAAATTTTGCAGCTGGCAAATTGGGCGGTTTTGATTGAAGAACATTATACAAAACATAACGGCAAGTGGACCCCGATGGATATGGAGTGGGCAAAAGACGGCAAGACCGGAGAATTGTTTATTGTGCAGGCAAGACCTGAAACAATTCACGCAGGAAGGGATTTTTCAAAGGTAAAAGAGTACGTATTGGATTCAAAGAGTAAATTGAAAGTTATCACGAAAGGAACTTCTGTTGGAAATAAAATCGCGACCGGAAAAGCTCGGGTGATTTTAAATCCGAAAAATATCAGGGATTTCAAAAAGGGAGAAGTTTTAATAACCGGAATGACTGATCCGGATTGGGAACCGATTATGAAAATCGCTTCTGCAATTATCACAGATAAAGGCGGACGCACAAGTCATGCCGCCATTGTTTCGCGCGAACTTGGAATTCCATGCATTGTGGGTTGTGAAAATGCGACTGCCAGAATAAAAACTGGTCAGGCTGTGACCGTTGATACGACCGGAACAGAGGGTCTAATTTATGAAGGGGAATTATCCTTTAAAGTTATTGAACATGATATTAAAAAGATTGGCAAACCAAAAACAAAAATAATGATGAATATTGCGACTCCTGACACTGCTTTTGAAAAATCATTTTTGCCAAATGATGGCGTTGGTTTGGCCAGGGAGGAATTTATTATTGCCGGCAACATCGGAATTCATCCGAACGCGCTTATTAATTATAAAAAATTAAAAGCCAAGAATTCAAAAATAGAGAAACATATTGTTTCTGAAATTGATAAAAAAACTGCCGGCTATCCGGACAAAGTTCAATTTTATATTGATAAATTAGCATATGGAATTGCAAAAATCGGAGCGGCATTTTATCCAAATCCGGTAATTGTCAGGTTTTCTGATTTTAAAACAAATGAATACAGAACTTTAATAGGTGGAGATCTTTATGAGCCACAGGAAGAAAATCCGATGATTGGATGGCGTGGAGCTTCAAGATATTACCATCCTGATTTTAAGGACGCATTTATTTTGGAATTAAGGGCAATTGAAAAAGTGCGCGAGGAAATGGGAGTTGATAATATTGAGGTGATGGTGCCATTTTGTAGAACAGCGGAAGAAGGTAAAAAAGTTGTTGAAATTATTGATAAGTTTGGATTGAGAAAAAATTCCAGGAAATTAAATCCATTAAAAATTATGGTGATGTGTGAAATTCCGGCAAATGTCATTTTGGCAGACAAGTTTTTGGATATTTTTGACGGTATGAGTATTGGCTCAAATGATTTGACTCAATTAACTGTCGGAATAGACAGAGATGGTAATGAAAAAATTAGAGTTATTGCCAATGAAAAAGATGAGTCAGTTAAAACATTAATTTCCAGCGTGATTAAAATTTGTAAGTCACGTGGAAAATATATTGGTATTTGCGGTCAGGCGCCGAGTGATTATCTGGATTTTGCGGAATTTCTCATTGAAGAGGGAATTGAAAGTATGTCTTTAAATCCGGACACAGTTGTTAAGACAACTTTGGCGGTTGTGGAAAAAGAAAAGAAACTTAATAAATAATTATTGTTGTCATTCCGTCCGCCAGCTGGCGGAACAAAATCACTAAGGGTGTCATCCTGAATGTAGTGAAGGATCTCAGTATTAACTATAAGATTCTTCGTTTAACTCAGAATGACATGCGGGTATTTTTAAAACCTTCGTGAAATTTTATATTTGTTGATAGAATAAAAAAATTATGATTAATAAAATTTTTGTATTTGGTGATAGTATTGCTCATGGAGTTTGGGATGATGAAATGGGCGGGTGGGTCAACAGGCTGCGTAATTTTTTGATGAATAAGGCGACCGATCCAAATTGGACTGAGGTTTATGAGTTGGGGGTCAATGGAGACACCTCTGAAAACCTGTTAAACAGGTTTGAATTTGAAACATTTCACAGGACAATTCCGGAGCAAGGGGATATTTTTATTTTTGCAATTGGAATAAATGACTCGGCATTCTTAACCGAAAATGATAATAATTTTATTGCTAAAATACCATTTAAGGATAATCTTCAATATCTGATAACTTTGGTAAAAAAATATTCCGAAAGAATTGTTTTTGTCGGGCTTACGCCTGTTAATGAAAAAAAGACTAGTCCGAAAGGAGGAATTATTTGTTATGAAAATAAATATATAGAAGAATATAATAAAATAATAAAACTGACGTGCGAAGCGAATGGGCTGTTATTTATTGATGTTTTGGGTGAATTTGAAAAAGTGGATTACTATAAATTATTAGATGAAGACGGATTGCATCCAAATTCAAAAGGACATCAGAAAATTTTTAAAATTGTAAAAGATTCTTTGGAAAAGAATAAATTAATTTAATATCTGTATTTTTGTCAATCCGGACTTTATCTGGAATACACTCTGTCATTCTGAGTTCTGCGAAGAATCTCTTTACTATTTCCTGTGCTTGTTGGAAGATTATAATATATAGTATTAAGGATTAAAACCAACAAGCCTTTATGTTTTAGTGTTTTTTTGTTTTAATGATTCCATGAAGATATTAGCTATTGAAACCTCTTGCGACGAAACAGCCATTGCTTTAGTGGAAGCAAGCGGGGGATTAAAGGCGCCAAAATTTAAAATTATAAAAAATTTGGTTGCATCGCAGATTAAAATTCATGCGCCATTTGGAGGTGTGGTTCCAAATATTGCCAAGAGAGAACACCTCCGAAATCTTCCAATCCTAATGGGGAAGATTATCGGAATTTCCAATTTCCAATTTCCAATTTCCAATAAAATTCCAAATTCCAAATTCCAAATTCTAGATTCCATTAACTTGGTTGCCGTCACCGTTGGTCCGGGGCTCGAGCCGGCTCTTTGGACAGGAATCAACTTTGCGAAAGAACTCCTTAAAGAGTTAAAAGGTGAAAGTAAAAAGTTTAAAGGTAAACTTCAAGGAACAAGTCACTTGGATGGACACCTCTATAGTTTTCTGTTAAATCCGCAATCAGTAATTAGTGATAAAGAATTCTTCCCATCCATTCATTTAATCGCCAGTGGCGGTCATACAACCTTATTATTAATGAAAGATTTGAAAACTGTTAAAAAAATTGGAGAAACGGTTGACGATGCAGTTGGAGAGGCATTTGATAAAACTGCGCGAATTTTGGGCTTGCCATATCCTGGCGGACCGGAAATTGAAAAGCTGGCAAAAAAAGGAAATTCAGAGGCAATAAATTTTCCGCGCCCGATGTTGAATCAAAAAAATTACAATTTCAGTTTCTCCGGATTGAAAACCTCGGTATTATATTATTTGCGCGACAATCCGATTCATAGCCCTCTTTCTAAAAGGGGGTTGGGGGATTTTTCCGTTTCCAAAGCTGACATCGCAGCTTCATTCCAAAAAGCCGCTTTTGACGTGTTAATCAAAAAAACTTTGCGCGCCGCGAAGCAATACAAAGCGAAGTCAATAATGATTTCAGGCGGAGTATCGGCTAATAAAACTCTTGCCGCTGAATTTAAAAAATCTATAAAACAATCCGCAATCCGCAATCCGCAATTAGTAATCCCTAAATTGCTAGTTACAAAATTTCCAACTGACAATGCAGCGATGATAGCCACCGCCGCTTATGTAAATTATTTGAGAAAAAGGAAATACAAACTCATTGCAAATGGCAATCTTGACATAAAATAATCAATTATGAATTTAGTATGTGCAAAATCTCGCATTAAACGAAGAATTAAATTTAGAAAGTTATAGCCGCGTTATGAACGCGGCTTTTTTTACTAATATAAGCTTTATTATGATAGTGTTAACACTATCATAATAAAGCCAAAACTATTTTCATACTTTATTTTTTGCTCATTATTCATTATTCTTAACTCATGATTCGTAATTTGGATTGGAAACTTAATTTTGCGGTACTGTCCTTATTCTTAATGAGTTTGGTGAGTCTGTTAAGTCAAAATATAGACTTGTTTTGGAAACAAATTTTGTGGATTGTAATTGGAACGACAATTGCATTTTTAATAATAAAATTTGATTGGCGGTCATTTGTAAATTCCGAGGGAATTATTTGGGGAATTTATTTAATATCCAACTTTTTGCTATTTATCACCTTATTTATTGCGTCAAGTGTTAGGGGGCAAAAAAGCTGGATTCCAATCGGACCGTTTAAATTTGAACCATCGGTATTTGCGGCATTGGCATTAATTATTATTTTGGCAGGTTTTTTTAGAAAAGAGCATAAGAGTATTGCAAGAATTTCAAATATTTTGAAGTCATTCGCGTATTTTGCATTGCCTGCCGGATTGGTTTTATTACAACCGGATATGGGTTCGGCGCTCATTTTATTTTTTATCTGGTTTGGTTTTATCCTGGTTTCTGGAATCAAGTGGAAACATCTATTGTTTGCAATAATTATTTTTTCACTTGTTGGTGTTGGAATGTGGTTTTTTGCCTTGAAGGATTATCAGAAAGACAGGGTCGCCGGATTATTTTTTCCAAATAAGGATGTGTTGGGAGTTAACTATAATGTTATTCAGTCAAAAATTGCGATAGGTTCTGCCGGAGTTTTTGGCAAGGGATTTCAACAAGGAACGCAAATTCAACTTGGATTTTTGCCGGAGGCTGAAACCGACTTTATTTTTTCTGCAATTATTGAAGAGTGGGGATTAATCTCAGGATTTTTAATGATTGCTGCGTTTATAACAATAATTATACGAATTGTTTTTATTGGGCTTAATGAGATAAATAGTTTTAATCAGTTTATTTGTCTTGGCGCTGCGATATTTTTCTGTGGTAATTTTATGTTTAATACCGGATCAAATGTCGGATTGTTGCCGGTTGTCGGAGTGCCATTTCCGTTTTTAAGTTATGGAGGTTCGCATATTTTAATTGAAATGATTTTGATTGGAATGGTGCAGTCTATAAAGACAAGGAGAACGTGAAAATAAATAAAAGTTAAAAAATCAAAAATCAAAATTACAGTTTAAAATTTAAAATTAAGAAATTCCGAATCCTTACATTTTTAATTGTCATTTTCCATTTTGATATTTCCATTTTAAATTTAGCCGGAAAGTTTAAATTATTGCTGCTAATAGCTGGGATTATGTTAATTTTCCTAATTTGTGTGGGCATATTTATGCAGGCGTTAAGACCGGTTTCAAGCGGGGGAAATTCAAAACAGGTTGAATTTAATATTGAACAAGGGGATGGGGCAGGGGAGATTATTCATAATTTATATAGTGCTGGGTTAATAAAGTCAGAAATAGCCCTTAAAATCTGCACATTTTTAGACGGCAAAATACTAATGTTTAAGCCGGGAATTTATGAGTTGAATTCAGCTCAATCGGCAAAGGAAATTATTGATGTTTTGGTTGTTGGTCCGAAGGCAATTTCCGCGGTAATTACTCCGGGAATGACATTGGCGGAAATTGATGATTATCTTGCAGAATTAAAAATTTTAAACAAGGGGGCATTAATTAATTTTGCTATTAAAAATTTAGAGGTCAAACATTCATATCTTGGCGGAGTTAAATCTCTAGAAGGATTTTTATTTCCTGATACGTATATGTTTTTTTCAAGCTCTGATGTAAATGATATTATCAATAAAATTTTGGTAAATTTTGATGAAAAAATTAGCAGCATCAATGAAATCTCAGAATTAAAAAATATTGATGATTTTTTAAAAAAGATTATACTTGCATCAATTTTAGAAAAAGAAGTCATTGATTATAAGGATAAACAAATAGTTGCCGGAATTTTGGAAAAAAGAATTTTAAAGGGAATGCCTCTTCAAATTGATGCCACAGTAGTTTATGCAAAATGCGGTGGGGCGTTTATTGGGTGCGAAATTTACAGAAGTGATTTTAAAATTGACTCACTGTACAATACTTATAAATATAAGGGATATCCTCCAGCTCCAATTTCAAATCCCGGACTTGATTCTATAAATGCAGCATTTAATCCAATAAAAACTGATTATTGGTATTATCTTTCAGATCCAAAAACAAAAAAGACAATTTTTGCCAAAACATTAGAGGAACAAAACAATAATCAGGCGAAATATTTAAGATAAATACTGCCAAATATAGCTTGTGGGATATCCACATTTTACTCTTGACATATTTTTACAATCATATAATATAAGTATATTAAATTGATCTTGTCCGATTAATTAACAAAATTTAAAATATTTTATAAAGCCGCTTAAAGCGGAAAATTTATTTTATGGCTAAAAAATTACTGGCTAAAACTTTTTCTACTCACCCCGGTTCCTTCATTGAACAGCCGTTTCTGGCTACGATTGAAAAGGATTCTTGGGAATGGTTTGTTAAAAAAGGCTTAAGGGAATTATTTGATGAAATTTCACCGATTAAAGATTACACCGGCGCGGAAGTTGAATTATATTTTCTTGATTATTATTTTGATGAACCTAGATATGACGAAGAAACAGCCCGACTTAAAGGTTTGACTTATGAAGCGCCTTTGAGAGTAAATGTAAAATTAGTCAATCACAAGACAAATGACACAAGCGAACAGGAAATTTATCTCGGAGACTTTCCGATAATGACCAGTCGTTTCACTTTTATTTTAAACGGAGTTGAGCGTGTTATGGTTTCCCAGTTGCTTCGCTCAAGCGGTGTTTATTTTAATGCAACAGTTTCAAGAGGAAAGAAATTATTTGGCGCAAAAATTATTCCTAACAGGGGAAGCTGGTTGGAATTTGAAACAGAATCGGACGGATTTATTGGAGTTAAAATTGACAGGCATAGGAAGGCTCCGGTTACAAATCTTTTAAGAATTTTTACAGACGAAAAAGGAAAACATTTATTAGATGATAACGAGAGTATAAGAAAAGCTTTTGCAGGAGTTGACAGTGGAGCTATTAAATTTATTGAAGCCACTTTAAAAAAGGATCCGACAAAGGATTCCAGCGAAGCTTATTCAGAAATTTATAAAAGGTTAAGACCTGGCGATTTGGCGACTCCGGAAAACGCAAAGAGCTTGATTGATGCCATGTTTACCAGAGGCGACCGTTACAGCTTGTCAGGAGTTGGAAGATTTAAATTAAATCAGAGACTTGATTTCAAAGGGAAAGAGACAACATTATTGGATCTTAATGACATAATTGCGATTATTAAGGAAATTATCCGCTTAAACAATACTCCAAATGCCGAACCAGATGATATTGACGCTCTCGGAAATCGCAGGGTCAGAGTTGTTGGCGAACTTTTGCAATCAAGATTATATGTTGGTTTTGCCAGAATGAGAAGAAATATCCAGGACAGAATCTCAACATCAGAAATTGAAAATTTGTCACCTGTAGCCCTTATTAACGGACGTCCGTTGGTTGCGGTTATGAAAGAATTTTTGACCTCATCACAACTTTCACAATTTATGGATCAGACAAATCCATTGGCCGAAGTTGAACACAAGAGAAGGCTTTCGCTCTTAGGGCCTGGCGGTTTGACAAGAGAACACGCCGGTTTTGAGGTGCGCGACGTTCATCAATCTCATTACGGAAGAATCTGTCCAATTGAAACTCCGGAAGGACAATCAATCGGTTTGGTTAACCATTTTTCAAGCTATGCTCGCTTGAACGATTTTGGATTCTTGGAAACTCCATATGCAAAAGTTAAAAATGGAAAAGTTACCGACGAAATAATGTGGATGGATGCGATTGAAGAAAATAAATATAAAATTGCGCATGGCGGAGTCAAATTAGACAGCCAAAATAAAATTGTTGATAAAATTGTTGAAGCCAGAATTAAAGGTGAACCGCGCACTGTTGAAAGAGATGAGGTTGATTATATTGATGTCACTCATAACCAATCAGTCAGCGTTGCGACTTCATTAATTCCATTTTTGGAACACGACGATGCAAACCGCGCGCTCATGGGATCAAACATGCAGAGACAAGCCGTGCCGACTATCAAGCCGCAGGCTCCTTTGGTTGGAACCGGAATTGAAGAAAAAATTGCAAAGGATTCTTTGCGCGGAATTATTGCCGAAGCTGACGGTGAAATTATTGAAGCTGACGCAGATCATCTTATTCTAAAAACAAAAAATGAATTAAAGGAATATAAACTTTATAAATTCCAAAGATCAAATCAATATACATGTATTTCACAAAAACTTTTGGTGAAAAAAGGAGATCATGTTAAAAAAGGAGCTATATTGGTTGATGGTCCGTCAATGGATAATGGTATCTTGGCCTTGGGACAAAATCTTTTGGTTGCATTTATTTCATGGGAAGGCGCAAACTTTGAGGATGCTATTATTCTTTCAGAACGCATTGTAAAAGAAGATGTCTTTTCTTCGATTCACATTAAGGATTTTTATTGCGATGTCAGAGATACCAAGCTTGGACCTGAAGTCACAACAAATGACATCCCGAATGTTTCTGAGGAAAAATTAAGAAACTTGGATGAGGAGGGAATTATTCGTATTGGAGCTGAAGTCAGATCCGGCGATATTTTAGTTGGAAAAGTTTCTCCAAAAGGCGAGACTGAACTTACGGCTGAAGAAAAATTGTTAAGGGCAATCTTTGAGGAAAAAGCCAGAGATGTAAAAGATTCTTCTTTGATTTTGCCACACGGCGAAGCTGGTAGAGTTATTGGTGTCAAGATTTTTTCACGTGACCATGGCGATAAATTGGAGCCGGGAATCATAAAGAGAATCCAAATCGACGTTGCTCAGATGAGAAAGATCAGAGCTGGAGATAAATTGGCCGGAAGACACGGAAACAAAGGTGTTATTTCACAAATCAGACCGGTTGAAGACATGCCTTATTTGGAAGACGGAACTCCGGTGGACATTGTTTTGAATCCATTAGGCGTTGCATCCCGTATGAACTTGGGACAAATTTTGGAAACTCATTTGGGATTGGCGATGAATAAACTTGGTTGTCGGGCTATTACTCCGGTTTTTGCCGGTGCAACTCAGGCAACAATCAAAGAGGAACTTAAAAAAGCAGGATATCCGGAAAGTGGAAAATTGCCGCTTTTTGACGGAAGAACAGGAAAGAAATTCCCGCTTGACGTTACAGTTGGATATATTTACATGCTTAAGTTGAACCATTTGGTTGAAGACAAGATTCACATGCGCGCAACCGGACCATATTCATTGATCACACAACAGCCATTGGGAGGAAAAGCTCAATTTGGAGGACAGAGATTTGGAGAAATGGAAGTGTGGGCGCTTCAAGGATATGGCGCCGCACATACTCTTCAAGAAATGCTTACAATCAAATCAGACGATATCTTTGGAAGAGCTGCAACATTTGAAAATATTATCAGAGGGGAAGAAATCAAGAGTCCAAACATTCCATCAGCATTTAATGTTTTGGTAAGTGAAATTAAAGCGATGGGAATCAGCGTCGAGACAATAATTGAGGAGAAGGAGGAAAATAAATAAACAAGAAATAAGTCGTAAGAAATAAGTCGTAAGAAAAAATCTTATATCTTAAATCTTATATCTTAAATCTACCCCAAAAATGGATTACAAAGATTTTAATGCAATAAAAGTTAAAATTGCTTCACCTGATGAAATATTATCCTGGTCAACGGGAGAAGTTATTAAGCCTGAAACCATAAATTACAGAACCCAAAGACCTGAAAAGGATGGTTTGTTCTCCGAGAGAATTTTCGGACCAACCAAGGATTACGAGTGCTACTGCGGAAAATACAGAAGAGTCAGATATAAAGGAATTATCTGCGACAAATGTGGAGTTGAGGTTACTCATTCAAGCGTCAGACGTGAAAGAATGGGCCATATTAATTTGGCCGCACCAGTTTCTCATATTTGGTTTTTAAAAACCATTCCTTCAAGAATTTCCGTTCTTTTGGATATTCCC
>Ga0184636_1000104_pt1 | contig 19547 bp, 23 predicted proteins | sample PLM3_60_b2_FD_133164 | JGI IMG/M metagenome (GOLD analysis project Ga0184636, IMG submission 133164) | Groundwater sediment microbial communities from an aquifer in East River, Colorado, USA - PLM4_90_b2 | ecosystem: Environmental > Terrestrial > Soil > Riparian zone | place: USA: East River... | reverse complement strand
CCTGCCGGATGAACCTGTTGTCGAGCCATCCATTGATCCGGCACCTGAAAGCCCACCGCAACAAGGGGCATAAGCAACCTTATAATCTTGTCTTCAATACTTCAACCATTTCTTTTTTCCAGGTCAAAAAATCACCTGCCATAATGTGCTGCCTGGACTGTGTAACCAGCCACATATAAAATGCAAGATTGTGCACGCTGGCAATGGTGAGACCAAGTATTTCTTTTGATTTGATAAGATGGCGCAGATAAGCCTTATTGTAGTAATGACTGAATGCGCAGTCAATCCCATCATCAATGGAAGAAAAATCTTTTTCCCATTTTTTGTTATCGATATTGATCACTCCTTTTGAAGTAAAGAGCATGGCATTGCGGCCATTGCGGGTGGGCATTACGCAGTCAAACATATCGATGCCACGGGCAATGGACTCCAGAATATTCCAGGGTGTGCCCACTCCCATTAAATAACGGGGCTTTTCAGCAGGCAGGTTATCACAGCATAGTTCAGTGAATTCGTACACCATTTCCTCAGGTTCCCCTACGCTTAATCCGCCGATTGCATTACCTGTTGCATTCTTTGAGGAAATGTATTCGCAGGATTGTTTCCGCAGATCGGCAAAGGTTCCGCCCTGCACGATCGGGAAAAGATTTTGATCATGACCATATTTCGGTTGGGTTTCATCCATTCGCTGAATGCAACGATCCAGCCAGCGATGTGTTAGTTCCATGCTTTTTCTTACATAATGATGATCGCTGGGATAGGGCGGGCATTCATCAAAAGCCATAATCATATCCCCACCGATGATGCGTTGAATGTCGATTACATTTTCAGGAGTAAATATATGTTTGCTTCCGTCAATATGGCTTTGAAAATGGCAACCCTCTTCCTTTATCTTCCTGTTTGCCGCTAAAGAAAAAACCTGGTAGCCGCCACTGTCTGTTAAAATAGGTTTATTCCAGCCAATGAATTTGTGTAATCCACCTGCCTGCTCAAGAATTTCGATTCCCGGCCGCAGATACAAATGATAGGTATTGCCAAGAATGATCTCTGCTTTTACATCATCGATAAGTTGTTGCTGAGAAACTGCTTTTACACTGCCTGCTGTACCCACCGGCATGAACATCGGCGTAAGAATTTCACCGTGATCGGTAGAAATAGTTCCCGCTCTTGCTTTAGAATTTTTATCTGTTTTATATAATTGAAACCGCAGCGATGGCATTAAGATTTTTTAAGCTGCGAAGATAAAAAAGGCATGATAAGCTTTGGATTTATTTATTTTATTAATTTTAAAAAACATAGATCAGGGCTTTAAGGTAAAGAATTCAAAAATTCAATTAATTTTTCTTTTTTTAGATTATAAGCAAGGATTTTACCTTCCTGATTAATAAGAATGCTATAAGGTATTGCATTGACTAACAATTTTTTTGCAATTGGAGAATCCCATCCTTTCAGGTCAGAAATATTTACAAAGGGTATTTTATCGGTCGCCAGAGCCCTTATCCATTTTTCTTTATTCACATCAAGAGAAAAAGTAACAATAACGAAATCCTCATTCCTGATTTTTTCTGAAATTTTTACAAGATCTTTATTTTCCTGACGACAAGGAAGACACCACGATGACCAAAATTCAATAAAAGTGTATTTTTTGCCTAAGCTTTTAAACGATACCATTCCCCCTTCTGAATTACTAAAATTGTAAGACATTAACTCTTTTGGAATAGCCATATTTATTTCTCTCTTTTTTCTTTCCTCAAGTTGCTGAGAGACAAATTGCCCCATTGGGCTTTCTTTTTCTTTTTTGGGGAATAACTCATACAATTCAGCAATATCACCTGTTTGAAAATTAAAATCCCGCACTATGTAAAACATTCCCCGCATGTCTTCTGTGGTTTCGTGTTGGTTCTTCAGTAACTTCCATATAGACTTCTTTTTCTCCAGGTTAACAATTAAAAAAATTGAATCAAGCATATCAATTTTATTACTAAATTTTTTATCTTTTTTGATGCGAGATTCTTTTAAGAGTTTACCAATTGAGTCCATTTTAAAATCAAAAAATTTATTAATAGCCCCAACACTTTCAAAATCCAAAGTATCTTGGTTAGTAGCCGAAGGTCTAATTTCTGTTGAATCTTTAGAATTGATATTAGTTGATACACTATTACTGTTATTATTATTGGTACAAAAAGAGAGAAAAAGAACTACAAGGGAATACAAGTAGATTAATTTCATCGTTTTGTGATTTAGCATAATTTACCAACAATTATTAACACTCCTGTAAAATGATTTTGCCCCCCAATCGCCGATTCTGTTTTACTTTTGCAGCTGACTGCAGCCACCAAACTGACTTTGTTTATGAACTGGATATTATTGAAGAACCATCTCTGGGAATTTCTGTTCTACCTTTTTTGTCTTGTCACTCTTGTACAATTATTTTTTTACAGTTTTTTTTATAGCCGGGTTGCTTTTTTCAAAACAAGGCAGCGACAGCAATCACAGGAACATCCTGTTTCAGTGATCATCTGTGCCAGGGATGAGGACGAGAATATTGCAAGACATCTCCCCGGAGTGCTGGTACAGAAATATGCAAGCACGCATGAAGTGATCGTTGTGAATGATAATTCTGTTGACGATTCAAAATATATTTTAGAAGAACTGAAAAAAGCGTTTAAGCTTTTACAGGTGGTGGATCTGAAACAGGAAGCCAAGCTGATCTCGGGGAAAAAATATCCTCTATCGGTCGGTATCAAGGAAGCAAAACATGAAATTGTTTTACTGACCGATGCCGACTGTGTCCCTGCCAGCGAGTTCTGGATACAGAAAATGCAGGATGCATACGTGAACGGAACCGAGATTGTGATCGGTTACGGAGCCTATAATAAACGTCCGGGTCTGTTAAATAAATTGATCCGTTTTGAAACTTTTCATTCGGCTCTTCAATATCTTTCATTTGCACTGGCAGGTAAGCCGTATATGGGTGTGGGCAGAAATTTATCTTACAAAAAAGACCTTTTTTTACGTAACAAGGGTTTTTCTTCCATCAATCATATTCCCGGCGGCGATGACGATCTGTTCATCAATAAAGTAGCTACGAAACACAATACTGCTGTTGTAATTGACAAGGAAGCGATCACATTAAGTCAGCCCAAGCGAAGTTTCGGACAATGGCTGCGGCAAAAAACAAGACATTACTCCACGGCCCGGTATTATAAAAAAGGAAACAAGTTTTTGCTGGCCCTGTATTCTTTTTCCCAATTCTTTTTTTATCCTTTATTAATAGTCAGTGCGCTGTTTTATAGCTGGGAATATTCACTGATCCTCTTTGGGGTTCGGTTTTTATTACAAGCCTTTGTATTTTTTAAGGCGATGAAAAGATTAAATGAGGCCGATCTCTGGCCCTGGTTCCTATTCCTCGACATCTGGATGTTCTTTTATTACATCATCTTTGCCCCTGCATTGTGGAAAAAACCGAGGGCAAACTGGAATTAACCTCACCCCTAATCCCTCTCCACGGGTGGAGAGGGGAGAATAGACTCCGCTAATGGAAATCATTTTAAAATACTTTTCAGATTTTACTAAAGAGCAGCTTCAACAATTTAAAAGTTTAGAAGAATTATACAGAGATTGGAATAGTAAGATCAATGTTATTTCAAGAAAAGACATTGATAGTCTTTATGAAAAACATGTGTTGCATTCTCTCAGTATTGCAGCGGTTTTTGATTTCGAAGATGAAAGCCGCGTCATTGATATTGGAACAGGGGGTGGTTTTCCCGGGATACCGCTTGCTATTTTTTTTCCGAAAGTAAGATTTCATTTAGTTGACAGCATTGCAAAAAAATTAAAAGTTGTTGAAGCTATTGTAAATGAGACCGGTTTAAAAAATGTAGAGGTTCAGCAGGCAAGAGCTGAAGAAATTAAAAAAGGGGAATTTGATTTTGTGGTATCAAGAGCTGTTGCGCCGTTAAAAGAACTTTGGAAATTGAGTAAGCCTCTTTTGAAAAGTTCAGAGTTATCCAGACTCCAGACTCCAGACCCTGAACTCGCGACTCAGAACTCCGGACTCATCTGCCTGAAAGGCGGAGATCTTACTGAAGAGATCAGGGAAAGTAAGACCAGACCCCGGATCATGGAAATAGTTGAACTATTTCCGGAGGAATATTTTAAAGAAAAGTACATTCTCTACATCCGGAAATAAAATTTAGAACTACCTTAAAGTGGTATTGTCAAATTCTCATTGAAAGTCCATCTTTGCAATTATGAAAGATATCAGTGTTTGCATTGTTGACGACAATAATGAACTCCGCTCAGCCCTGCAGGAAATCGTTTCCATGTCGGAGGGTTATATATGTATTGGTACGATGAGTACTGCGGGTGAAGCCTTAAAAAAACTGCCCCAGGTAAAACCCGATGTGGTATTAATGGACATTAATCTTGGCAGCGCAGAAAGTGGTATTGATTGTGTTCGTGAGTTGAAACCAAAGATGCCAGACACTAATTTTATGATGTGTACGGTTTATGAAGAAGATGAAAAAATTTTTGAAGCCCTGAGTGCCGGGGCCAGTGGTTATATACTGAAAAAGACCGCTCCCGGTAAAATGCTGGAAGCGATTCGTGAATTATACCAGGGCGGCGCCCCCATGAGCAGCCAGATTGCAAGAAAAGTTGTGGCAGCATTTCAAAATAAACCAGTTGTCGCAGATGATAATAATCTCGATACCCTCTCCCACAGGGAAAAAGAAATATTAGAATTGCTTTCCCGGGGTTTAATGTATAAGGAAATTGCCTGGGAATTAAGCATCAGCCAGGAAACAGTGCGCAAACATGTCTACCATGTTTATGAGAAGCTTCATGTTACAAACAGGGTTGAAGCCGTTAATAAGTTTTATGGGCGTTGAAATATACACCCCCACTTCCAATAAACGACAATTTTCGATAAAAAATACCACTAAAGTAGTATAGGCCGGAACAAACAGGGCCTCTATCTTTACGACACCACATTACTAAGCGAAACCATTAACATTAAACCTTTCAGGCCTGGCAAGCAATTGAACCCCGCCTTAATCAAAAATCAAAGCCCTCCCGGATCCGGAGGGCTTCTGTATTAAATCAGGTCACCATTTCAGCTCCAGTTTATTGTTGCGCCGGTCAAGATCAGCCATTCGTTGCGAGGGATCAATTTCTGCAATAACTACATCTGTCAGCCTGTGGCTTGTTTCAACGGTATAGGTCGCACTTGTCCAATGCCATGGTTCATATGTTTTTCTTGAAACAGAATCTGTTTCTTTTGGTTTTTCACCATACATGATATCCAGCGGAACATAATGCAATTCTTTAGTCCCATCCTTAAAAGTTAACTGCAGGTCAATTGGCATGGGCATTAAACCTATCCGGCGCAAACGAATTTTTGTCTTGTCATTTTCTTCCCAAAGACTGTCGATACCATAATCAATAGTCTTGGTAGAATAGATCCAGTATTCTTTATACCAATCCAGTTTCATATCACTGACCTTTTCTGCCACACGGATAAAATCACTTGCATTGGGATGTTTGAATCTCCATAAGCGATAATATTCCAGCAGGATCTTGTCTCTGACCTGTGCACCAACTATATAACCAAGCTGCTCCATAAAAACAGCGCCTTTTGAATAAACGGCATTGCCATAGGCAGAGTTTAAATTGTAATGATCGGCATGAGTTGACAAAGGTTCTTCCTTACCGCTTTTTGCAAGATTAAAATAACCGGCATATTCATCTTCATAAGGAAAGGCTTTATTATCCGTTAAAAAGGCAGTAACCCGTTCCTCGGCGTATTGAGTAAACCCTTCATCCATCCAGGGATACAGTGATTCATTAGTCCCAAGCATGCCATAATACCAGCTATGCATCCATTCATGAATAGCTGCGCCGGGGCCGATCAGTAAGGTTGCCATGGGATATTCCATACCGCCATCACCACCATGAATAAATGAATATTGTTTGTATGGATACGGACCGAATGTTTTTTCAATAAAGGGCAAGGCTTTTTCTGCCATATTCAGCAGATCTTCCCATTGTTGAGCTTTAGCATTAGTAGGTTTATACAGAACATGAACGATGAGGCTGTCTTTTAATTTTCTGAAGACATGAATAAATGCCGGATCAGCGGCCCAAACAAAATCATGCACAGTGGGTGCAATAAAATGCCAGGTTAATTTATCACCTGCGGGACGATTTACTTTTGAACCCGGGGTTTCATAACCATACCCAACCTGGTTTGCATTCTGCAAATAACCTGTACCCCCAAGAATATAATTTTTATCAATAGAAATGGTCACATCAAAATCACCCCATACGCCATAAAATTCGCGGGCAACATAGGGTGTAGGATGCCAACCCTCATAATCATACTCACAGATCTTAGGATACCACTGGCTCATTGAATAGCGCACTTTTGTTGTTGGATTGTCCCTGCCGCTGCGACGAATCTGCAGAGGAACCTGCGCTTCAAATTCCATTTCAAAATTTACTCTCGATCTTGGAAGAATCGGTTTGTCAGGTTTTACTTCAAGAATGGTTTCTTCCATTTTAAATGTTTGAGGCCGGCCATTCATTTTTAATGAAATTATTTTTTGATAGCCGTATTCTTCGGGTTTTAATTTCTGAATGCGATCCCTGATCCGTTGATCCCAATCTACCACATCATTTCCATTGCGATCTGTACGCACTACAATGGATCCCTGCCTGCGGCTGCGGGTATCCATCATACTGTTGGGTTGAAAAGCATTCCAATACAAATGATAAAACACTCTTGTTAACGTATCAGGCGAATTATTCCAGTATTCCAGTTTTTGGTTACCGGTAAACCGATTGGTTTGAACATTCATGGCAATATCCATTACATATTTCACACGTTGCTGCCAGCGATCGGGCTGTGTGTTGGCAAAAAGGGAAAAAAACAAAAAGCAAATGCCCGGGAAGATTTTTTTACTCATGAAAATTAATTTAACGAAGCGCCGAAATTACAAAGAATAAGGCTCTAAAATAGGGGAGGCATATTAAATGAAAAGGATGGATTTTGTTACAAAGATTGTAGAGTATTACCAGGTGATGGACTCCCGGATCAAACGACCTTCGCTGTTATAGAAAAGATTTTTTTTATCAATATCATTTTTTTCTATAGTCAGGCGATAAAGCTCCGGATCTTTCGGGGTAGAAACGATCTTTACTTCGGATACGGGCCAGTCTGCATATTTGCTTTTCTTAAAACCGTCTGTAACCGTCGCAGGTAATTTTTCATAACTCCAGTTTTTTCTTGAAAGCCTCCACATTCCTTTGCTGGTATATTCAGCATAGATCTTGTCCCCTTCCCATTCAAAATTTACTGTCAGGTAAATAAGTTCGCTTTCCCATTTTGCATTTTGTGCACCGGGATATTTGCTGGCAAAACTATCTTGCGCTGCCTGGGGTATTTTTGTCAGCTGTTGTGAAAAAAGGGATAATGAAAAAAATGTAAAAACAAGCAAAAAGTATACAAATCGGATGACTCTCATGACTGTTGAATTTAAAAATATATTTCAAAGATATTATTAAAACCAGTTATCGATTTGTTAGTATTCGGCGCTCCCGGAATATTAAATGAAACATTTATCTATTGCCGGTTCATTAAGAATTCCCGGTAGATTTATTCACACGGCCCCTGAATATGTGGATATCGGGGCTGGGGTATCTATTATAGAAAATAATAACATTCCTTTGCGGAAGATCGGCAACTAAAAAAAACCATTATGAAAAAAACAGTTTTTACATTCGTTGTATTTATTATCACCATTCCTTTATTTTCTCAAACTCAGAAAGGATGGTGGCTTTGGGGCTCTTATGTAGGAAGTGGCAGTTATTCAAAAGGCAGTTCTGACGATGGCGGGTCTCCACCCTCGAACAGCAAAACCAATAATTTTACCATTGATATTTCACCTAATATTGGATATTTTATCGAAGATAATCTTGCTATCGGAAGTTTTGTTGGGTTTAATTTCTCTACAGGTAAGACCACTTACACATATTCTTCCGGCGACTATTCCAAATATCATTCAACAACTTTTACGATAGGCCCTTATTTGCGGTATTATTTTAGCCGGACAGGAAAAAATCTAACCCCTTATGCAGAAGTATTTACCGGGCTGGGAACCGGTCCTTACATTTCAAAAACCAAATTCGGGATTGCAGCATCCGAGTCAAAATTTACGAACAACAGGTGGAATGCGGGATTTAACGTCGGGCTTGCCAATTTCATTACAACTAACATAGCCATGCAATTTTATGCAGGATTTAATCATTCTCATTATGCTTCAAAATCAAAATCAGCATATGGTACATATAAATACGATTATAATTACTTCAATTTTGGAGTCGGTTTCCAGATGCACAAACCGGGCAAAAGCGCAAAAGGGAAATAAACAGGATTGAGTTTCTGAAAAAGCTGCTGTCCGCAGCTTTTTTATTTATTCTTTCCTTCAACAATGATCACGATCTCACCTTTGGGAGGTTTTTCTTTAAAATGATTAAGGACTTCCTGTAGCGTTCCCCGTTTGTTTTCTTCAAATATTTTTGTCAACTCACGGCTAACACAACAAAGACGAAGAGCGCCGAAATATTGAATGAACTCTTCCAGCGTTTTAACTAACCTGCCAGGTGATTCATAAAAGATCATTGTGCGATCTTCTTCAGATAATTTTTTTAATAAAGTTTGCCTGCCTTTTTTTATTGGCAGAAATCCTTCGAAAACAAAACGATTGGCAGGGATGCCACTGTTTACCAATGCAGGAACGAATGCTGTAGCACCGGGAAGACATTCAACCTTCACACCAACCTTGATGCATTCTCTTACTAATAAAAAAGCGGGATCGGAAATACCGGGTGTGCCGGCATCAGTAACTATCGCCATCTTTTTTCCTTCCAATAACTGGCTGACCAAATGTTGTAATACCTTATGCTCATTATGCTGATGGTAAGGAGACAGTGGTTTTATGACCTGGTAATGATTTAACAGGTTTGAGGTGGTACGTGTATCTTCGGCAAGAATAAGATCAACTTCTTTTAATGTTTCCAATGCCCGGAATGTTATATCTTTTAAATTACCAATGGGCGTGGGAACAATGTAGAGCATAGTTGATAAGTTGATATGTTTATAAGTTGATAAGTATCTTTCCATGTCAACTTATCAACTTGCCAACTAATTAACGCTGACTTCAAAATATTCCATCACTGGATTTGCTAATAACTTTTTACTGGCTTCTTCTGCAATTTGTCTGGCTCTCTCTTCTGATTCAGCATCAACCTGTAAACTAATATTCTTTCCTACCCTTACATCTTCCACATTAAGTCCCAGGTTTTGCAGTCCGCTCATCACGGCCTTGCCCTGCGGATCCAATAATTCTTTTAAGGGCATCACTTTTATCTGAACAGTATAGGTCATGTAGTCTTTGTTTTGAATGCCAAAGATATAATAACATAGGCCACAAAGATGGCTGGAACTGCCAGCCATTTTAATATTATAACTGCAATAATTCCAATTATAAGCAGGATGTATCTTGCCAGATTGTTTTTTATTGTGAAATCTTTCATCTTCATACTCATCATAGGCCAGGAAGAGATCATTAAATACGAAAGCAGAAAAACCAGTCCATATAAAAACCATTTATTAAGCAATAGTTTTACAATCCAGGCCTGGTTTACATTCCAATATATCAACGGTAAAGAAGCGAGAAATATTCCCACGGCAGGAACCGGCAAACCTTTAAAAGAAAAAGCCTGGGAATTGTCGAGATTAAACCTTGCCAAACGATAAGCAGCAGCACAAGGCAATAACAAACAAGGCAGCAGCCATAACATAGAAACATCCATTCCCCCTTCATCCTGGGCAAAACTTAAACGGAGAAACTGGTAAATGATCATGGCCGGTGCTACACCAAAACTTACGAGGTCAGCCAATGAATCAAGCTGCTTGCCCATTTCGGAACCGGCATTAAAAAGCCTTGCAACAAAACCATCAAGAAAATCAACCGCTGCAGCTAAGCCTATAAATAAGGAGGCCATCCATATTTTTTCCGGAATATCGATCAGTTGGGTTCCTTCATTATCGGGAACTATAATGATCCCGTTTTGCAAGGTAAAAATGATAGCGACAGAGCCAAAAACAAGATTCAATAAAGTAAACAGATTCGGGATTTGCTTCATCAATTTGGAAATTTGAATCCCGATACCTATCGGGAGTGCTGATTTGAAAATGTAATGTAATATGTCATTTTCAAATTTTCAAATCAGTCCATTAATTAATTATCTTTTCATCAACGCTTCGATCTCTTCAACAGTGATCGGAATATTTTTCATCAAATCCTTATTCCCATTTTTTGTGATCCATACATTGTTCTCAATTCTCACACCCATTTTTTCTTCTTCGATATAAATTCCCGGCTCAACGGTCAATAGCATTCCGGCTTTGATCGGTTGCGTTCTTGTACCAAGATCATGCACATCAATACCCAGGTGATGCGAAATGCCGTGATATAAATATTTTCTGTAGGCCCTATTCTCCGGATCCTCGTTTTTTACATCGGTCTTTTTTAATAATCCTATTTTCTGAAATTGCTGTGTTGCTTCTTCGCCGACCTTTTCCGTATAATCAACAATTGAAATTCCCGGCTTCAACAGGCTTTTTGCATAATCATGCAAATGCAAACAGGCATTATAAACAGTTTTTTGACGTCGTGAAAATTTCCCGTTTACAGGAACAGTGCGGGTCAGGTCAGCATTATATCCCCCATATTCAGCTCCAAAGTCCATCAATAGTAGTTCTCCCTCTTTGCACTCCTGGTGATTGCTGACATAATGCAATGTTCTTGCTCTGTCGCCACTCGCAATAATGCTTCCGTACGCAGCACCTGTTGCCCGCTGACTTAAAAATGAATGCCATATTTCTGCTTCGATCTCATATTCCATTACACCGGGCTTTATAAATTTCAGCAAACGACGGAAAGTTTTATCGGTTATATCGATCGCTTTTTGTATCACCTCAATTTCTAAAGCCGTTTTTATTCCGCGTAATTCCTTCATGATCCTGGCCACCCTCTCGTAATGGTGCAAAGGATAACGAGTCTTCATTTCATCCACGAAACGATAATCTCTTGTCCTTATCAAACTTGCCTTGCGGTCATTTTCATTACTGTCTAAATAAATCCTATCCGCCAAATGGATCCAGGGCTGCAATAAAGCATCAATGCTGTCCAGCCAGACTATCGTTTTCATGCCACTGATGTTTTGAGCTTCATTGATGCGTAATCTCTTTCCATCCCATTTTTCTTTTAATTCATTCGGGCGGACGAGCACAAGTACTTCACGATATTTCGGATCCGGGTTATCAGGAAATAAAATCACCATACTGTCTTCCTGTGTAATTCCGCTCAACCAAAAAAGATCACTGTTTTGTTTAAAGGGATACAAAGCATCTCCGTTTGAAGGCACTTCATCATTGCTCAAAAAAATGGCAATGGAATTTTTCTCCATTTGCTGTACAAAACGCCTTCTGTTCTGAATAAAAAGGCCAGGATCCAGCGGTAAATATTTCATATTATTATTTTTAAAAGGCCTTAAAGATAAAGAGGCTAAACGTCAACTTGCTGTCAATTGTCACAAAATTGACTCAACAGCTTAAAATTGAAATATTTCTAATTTTTTTTAAGCTGCTTTGAACCTTTTCAAAATGTTTTTGAATCAACAGGGTAAACCGGGAGTTCTAACTGAATTTTTTGACTTTTTTTAATGTGTTGGTGATTATATACCTCTTTGACCTACGCCAAAATTACTGACAAAACGACTGTGTTTAATCATTAAAAAACGGGGGTTATTTCGCCCGGTTCATATGAGTGCCTTTAACCGGGTTTATAACTCCAAATTATTATAGCGGTATATACTAAGCGCTCTTCTTTAGAATCATAGCAGGACGATAACGAAACATTGATGATTTCAATGAGTTGACCCTCCCCGGATTCTTCTTCAAGTGCAATGGAGTCATTAATATCATGTTCCAGTTCCTGAATGGTTTTACCAGAACAAACGGCTGATAGATACTTTTTCATAATAACAGGTATATTAAGCGGAAAGGGGTAGGATTGCCAGTATATCCAACCCCTACTCCAAATAAAAATGGCGCAGGTCTCAACTTACCCGTACTGAGGCCGTCGAAAGCCCGGAAACGAATAAGAGAGAGCCCACGCCAAGACGTGAGCCCTTCACTTTTCATCCCGTTTCCTTGAAAATTTCGACGTTTCAGTACGAGAATCAAAGCGAATTGCTTCAATGATTTTATGAAGTAAATCGCAAAAATATATAAACGCCACTAAGGGGCGACACACTCTATTTAATAAATGTAATGAAAAAATTTGTTGTTACAAGAACTTGTAACACTTTTTTTATAAAAATTTATTGCCTTTATCCCACTATGAATGAGAAAAGAGATAAAAAAAGGCTTAAACAAATTGGTATTTATTTAAAATCAATCAGAGAAAACCTTGGATTAAGTCAAGATCAATTAGCTGCAAAATGTGATGTAACTAAGGGAAATATCAGTATGATTGAAAACGGGAATAAAGATTATACAATTACAACTTTCTTAGAGTTGGCAAGGGGATTAGGTAAGCATCCTAAAAAATTATTGGATGAAGATTTTGATTTCTTGAATGAGTGGGAGTAGCCCACCATAAATGATTGAGTTTTAATCTTGTGTTTTGGCTACGAGAAGTAAAGAAAATCATAAAAATACGATTAAATACTTGCTAATATTACGTTTAAATGACTTATCTCATACGAAAAATTTGGCAGGTATGCAACTTTTGTGGTATAATTGTGTGTCTAATTTACGATGCCACACCATCATCTCAGTTATGCCTTTCGACAATTTCCATATTGCCCAAGGTAACCCATCTTACAAACTTTGGATTTTTAATATTCTTTCCTTAGGCATTGTCGCTTATGTCACTAAAAAACTTTTAAGTGCTCGATATTGGAAAACGAGAATTGTTGTAAAACTAAATAGAATTTTAGGAGAAATATATGTAATAAGCGAAGGATTAAAAGTTGTGGTGAAGGATTTTGATAAAGAAAAAGCTGCGCAAGAACATAATAAAGCAAAAAAAGTACTTCTTAACTATCGTAGTTTAATTTCAAAATTGGAAAAAGTCGATTTTTTTAAAAATCAAGAGACTAAAACTATTTCTGAAAATACTTTATCAAATTTCTATTCAATTGAGGCACACATCAGAATGCTTGCTTTCTCGGATAAACCAGTAATTCCAGAAGATGAAAGTTTGACGGAATTTGCTTCTCGTTTATCTTTAGGCTCTTTACAAGCCTAATGCCATTTCAACAAAGAGATATCGTAAAAGTAAAATTGGGAATCCCCAATGTAGAGGAAGATGTGCATCCATTTCTCATTATATCTTGTGAGTTGGCTAATTCTCGTGGGAATGAAAGGTCTTATACTGGTGTTATGATGACCCATTCTCCGAATAAGGATAGGTTTACGTTACAAGTAACTGCGGATATGGTTGAGGGGCATTGGGATGAAAAATGGGTTCAAATTAGATTACATTTAATTGTGACATTTACAGAATCTAATATTAGTAGAGATATAACACATTACGTAGGCAGAATAAAGAAAATAGATTTTAAGAATATTGTAGATCAAATAAGAGACTTTGTTTTCAATCCCGATTAAATGCTTTTTTTAAAAGAATGAGAATAGTTTCTTTTCCCTATTTCCTTTTATCCTTCTTTTTTTTTGGTTTAGGCTTAGGATTCCCAGCCACAGACATTTTTACAAGTTCTTCAAAGGAAGAATTGATAACTATTGATTTCTTTTCTTTCTTTTTTGATTTTGCCATATACAAATTTACGCTTTTTTGATAAAGGGGTATGAGAGGAACACCCCATTCACTTTCCATATTCTATTTGTGTAAAATTATTTTGATGGGGGATATTAAAAATCAATATCTTTGGGCGCAATAAAAATAAAGATCATGGCAGATGATGTAAAATCCGTTCAACAGTTAGAAGAAAAATTAAGAGCGCAATTAGAACAATCTGATTTATTTAAAGATTGGCAAAGTGTAAATAAAACTCTTTCGCTTCTTAAAAATGGCTATTCATTAAATGGCTCAGAAACGGCCACAGGCAACGATTTGGTAATACCTCAAGAGTTCAGCGAAGATTTAACGTGGAGGGAAAAAGTATTGTTTGCTTTAGGTAAAATTAAGAGTGGATTTATATCAGATATTATAAAAGAGTTAAGAAAACATGGGATAAAAGAAACTGATGATTTCTTAAATAAACGGATTAGCACAACAGCATCAAAATCGAAATCAGATGGTTTAATTGGTGGGAAAAAGGTGGGGAAACAAGCAAAATATTTTTTAAAAAATAAATAAAAAAGCCGGTTGCGTAAACAACCGGCAAAGAGAAATAAAATAAAAGTTACACGGTAAGCAAGGAGAAGCAGGCTCATTCTAAAGGTCAGGAAAGCGGCCTTTCAAGCCGACAATGCGAAGTTCAATTCCTCGCACTTGCTCTCTTTGTCTTATTGTAAAGGTAAAAAGAAAAAAAATAAAGGGCAAAAATTAATTGCCCTTCAAAATAGCGGGTTTGTTATCTCTTGTTGTGCCAGCTTTTTAGCCATGCCGTTAATATGGTGTAGTATAAACGGCTGGTCTCATAAGCCAGAACCGTATATGCTACCAAGCGATAATAGACAAAAACGGGCTGCATTTTCATGCGGCCTTCTTTCATAAAGGTACTATTTCGCCGTCAAATCTTTATACTTCAATCTTCCTTCGCTATTCTTTATAATTACATCGAAACGGTCAACGTCTTTTATCTTCCTGGTATTGTATCTAAAGGAAAATTCATTGCAATATCTGTGCAGGTGCTTTGGACTTACCTGATGATAAATCCCATAAATACCTCTTTTTAATTGGCTGAAAAATCCTTCTACGCTATTTGTGTGAAATCCTCTTTCGTTAACATACTGATCTTCGTCATGATTAACAACCTCATGTGTATAGTTATCATTTTTATTTAAGTGTTTGTAAACTCCATGAGAATCTGTTACCATAATAGAATTTTTTTCAATGAAAGCATTGATAATCTCACTAACACTTCTTTTTGTCACCCAAGGAACGGCAAGCGCAACCACACTTCCATTTGTTTCGCATAGTGCAATGACAGGAGTCTTAATATCATCCTTTGGTCTGCCACCTGTTGAACCCGACTTTGTTGAAAGTCTCTTGCTTTTGTGTTTGTTTTTTTCTTTTCCACCAACGTAAGTTTCATCAACCTGAACCTCAGTTTTAAGTTTTCCAGTAAGTTGGTTTGATAAGTGCATTTCACGAATACGATGATTAAGAAACCATGCAGTTTTTTGAGTAACTCCCAAGTCCCTTGCAAGTTGGCAACTGCTAATACCTTTCTTGTGATTACTGATTATATACATAGCCAGAAACCATTTGTGCAAAGGAATCTTGGTATTTTCGTACATAGTACCAATGGTCACGGTAAACTTCTTATTACAGGTCTTTTCGGCGCATTTAAACCGCTTTCCATCACTAAACCGATAAACTCTCAATGACTGGCAGAAAGGGCAAATAATACCATTAGGCCACCTATTAACTTCTAAATAATTCCTGCACGTTGCTTCATCTTTGAAGTATCTCTGAAATTCGATTATGTCCTTAAAATTTGTATTCATTTGTAATACATTAATGGTAAAAAAAATTACTTTTTCTTCTTAGTAGCTTCAACAAGTTTTCTAAGCTGTACACGAATAAAATCAGCAAGTTTCCTGCTATCCATATCTGCCATTTTTTTAAGATCGGCCTTTAAATCTGATTCAACCCTTAGTATTATTGTTTCTGTTTTATTATCTTGTTTCATCCCCTATTTTATTTGTACTCCAATATACAAAGAATTACATTGTAATACAAATTTATTTAAACCTTTTTTATGGAAGAAACTGTTAAATGGGTGGTGGTTGTGATAGTCATTAGCCTGTTTCTTATAGTGCTTATCATTTCCTTAATTATCTCACGTTATAAAGCCAAGTTCCAAGACCAAAAAAGCAAAAATGAATTAGAATTGCTGAAACGGGAAGGAATTTTAAAAGATAAAGATTTACAAATTGAAAAAATGTTGGCCGATGCAAAAGCTGTTGCAACGGAATTAGCTGCAAAACAATTTGAAGATTGGAAAGAAAGGGAACTACAAACCCACAGAAAAGTAATTATTGATGCTGCTTTTGAACAGTCAAAAGTATGGCTTGCGGAATGGAAAATAGCAGAAGAAAAGGGATTGCGAAAAGATGCTGTTACAAGAAGCATGGGGGTTAATTTCGGTAAGATTACAGAGCATTTAGTCCCCTTCAGCGTACACCTGCAAAACTTTGATCCAAGAGATATAAGATTTATTGGCAGTCCAGTTGACCTGATGATTTTTGACGGAGCTACTGCAAAAAAAGAGACGCTGGATATTTATTTTGTAGAAATAAAAACCGGGAGCGGTCAACTTTCAAAGAAACAAAAAACTATTCGAGATGCCATCGAATCACCATTTCCCAGAGTACATTGGCTTCCAATTGTTGTTCCAGAGTTTAAGTGGGACGTGTCCGAAGAAAATGAATAGTTTTTTTCCTACTCCATTTAATGACTTTTTTAAGTTCTTTATTTAACCTTTTTATCTCTTTTTTTGATAATTGATAAGTTGTAATGCTATTTTTCATTACTTTAAATTTGAGGGTTAAGAATGACAAAAAGTCTTGATTTTCAATGCAGGTCTAACTGCTATATAATTGCCAATGTGTTCTGCTAACACTTGTTTGTACTTTAAATGGTTTCTGTCTTACCTTTGTGCCTTAACAAATGCATTGCTTCATATGCCAGATCCAACCATTTCAATTCCGGTCAATGACCTTTTAAAACTTGGATTAAAAACAGAAAATATTCATTATCAATTAACCCCGGAAGAACTTGTCATGCATAATTTGCAGCGTGAAGAGGGAGTTTTGAATGATACCGGCGCCCTGGTTATAAGCACAGGTGAGTTTACCGGCAGATCGCCAAAAGATAAGTTTACAGTAAACGATGAAATCACAGCGGATACGGTTAACTGGAATGAATTTAATATTCCCATTGAGCCAAAGTACTTCGATATTATCTACAAAAAGGTAATGGATTATTTGAATACCCTGCCGGAATTATGGGTTCGTGATGGCTATGCCTGTGCAGACTCCCGCCATCGTTTAACGATTCGTTCGATCAACGAAAAACCATGGAATAACCTTTTCTCCTATAACATGTTTTTAAGACCAACAGAGGAAGAGTTAGAAGACTTTGCAGCCCAATGGTATGTGATCAGCGCCCCTGGTTTAAAACTTGATGCAAAAGAATGCGGAATCCGCCAGCATAATGTTTCATTAATTTCTTTCAAACACAAAATGATATTGATCGCTGGCAGCGGTTACACAGGCGAAACCAAAAAAGGGATTTTCACGATTCTTAATTACATTTTACCTCAGGAAAAAAATATACTGAGTATGCATTGCAGCGCCAATATGGGCGACAATGGTGATACGGCGATCTTTTTCGGACTAAGCGGCACTGGTAAAACAACCCTGAGCGCTGATCCCCACCGCAAATTGATCGGTGATGATGAACATGCCTGGACCGATGACAATATTTTTAATTTCGAAGGAGGTTGTTACGCAAAATGCATAAACCTGACCGAAGAAAAAGAACCGGAGATCTATCATGCTATCAGGCCGGGCGCCCTGGTTGAAAATGTTTGTTTTTTCCCCGGCACTAATAAAATAAATTTTGACGATGCTTCAATTACTGAAAATACAAGAGTGTCTTATCCATTACACTTTATCAGCAATGCTCTTGAACCTTCGATAGGAGGATTGCCTAAAAATATTTTCTTTTTAACCTGTGATGCTTTTGGTGTATTACCTCCTGTTTCTAAACTCACCCCTGGCCAGGCAATGTATCAATTCATTTCGGGCTATACAGCAAAGGTTGCCGGCACTGAAACTGGGGTAACCGAACCAAAACCTACCTTCAGTGCTTGTTTTGGCGCACCATTTTTACCATTGCACCCCGGCAAATATGCTCATATGCTGGGTGAAAAAATGCAAAAGCATAAAGTGAATGTCTGGCTGATTAATACCGGCTGGACAGGCGGCCCTCACGGAGTCGGGCATCGTGTGAAACTTTCGTATACAAGAGAAATGATAACCGCCGCGCTGGAAGGAAAATTAGATAATGTAAGGACAGAAAGTCACCCTGTATTTGGAATGGCTATCCCAAAAGAATGTCCGAATATCCCCACAGAAATCCTGGATCCCAAAAATACCTGGGTTGATAAAGACGCTTATGATGAGAAAGCAAAATATCTTGCAGGACTATTCATAAAAAACTTTGAGAAATATGCGAGTGGCGTAACAAATGAAGTGCTGGAAGCGGCTCCAAAACCTGAGTAACAGCCTCAATGGTTGTTTGCCTCGAAAAAGCCCCGTAAGTTTTACTGCGGGGTTTTTTAATTTTTTTAACCCTGGTTATCGATTTCGTTTAAAATTTTTACACCAACTTACCGTTGATTACCTATGTCATTGTCTAAAAAATTCATTCTGATTTTTCTTTTTGTCGTTCCTCTGCTGGCCATAGCCCAGGATGATGAGGTTATCAAATGGTCATCATCAAAAAGATTAACCTGGAAAGACTACCTGGCAAAACCATCCACAGGCGATGATATTGCCGCCATTACAAGCACCGCTTTAGGAATGGAGTATCATGTCCGAAATAATAATGTTACTTATAGGATCACTTGTCATTTTTCGAAGACAAAATCCTGGGGCAGGTATAAAACGGATTACATCCTCCGGCACGAACAGGGTCATTTTGATATTACAGAAATATTTGCACGCAAACTTGTAAAAGCCATAAAAGAATACAGGTTTAATCCTGCAAAATACCAGGACGATCTGAGTGATATTTATAAAAAGATCATGGAAGATAAAGAAGAATTTCAGACTGAATATGATGAAGAAACTGATTTCAGCCGTAACAAAGTAAAACAGGCTGAGTGGCTGATAAAGATAGAAAAGATGCTAAAAGAATTAGGGGAATTTGCAAATTACAGTTGATCAGTCCATAACTATCGTCAAAGGTTGCAGTCGAAATGCTTTTACAATTTTATGATTTTGCATAGCCGGTTGCCATTTAGGACTTTTCTGTATCATACCGGAACATTTTTCTTCCAGGTAGATATTTTTAGGATTACTGACCGTTTCATAAATTGTTATTGAACCATCTTTTTCAACGATAAATTTTACGGTAACCGAATAAATGGCTGAAGGAATTTTTGTTCTTAATGCCTGGCTTGTGATCTTGAGAATGTTTTTTACAAGAAATTTCCGCCATGAATCCTCACCTCCGGGAAAAGAAGCTTCCATATCAACTTTTTCAAAGATTTTT
>Ga0184636_1000102_pt1 | contig 19718 bp, 7 predicted proteins | sample PLM3_60_b2_FD_133164 | JGI IMG/M metagenome (GOLD analysis project Ga0184636, IMG submission 133164) | Groundwater sediment microbial communities from an aquifer in East River, Colorado, USA - PLM4_90_b2 | ecosystem: Environmental > Terrestrial > Soil > Riparian zone | place: USA: East River... | reverse complement strand
TTAGGCGAGGTCATTGTAAAACCTCAAACTAATAAAATAAAGCGCATCATCAACGCCGCGGTTCGTAATAAGCCGCTTCACAATCCTGAAATGTACGATCTGTACCAATGCAACATGTATTATAAAATGAAGGCCGACCTGTTGCCATCCGGCATTGCAATAAAGGATTCATCCGGGATATTCTTTAAAAATAAACCAGCAGCAAAAAAAAATAACAGTGATACTACTGCGGCCGGTGACAATGGCGAAAGTATCCTTGGCGGTAATAATCACCTGGTGTTTTCCGAAACATACAGTAAACGATTTTATAAGCGGCCGCAACAATTGCAGGAGATCGTTATTGCATCCCGGTTTTCCGGTCTTCGAAAAACTTATTTTACCAACCTGGTAACGGATGTTCTTCCGTTCCATGTTTACAACGATTATATTTCATTAAACGGCAAAGATTACATAAACCCGGTTTCAAAGGGCTGGCAGCAACGCTATGATTTCTTTTTGGCCGACGAGATCACGGGTGAAACGGATACCACATTCATATTTACATTTAAACCAAAACGGAATACCGGTTTTAATGCATTAAGAGGAATGGTTTATATCAACAGCGATGGTTATGCCATTTCGCATTTCATTTCTTCAACAGGCGATACGGCCTCAGACAGGGAAGTCCGCATCGAACAGGTATATGACAGGATCAATGGACGATGGTTTCCCCGGGAGCTGAACTATGACCTTATTTTCAAACAATATATTACACCGGCATTCAGATTAGAGATAAACGGGCACTCGGTGATCGATTCTGTTTCTTTTACACCGGGTAATGATTTTAAAATTGAAAAAGCGTACCCGGTCAGGCTGGGTGATTCGGTTGACCTGTACAGGGAGCAGGAATGGAAAAAATGGAGAAAAGATACGATCACAACAAAGGAGCAGAACACCTATCGTATCATGGACAGCGTTTTTAAGGAAAAGAAGATTGAGAATATATTGGCAGGCGCAGGAAAACTGGTGGTAGGAAGATTGCCCTATAAAAAACTGGATATAGATATTCAAAGACTGATCGCTTTCAATGATTATGAAGATATGCGGGTGGGTATTGGCCTGTTTACGAATGAAAAGATATCAAAGTACTACGAGGCCGGCGGCTGGGTTGGCTATGGTATAAAGGATAAACGAACAAAATATGGTTTTTCTCTTACCGGTTTTGCAAAGGGCAATAAAGATAACCGGTTAAAAATTTTTTATAACGACGATTACCAGAATGCAGGTAATATACATATTCATCCTGAAGTGGACAGGGAAGGCTACCGCACCTGGTTATTAATCGCACCTGACCGTGTAAGAGAATATGGCGCTACCGCCCATATGCAAAAAGGTTATTGGGAAATTGAACTGGACGCAAGAAAGAAAAAACTTTCATCCTTGTATGAGAACAACTTTGTCTTCCAGGGGAAAAATTATAAAGACTTTGATGTACAGGAAGCAGGTATCGGCCTTCGCTATGCCTATGGCGAAAAAAGGGCGCCGGCATTCGGATATTATTTTCCTGTTATCACCAAATACCCCGTTGTTTATTTCCGTTCGGCATTCGGAACCGCAAAAGCAGGTAATAATTATTCAATAAAATATGTACGTGCGTTAATAGCTGTTGACTTTCGAAAACATCTTAACCGATGGGGCAATGATATGTACCGGCTGGAAGGAGGATTTATTCATCCGTTGAACAATGATCCTCTTTCACGCTCTTTCCTGCTTGCGTCAAAAGGTTTCAGAAGAAGCGGTTTGAATTATTATGCCTGGGGCGGGTTTCTCACCATGCATCCTTACGATTATTATTCCGACAACTATGTAAGTTTTTTGTATAAACACGATTTTGATAAATATCTCTGGCAATTGAAATACAGTAAGCCGTTCGTCAGCATTATTCATAACCTGGTGTATGGTACGATCAGCGATGAAAGCAAAGCGGCCACTGCAAATATTATTGCACCGGTCAGCGGTTATCATGAATCGGGTATCTTATTGAACCAGCTCATACAAAAGAATTTTTTACATACAGTATACATTTATCTTAATGTTGGCGCTCTATATCACTGGACATCTTCGTTTGACTGGAATAGGAACGGCGTATTCGTGATCGGCATCTCGGGAGGATTTTGAAAATTATTTGCGAGGTTATCAAATTTTATTCTTTGTTCAGTCCTCAGATAGTTCATAACAACCCATCTGCGAGGGGTCTGCACAGCGACCCCTCGCTTTTTCCATGAAGGATTGAAATTGTATTTCATGCGTTGTGGGAAAGGTGCTTTCATTTGCACAAAATAAAAAATGCAAGCTATTAAATTTCAACAGGTTGCATTTCCTTGCACGGTTTTGCATTATACGCTAGCGATGAGGGAGGGATTCGAACCGCCTGGGGCGGAACAACTTTAAGCTAACAGATAAAATTATTTGCGGGCTTAATGCCAGAATTTCGAACCTGTTTATTGAAGATTTGGAAAGAATTATAAACTTTATCGAATATTATTATGATTCCTGAAATTATCGATAATTTGCTATGATGCCTTAAATTATTATCATCAGGTAAGTTATGAAGCGGGTTCATTTTATATACTGTTTGTTATTATTTGTTTTTTGTTTTTTTGCACAAAAACAATGCAGGGCGTTTGACGGCTTTCCGATTTCTTATCTCGGCATTGAGCAGGGTCTTTCGAATAATGCAGTGAGGTGTATTTACCAGGATCATTCCGGGTTTATGTGGTTTGGCACTTATGATGGTCTTAACCGCTACGATGGATATAGCTTTAAAGTATTCCGCAATAAATTCAATGACTCTTCCTCTCTTATCAATAACTGGATCACCGCGATAACGGAAGATAACAGGTACAATATCTGGATAGGCACCCGGCAGGGAATTAGTTTGTATAATCCACTTTCTTCAAAACTTGCTTCTATTTATTATCATTCCTTTGAAGGATCAAACATTGAAAAACTTTCCGTGCAGGCCATGGCAATTGCCACTACTTCGGAAAATATTTTAGTTGGTACGGAAGGACAAGGTTTGTTGTTATGTAATCAAGGTGAAACTATTCTTACTCAAATTGCACTTCAAGACAAAAATGGAACAACTGTCAATTATTCTGTTGCAGCAATTAAATCAGATATAAAAGGTCGCATCTGGCTTTTTATCATTGGAAAGGGCTTATGTCTTTATGATCAACATTCAAAAATTATACAAGTAATTAACACTGTTGTCAAAGAAGCATCTTGCATGGAAACCGACGGTGAAGGAAATATCTGGATTGGTACTGCTAATGGTTTATTCCTTTATAATATAGGTACAAACAGCTTCATCAAACATTTGGTTGAAGGTCCCGGAATGTTGTCAGAAAATAAAGTCGTGAATCTTTATTTGGATGGAACGAAAAATTTATGGATCTCAACTGACGGCGGGGGTATAACAATTATGGCTACTCTTTCCGGTAAGGCAAGGTATTTATTGCCAGGCAACACGAAACAATCTCTTACCAGTGAAGCGGTATATGCTGTCTATGAAGATAAGCAGGGACGAAAATGGATCGGCACCTTAAGGGGCGGCATCAATGTTATTGATCCAAATAAAAGCCGGTTTCAAACAATTTTTTATGACCCGGTCAATCCAAATGGCCTGATCGGAAATTTCATTTTATCATTTTGTGAAGCAAGAGATGGGAGTCTTTGGATTGGTACCGATGGATCGGGCCTGAGTGTTTGGGACAGGAAGAATAATAAGTTTACAAATTATAGACGCAATTTTTCAGAACTCAATTCTCTCAGCAATAATTTTATTACTTGTATTAAAGAAGATTTCAAAGACCAGGTATGGATCGCCACTTATGGTGGCGGCATTAACCGGTTTAACCGGCCGGCGAATTCATTTGTACATTATCAATTTAAAAATGAGCAAGAAGAATTGGAGGATAAAAACATCTGGTTGCTGTACGAGGACAAGGATAAAGATTTGTGGGCTGGATGTGTAGGCGGAGCGGCTTATATCCTTAACCGGGCTTCTGATCAGTTTGAAGTATTTGATAATGGTCTCAGAAACCTATTGACCTTGTCGGAAGACAGGACAGGCAATTTATGGGGCGGGGATTTTAATCATCTCATAAAAATTGATAAAAAAAACAAAAAATATACATTCTATTTGATCGAGAAACCTGTACGTGCGATCTATGAGGACCGATCAGGAAGATTTTGGGTTGGTACAGAGGGGGGAGGATTGTTGTTGTTCGACAAAAAGACCGGGAAATTTTTGCGGTTCACTGATGCTGACGGCCTTTGCAACAATTCGATACTGAACATACTCGAGGATGATGACGGAAATATATGGCTAAGTACATTTGATGGTATCTCAAAATTTTATATAGCTGATAAAACATTCAAGAATTTTTACCAGAACGACGGATTGCAAAGCAACCAGTTTAATTATAACGCGGCCATTAAATTAAAAACCGGCGAATTTATGTTTGGGGGAATCAAGGGTTTCAATATTTTTTATCCATCGTCAATTGTAAGTTCAAACAACCATCCCTCTTTTTTGCTTACCGGATTACGGGTTAATTATAATGAAGTCGACAAATATTCCAGGTTTGTAGTAAAGACAAGTGATGATCATATCCGGTCAATCAGAATTCCATATAACCAGGCCGTGCTATCATTTGATTTTGCCGCCTTAGAGTTTTCAGCTGCGGATAAGATTTCTTACGGGTATTACCTCGAAGGATGGGATAAGGATTGGAATTACGGGAAATCACGAACGGCAAATTATTCGAATTTAACAGAAGGCAATTATACGTTGTGGATCAAATCAACGGATGCTGATGGTAATTGGATGAAACAACAGGAAAGTTTGCAAATAACAGTATTGCCGCCCATATACCGGACATGGTGGGCTTATATGATCTATATTCTATTCGCAGCTTCTATAATTTATGGATATAACTATTATAGAAACAGGCAGAACAAACTTCGGTATGAACTAAAGCTTGTCCAGATCAATGCGGATAAAGAAAGAGAATTAAATGAAAAAAGACTTTCTTTCTTTACAAATATTTCTCATGAATTCCGGACTCCGCTCACACTGATCATTAATCCTATCAAGGATCTGTTGAAGAGATCTGAAAAACCGGAAGATCATAGTGAGCTGAATATTGTTAACCGAAATGCAAAACGGTTATTAAGTCTTATTGATCAGTTGTTGATTTTCCGTAAGGCCGATGTAGAAGCAGACAACATGAAATTTTCTAAACACAATTTTTATGACCTGTGTAATGAAGTCTATTTGTGTTTTGTTCAGCAGGCAAAATCAAATCACCAGCAATATATTTTTGAGTGCAATAGCAAAGAGCTTTACTTATATGTTGATCGTGAAAAAATAGAAATAGCCCTGTATAACCTTATATCCAATGCGATTAAATTTACTCCTCCCGAAGGAAAAATTATTTTCAGGGTTCAGGATGATGGGAATGACGTACAAATATCGGTCATCGACAATGGATACGGCATACCAAAGGAAGCAGTATCAAGGTTGTTTGAAAAATTTTACCAGGCTAAAAGTGAAAATGCTCCTGCCAAATCCGGTTTTGGAATTGGCCTGTACCTGGTAAAGCATTTTGTTGAAGGACATAAAGGTGAAGTAACTTTCGAAAGTGAAGAAGGTAAGGGGACAAGTTTTTTCGTTACATTGAAAACAGGCAAGGATCACCTGTCAGGCCAAAGAATTTACAACGATAGCACTGATCAGCTGATCTACCTTGAAGAGCTTGAAGAAGAAGTACAATATTCTACTAAAGAAAGTGAACAGAACGATATCCTTACCGACCGGCAAACTATTTTAGTCGTTGACGATGATAAATCGATCCGCCAGTATCTTCTCCAGGTTTTAAAAGATAAGTATGAGACCCTGGAAGCTGTCGATGGAAATGAAGCGTTAAAGATCACGCAAAAAAAGTTCCCGGACCTCGTCATCAGCGACATCCGTATGCATGGCATGGACGGGATCGATCTATGCAAGAATATAAAAGCGGACCCATCTTTGAATCATATCCCGGTTATCCTGCTTACCGGAAGTTTCGCACAGGATGTAGAATTGCAAAGCCTTGAAGGAGGCGCAGACGCTTATATTACAAAGCCCTTTGATAAAGAAATCTTGCTTGCCCGGGTACAAAATATTTTTAATAGCAGGAATGAACTTCAGAAATATTTTTTTAATGAGATCACATTACAAAAAAGTACGCTGAAAATATCTTCAGAATACAAAGAATTCCTCGATAAATGTATTGCTATAGTTGAAGACCATCTTGACGATGATGATTTTTCAATCAAAAAGTTATCTGCGGCAATCGGTATGAGCCATTCAAACCTGTATAAAAAAGTCAAATCTATTTCAGGTCAATCCATCACCGGGTTTATCCGGTTTATTCGTCTTCGTAAAGCTGCAGAATTACTCATCAAAACAGATTGTAACGTAAACCAGGCTGCTTTCCAGGTTGGGATCAGCGACATTAAATATTTCAGGGTTCATTTCAACAAACTTTTTGGTATGAACCCATCTGATTATATTAAAAAATATCGACAGCCTTTTGACAAGTCATACCAGCTTTCTTCATCTGCCTTAAAAGATCAAAATCTAAATTGAAACTGCAGGTAATCTTTAAAAAAAACCTGGATTTTACCAATTTCACCCCCTTTAAATGCTGATAAACCCCGTGATTTTGGGTTGATGAGGGGGTAATTTCGTACTGTTCATCCAATTTGAGGGTGTAATGACGGTTGCTTATGAAATTGCTGTATGGTTTTACTTTATTTAACGGACCAACTGTAAATTCCCGAAAAAGGATTTGCCGTGTAAGATTTCATAACTCTCCCGCAATTATTTCTCCAATACAAATGGATAGCAAGCTGTTCTAAACTACATTGATAGTTTGTGAGGCATGTTGAACAAAACTGAAAGAAAATTAAACTTTTAATTGCTGCATATGAAATTGACTGCACGCTTTCTTCTTTTTTCAATTGCTATTTGTTCAATGCTCTCAGCTAACGCAAGAGCAGGCATATTTACAACCTATACCGGGATAGTAGTTGACAATCTAAAAAAACCTGTAGAAGGTGCCATTATACGGGTGGCGGGTTCTAATGTGACCACCCGGACAAACTCCCTGGGGGTTTTTAGCATTGATGCAAATGAAGGGGATAAAATAACTATTAGTTGTCCGGGCTATAAAGATTATCAATATGTGCTCACGCAAAGCACTACTCTTTCAGTTACTCTCGAAAAAGAAACAGATTTTTTCCGGAATAAAGAGTCAGAGCCCGTACAACTAATTTATACAACGGCACCTCCGCGTCAAACGGTAGCGTCAAACGATGCGGTATATAATAATGATATCATAAAATCACCTGTAACAAGTTTCAGAAATGCTTTGACCGGGCGGTTGGCAGGTTTGTACACACTTCAATCCTCAGGGCTTCCGGGCACAGATGGTGCATCGCTTACTTTACGGGGTCAGACACCTGTAATCATTATTGATGGCGTAGTAGCTAACCTTACTACATTTGATCTGGAAGAGATTGAGTCAATAACTGTTTTAAAAGATGCCGTTGCCACCGCTATGCTTGGAGTCAGAAGTTCTAACGGCGCTTTACTGGTAACTACCAGGAAAGGAAAAGAAGGACGACAGCAAATCTCGTTTACAGCTCAGACGGCTATTCAAAAACCTCTTTCTTTTCCTAAAACATTAAATGCATACGATTATGCACGTTTACACAATGAAGCACTTCGGAATGATGGTATAGACAGTGCGTACTCTGGCTTATATTATACCCAGGCAGCTTTAGATGCCTATCAAAATCATTCAGATCCAAATAAATATCCGGATATAAATTTCCGGGATCAGATAACAAATAAAACTTCTCTTCTCAAACGTTATACTTTAAGTGCCACGGGAGGAAACCGCTTTGCCGGATACTTCATATCTCTTGAACATATTAATCAGTCAGGCTTTTTCAAAACAGTTGATAGCAATTCTTACAACACGAACAATAACTTTAAAAGTTATGTCATCCGTTCAAACATCGACGTCAACATCACTCCGAAACTTAATGGCGGTATTTATTTGTTAGGACGTATTCTTAATGGGAACGAACCCGGGGCTGCAACGAATACTATTCTTTCTAATTTACTTAATACACCAGCAAACGCATATCCAATATTGAACCAGGATGGATCATTTGGTGGTACACAGATCTATCAGAATAATATTTTGGCCCAAACGATTGGTTCCGGGTACAATCAAAATTATAAACGGGATGTGCTGGTTAATCTTTACCTGAAACGTTCACTTGATGAGGTAACGCCTGGCTTATGGATCAAAGCAAAAGCTTCATTTAATTCTACTTTATCTGAAAATATCAATCGCAGTAAATCATTTGCAGTATATCAGCAGAACGGAACTGCTTACACACAATTTGGAACGAATGGCACGCAGGCAAATGGAAACGGTATTGAGTACCAGGGCAAAACTGACTATGAGGAATTAAGTGTAGGGTACGACAGAATCCTTAAGAATTCAAACAATAGTATAAACGCATTGGTTCTTGTAAATAGAGATAATTCTACAAATGGTTCTGATCTTCCTTATACAATTACCGGCACATCAGGCCGTTTAGCTTACAATTACAAGAGCAAGTATTTAATTGAAGCTGCTTTTGGGCTTAATGGCTCAAACAGGTATCCGGATCATGGTGATACTAAACTTGGATTTTTCCCGGCTGTAGGTTTGGGATGGAATATTGACAAGGAACATTTCATGAATTCTGTTTCATTTGTTTCACGACTTAGATTATATGGTTCTTATGGTAAAACCGGGTGGGACAATGCAGGTTATTTTGTTTACTATCCACGTTTTTTTGATGGCCCTGGCGCTATTTTTGGAACCGGCGCAGGGACGGTTACGAGTATTACAGAAGGAACACTTCCTAATCCCAATATAACCTGGGAAAAAGCAGATAAACTTAATCTCGGCATTAACGGTGCGGTGTTGAAAGATCATTTGAATTTTAAAGCAGAATATTTCAGAAATAAATATTATGACCTGCTTATGCAGCGTGGGCGGAATAGCACATTGTTAGGAAATGATTATCCTAATGAAAACATTGGAAAAAACCGTTATTCAGGATGGGAAGGTCAACTAAGCTGGCAGCAAAGCACTAAAAAATTACAATACTTTATTTCAGTAAATGTTTCACAGGTAAAAAGCAAAGTACTTTACATTGATGAAGTGTACCGACCCTATGATTGGATGAGACGTACTGGCCAATCCGTAGGGCAGCGATTTGGTTACGTGGCTGAAGGTCTTTTCCAGTCACAAGCAGAAATTAACGCCAGCCCTGCTACAGTGGGCTATACACCACAGCCAGGCGACATTAAATACAGAGATATGAATCGTGATGGTGTGATTGATCAAAATGATCAAATAGCTATCGGCAGCACTGACCCGCTTATGTTTTACGGTTTTTCTTTCGGATTGAGCTGGAGAGGTTTCGATTTCAGTGCGTTATTGCAGGGAGTTGAAAACCGGGATATTTATTTAAGTGGTCCTGGTTACTGGGCTTTCCAAAACGGGGGAACAGGACAAGCATACAATCATAACTTAAACCGACGGAACCCTGCCAATGCGGCAAATGCAAATTATCCCCGCCTTAGCTATGGCGCCAACACAAACAATGACGCCGCCTCTACTTTTTGGGTGCATCGTGGTGACTATCTACGGTTAAAGAATGCAGAAATTGGGTATTCACTTCCGGAAACGCTTATTAGCAGAATTAAATTAAAGACAGTACGTGTATTTGTAAACGGATATAACCTGCTGACAGCAGCTTCTTCCACCCTTGATGGAAGAGATCCTGAAGCTTTTTCCGGTGGTTATCCTGTTCAACGACTTTTCAATTTTGGCATTAACATTAAATTTTAAGATTGCAGAATATGAAAAAGACAATTTATTTACTTCCTGTTCTTCTATCAATTGTCATCTTCTGGTCCTCCTGCCGGAAATATGAAACTGAACCGAAAGACTGGTTTACATCACAGTTGACATTTGATACACTTGATAAGAATGGTATAGTATCGGGGTACGCCCTCAACAATATTTACACTTATATTCCGGGTGGCTTCAATCGTATTGATGGAGATTTTCTCGATGATGCTTCAGGAGATGCGATTCCGTCGAGATATAATACTACGGTTGAAAATTATACAAAGGGAACAGTTAGCTCAATAAATAACCCGGACCCTTATTGGGGCAACAGTTATTATGGAATCCGGGATGCAAACGTTTATTTGAAGAATATTGATAAGGTGCCTGTACCGGTTCTGACAAAACAATATGGAAAAGCTGAAGCCAGGTTTCTGAGAGCCTTATTTTATTGGGAATTGCTAAAGAGATATGGTGGTGTTCCTTTGCTTGGCGATACTGTGCCCGGTCTAAATGATAATATTCAAAAACCCAGAAACAGTTTTGCGGAAACAGTCGACTATATAGTAAACGAGTGCACTGCTATCAAAGACAGCTTACGCCCGGTTGCATTGGCAAGTTCTGATTGGGGAAGAGCTACCAAAGGCGCAGCAGTTGCATTGAAATGCAGAGTGCTTTTATATGCTGCAAGCCCTTTATTCAATGGAGGCGGTTTTGAAACAGATCCTGTCAAAAAAGCTTTAACAGGTTATCTCACAGCGGACCCAACACGCTGGCAAAAAGTAGTGGACGCTGTTTTAGAATTTAATGCTTTAGGTTATTACGGACTTCAAACCAGCGGAACACCGACAGGTTTTATTTCTGTTTTCATCAACAAAATGAACACAGAAATTATTTTTGCCAAACAGTCTCCCAATAATTCAAACCTGGAGATAAGCCAGTCTCCTGTTGGTTATATAATTTCAAATACAAGAAGCCAGGGCCTGACCAGTCCAACACAAAATTTTGTTGATGCATTTCCAATGACGAATGGTCTTGGGATTAATGAAAGCGGTTCGGGTTATAATGCTTCTTCCCCTTATACAGGCCGGGATCCTCGTTTGGCCGCAACAGTTTTTTATAATGGCCTTACATGGCTTAGTCGTAGTGTTCAGACTTACCAGGGTGGTTTAGATAAGCCTGATAATCCTGCAGTTTCACCGGTAGAAACAAGGACAGGATATTATCTGAGAAAATTTCTGGGTAATTTCAGTACAGGCACTGCTTTTTCAAGTGGAAGCCACAATTTCCCGATTTTCCGCTATGCTGAAATCATCCTGGATTATGCAGAGGCGCTGAATGAGCTGGGACAGGTTGAATCTGCAGTAACGCAAATAAAAACTATAAGGGCCCGTGCCGGAATTGCGGCAGGTACAAATTCCCGCTATGGTATTAAAGTCGGTATCACACAGGCCGAAATGCGGACACTTATTCAAAATGAGCGTCGTATTGAATTGGCTTTTGAAGAACATCGTTTCTGGGATATGCGCCGATGGAAAATTGCTGGCCAGGTGTTGAATACAACTTTGAATGGGATAAAGATTACGAATGGAACAACAGTCACTTATCAAATCGTGCCCGTTGCCACTACAGTTTTCCAGGATAAATTCTACCATATGCCCATACCCTACGATGAAATAACCAAAAATTCAAAACTTATTCAGAATGAAGGATGGTAATTGTGATTTTAAAAATCCTTTTTCTTTAAAAGCATATACAATGAAAAAATTTTTCTTTTTCTTATTCGCAATACTGTTCGTTATTAGTATCAGCTCTTTTGCGCAGAGTAACAAGGTAACGGGAGTTGTATCTGATTCAAGCGGTGGAGCAATAGTTGGTGCTTCTGTTGTTGAGAAGGGGTTGCCATCTAACGGAACGAGCACTAATGCGTCTGGCAGATTCACTATTACATTAAAAGGTGCTTCCCGTACCCTGTTAGTCACAAACATTAGTTTCGAACCCAGGGAATTTCATGTGGGGAATGCAACAAACGTCCAGATTGTTTTAAAAAGTTCTTCTGGCAGTTTGGCAGATGTCGTGGTAATAGGTTATGGGAGGCAGAAAAAAATTACACTCACGGGCGCTGTAAGTTCTGTTTCGGGTGTGGAATTACGTGAAAACCCAACAGCAAGTGTTCAAAATACTTTGGCTGGACGTTTACCTGGTTTCTTTTCCCAGCAAACTTCCGGCAGACCCGGAGCTGATGGGGCAACTTTTTATATCCGGGGTATAAGTTCCTACAACACAGGAAGCAGTTCACCCCTTATCATTGTTGATGATATTGAGTATTCCTATGATCAGTTTTCAAGAATTGATCCTAATGAAATTGAAACGCTAAGTATCCTGAAAGATGCATCGACAACCGCCGTATATGGAGTAAGAGGCGCAAATGGAGTCGTCGTTGTAACTACCCGTAGAGGAAAAATTAGTGCTCCGCAAATTTCGTTTCGCGGGGAAATGAGTTTGCAGCAACCGACCATTATGCCGCATTTCCTCAATGCTTATGAAACAGCTTTGCTTTATAATGTTGCAAGAAAAAATGATAACCAGACACCTTATTTTTCCGATAAAGATCTGGCAGGTTATCGGGATCATACGGATCCTTATCGATATCCCGATATAAACTGGAGAGAAGTATTATTTAAAAACTTTAGCAAACAGTATAGAGGCAATTTTGATATTACCGGAGGTACAGAAAAAGTAAAATATTTTATTTCGGCTGGTTATCTTTTCCAGGACGGAATGGTAAAAGATTTCAGCAGCAGAGCGGGAATAAATAACAATTATTATAATCAACGCTATAACTACCGATCTAACCTGGATATGAAAGTTACGCAGACAACTGATCTGCGATTGGATCTGTATGGAAATATCAGCCAGATCAACGTTCCACAAATCGGCAGTCCCAATGGATGGAATGATCTGTTTGCAGATTACAGCAGCTTTCTCACTCTCGCCCCTTTTGCATACCCCATTTATAACCCTGATGGATCTTTTGGCTATAGTAAATGGCAATTAAGCCCGGGAACAGGGGGTAGTGTTTACGATGTGAATAATGTTGTTGGAAGACTTACCTATCTGGGTTATACAAGGACTTTCGAGAATAATATGAATCTTGCAGGAACAGTAAATCAAAGATTAGATTTTATTACCCGGGGTCTCTCGCTAAAAGGTACGTTGTCTTATGCCTCGAGTTATGGTGATCCTGGTAATGCAAATACTGTTAGTATGTCGGGAAGCGAGTTCCCCTCTTTCTATTTAGATACAACTACAAATACTTATTTGCCACGCAGCACGAATGTTTACCGGGTACGCAGATTAATCCGAAGTTCTTCTAATGGAAGTACTATCCGAAACTTAACTACCCAGCTTTTTCTGAATTATGATAGAACTTTTGGCAGCCACCATTTTTATGGCCTTGCGTTGGTCAGTCAAAGCTCAGTTACGAAAACTGGCAGCAGTGCATATAATTTCATTCCGAATAATTTCAGAGGTTTTACAGGTCGCCTGGGATATGACTACAGGCAGAAATATTTAATTGAATTTAATGGAGCTTACAATGGTTCTGATCGTTTCTCGAAAGGTCATCGATATGGATTTTTCCCAGCCGGTTCGGCCGGTTGGAACATCTCAGAGGAACCATTTTTCAAAAATAATATTGCATTCATCAATAGATTTAAAATAAGGGGCTCATATGGCTTGGTAGGAAACGATAAGCTGGGAAGCAACTTTACTTATTATTATCAGCAGATTTATAATTCAGGAGGCAACCAGGTATTCTTTGGCAATCCTAACCCAAATGCAGCAAGTGCTACATGGGAGGGAGGTTTAGGAAACCCCGATGTATCATGGGAGAAGGAGAAAAAAGCCGATGTGGCTATTGACATGAGTTTATTTAAGAACAAACTCTCTGTTACTGTTGATTATTTTAAAAACAATCGTTATGATATACTTACTGATAGAAGTGGAAGAATAGATTCAAGATTTGGATCAGTGTCTGCAGTATTTGGCCAAACGCTTCCCCCGGTTAACTTAGGAAAGGTCAGCAACCGCGGAATAGAAGTAGAACTTAATTATTCGAATAAAATAGGGAAGGATTTGAACTATGCTGTTAAAGGAACCTATTCCTATGCTAAAAATGAGATCCTCTTTGCTGATGAGCCATCTTACCAATACGGTTACCAGGCTTTTACAGGGAACAGCATAAACATGCAAAGAGTATATACATGGATAGGTTTTTACAGGGATAGTGCTGATATAGCAAAAAGTGCGAAACCTGCCCAGGCGGTTCGTCCCGGTGATTTAAAGTATGCTGATCTTAATGGCGATGGCATTATTGATGGATACGATCAAAAAGTACAGGGATATCCTAACGTTCCTAATACCACAGCTGGTCTGCAACTATCCGTTCGGTATAAAGGATTTAATATTGGAATATTTTTCCAGGGAGCAATGAACTTTAATGTTCGTGGTCTCGCAGAATCAATCCTGGCATTCGGTTCAAATCTCACCTCAGTACATCAACAAGCATGGACTCCGGAATTGGGTGACAATGCAAAATTTCCATTGCTCACATTTCTCCCCGGTATCAGTGATCCACGCGGAACCCCCTCGACTTTTTGGCTAATAAGAGGAGATTACATTCGATTAAAAACTGCAGAGATTGGTTATACTTTACCTGCGTCATGGGTAAGACCCTTGAAAGTGAAAAGCATCAGGATATATAGTAACGGATATAATTTATTCACCTGGACAAAGTTGAATAAACTCTACCAACTTGATCCGGAAATTAATCAAGGCTCATCTGGTACCAGTGGAACTGACCGGGTTAATTATCCGCCGCAACGAACTATTAATTTCGGCTTAAGCATCACTTTTTAAAAAGAGATTCGGTTTAGAAATTAGTTTTTATATGCATAATTACAACAAACATCATATGAAAAATTTAATAAAAATACTGAGTATATGTGCAGTTTTTGCATCGTGCACTAAGTCAAGTGGTTTCCTTGAAAACAAAACTAACGCCCTTGATGAAACCCAGGTATTTTCCGATAGTCTGCGGACAATTCAATTTTTGAATGGCATTTATGCTGAAGGCACTTATGGTAATACGGATTATGCCGGCATTGGCTATTCATTTAATAAACGCAGATGGGAAACGCACGGTAATACCGAACAATCTACCGATGATGCGGAATATTCATTAAGTGCAACTACCCGACCCTCAGTTATGCTTTACCAGGGAACTTTTTCAGCTTCTAATTATGGACAAAATCCTCCGGCGACCGATTTTTGGGCGATACCTTACCGGAATATCAGGAGATGCAATCTTTTATTGTCCAAATTGTCAGGCACACCGTTGTCGCAGTACATGCAATCCAGGATAAAAGGGGAAACGAGATGCCTGCGGGCCTGGTATTATATGGAGCTATTGATCGTTTATGGTGGCGTGCCTAATGTTGGAAATAATGTATATGGAATAGATGATATCTTAAATATTCCCCGTCAAAATTTTGCTGACTTAGTTACCTATCTTTCAAATGAATTGGATACAGCAGCACAGCTCTTGCCAGTACCTAATGCACCTTTCCCGGCGGGTTATGATAATCTGGATTATGGCCGTGTAACAAAAGGTACTTGTATGGGACTAAAATCAAGACTTTTACTTTATGCAGCCAGCCCTTTGTTTAACGGTGAGGCAATTCCCGCAGCGACAGCGGAACAAGTCCCTCTCGTAAGTTATCCTGCTTACAGCGTTAGTCGTTGGCAAGCTGCAGCCGATGCAGCGCTGGCAGTTATTAATTCCGGCTATTATTCACTTTATGTCAATAACACCCAGCCTGGTTTAGGATTCTACCAGGGTTTCCTGACCAGGGTAAATCCGGAAATGATTTTTGGTGTTTATCGCCCCGTTAATAAAGATTTTGAATCCTATTATCTTCCAGGTACAAGAGGCGGTTCAAATTATTCGAGGGCAACTCAAAATATCGCAGAGGCTTTCCCAATGAAAAACGGAAAGGCTATCACAGACCCTACATCTGGGTTTGATCCAAATAATCCTTTTGTGAATAGAGACCCTCGTTTCAGATATACGATTATTTATAACGGTTCAAAATATCTGAATAACTCCAGCGTACAGGATTTTGTATGGACATTCACTGGCACCGGGCAAACCAGCGATGCATATTCTGCCGGAGCAAACACGGGTTATTATGTTCGAAAGATGTGCGACAGTACGATTACTAACAGTGTAGGCACCGGGCCATCCCGAACCTGGCCATTAATGCGATACGCAGAAATTTTGCTCAATTACGCTGAAGCGATTAATGAAACTGGTCAAACATCTCTGGCTTATCCTAAGCTCGTTGAACTTAGAGCAAGAGCAGGCATTGATCCCGGTGTTGATAATTTATACGGGATGAAAGCAAATATGACCCAGGTTGAAATGCGTGCATTCATTCAAAATGAACGACACATTGAACTGGCATATGAAGATCACCGTTGGAATGATATCCGCAGATGGAAGATAGCCATGACATTGTACAACGGCGGATCGAGTGGTTATAACAGGGTGATGCATGTAACTCGTATAGGAACTGCCGGGTCACTGACTACCGGCATTGGTTTGACATTCACCTATACGATTGAAAATACAATACGTCTACATGTTTTCCGTCCTGAGATGTATTTACTGCCCATACAGGATGCTGAGATACGTAAGATGCCTGCTATGATTCAGAATCCGGGATGGTAATTGATTTTGATTTAATGAACGAAAAGTACTGAGTGAACATGCTTCGTAAATTATTTCAGCAACACAAGTATTTGCTGCTGATATTATACTTCATGATTTTTGCTTGTGTGTGCAAAGCTCAAGCCATGAAGTATGAGTCGTCAGAAGTAAAGAATTTTTCTACAAATACATTTAAGGTTGTACAATTAACAATTATTTTGTCTGGTAAATCCGACCCGTTATCATTAACAAAGCTCTTCATCGCCGCGCCGAAAAAAATTGGACGGCAATCATTCAGTCAAATAAAAGTGTATTGCAGTGGTCATGATTCGACGTTTTCAAATGCAGAACTTTTTGGTTTGTATTCCGGATCAGACTCTTTAGTTTCAATTACCGGCAGTAAGGAGCTTTCTGATGGAAAGATTTTTTTTTGGATTACCGGTGATCAAAATTTAAACTCGTTTCCTTCTGTAAGTCGTTTTGATCTGGGCATCCGGCAGTACAAGCAGGTTTGGGCCGACGAATTTAATTCAGACACCATCAATTCTTCCAATTGGAGATTTGAAAAAGGCTTTATCCGCAATCACGAATTACAGTGGTATCAACCTGATAATGCAATTTGTAAAAACGGGATACTTACTATTGAAGGGAAAAAAGAATTCAAAGAAAATCCCGGTTATGATGCAAACAGTTACGATTGGAGAAGAAGACGTAAGAATATCGAATATACTTCTGCCTGTTTGCTGACCTCAGGTAAACAGCAGTGGCAATACGGAAGGTTTGAAATGAGGGCAAGAATTGATACAGCAAACGGCTATTGGCCGGCCTGGTGGACCCTTGGTGTTAAAAGAAAGTGGCCTGCGAATGGTGAGATCGATATAATGGAATTTTATAAAGGCAAATTGCTGGCAAATATTGCAGTGGCTGATTCAAATCCATCAAAAGCTTTCTGGTTCAGCAAAACAAAGGATGTTACCTCTTTCAGCGATCCACACTGGTCTGAAGAATTCCACATATGGCGAATGGATTGGGATGAAAACGGGATCGGACTTTATGTCGATGATATGCTAATGAATTACCAACCTCAAACAAATCTGTACAACCGCGGAGATAAAGATATTTTCCCTTTTCGCCAGGAGCATTATATGCTTTTGAACCTGGCAATTGGCGGTGATAGCGGGGGAGATCCACGTCAAACAAGTTTTCCGAGAAAGTTTGAAATAGATTATGTCCGTGTTTCGCAAAAAATTGCCGGGGCCTGCACGATTATCGGAACTTACCGGCCAACTATTCAAATTGTTTCAGAAAAAATTTTTACTAATCTATCTTCTCTTAAATAATGCCAATAGAAAAAAAATATAGACATTTTGTCCAAAACATTTTTTTTATCGCTCTTATTGTTTTTTTCTATTCATGGTCGCCTGCCGGATCATTTGGTAAAAATAATAATGTGCAAATTATAACTGTTGACAGTGGCTGGGCAAACAATTCAATTAATACTGCCGTATTCAGGAAAAACTCTTTAGTGAGTTTTGGTGATTATCAATATATCTCCTTCTATAATAAAAATGGATATGTTGTCCTGGGTAAAAGGAAATTGAATGAGCAGAAGTGGGAACTAAAGCAAACGTCCTGCAAAGGAAATGTTTTGGATGCTCACAACGTTATCAGCATTATGATTGATGGCGCCGGGTTTTTGCATGTTGCCTGGGATCATCATAACAATAAATTGCACTATGCAAAAAATATTTCGCCCGGGTCATTAGAGTTGAGCAGTCAACTTTCAATGACTGGCAGGAATGAGAATAAAGTAAGTTATCCTGAATTTTATCGCATGCCAAATGGGAATTTACTTTTCTTTTACAGGGATGGGGGATCAGGAAATGGTAACCTGGTCATAAATCAATATAATCTGAAAACAAATCAATGGGCAACTTTACAATCCAACTTAATTGATGGGGAAGGGAAACGAAATGCTTACTGGCAGGCTTGCATTGATGATCATGGAACAATTCACATTTCCTGGGTATGGCGGGAAACTCCTGATGTCTCAAGCAATCATGATATCTGTTATGCCCGTTCAAAAGATGATGGCATCACATGGGAAAAATCTACGGGTGAAAAATATCAATTACCGATCAATTCATCTAACGCGGAAATTGCCTGCGTCATACCACAGCAATCTGAATTAATCAACCAGGCTTCCATGGTTGCTGATGAAAAAGGCAATCCCTATATAGCAACTTATTGGCGTGAAAAAGGATCATCAATACCACAATATCATTTAGTCTTTAAAAATAAGGACTGGCAAATTCAGAATCTGAAGTTTCGAAAAACAGCTTTCAGTTTAAGTGGTTCGGGCACTAAACAAATCCCGATTTCAAGACCACAGATCATATCCTGGAATAATAAAAATAAATTGGCGGCAGCTATAATTTTTCGCGATGCTGAACGGGGTAACAAAGTGTCGGTTGCGATCAGCCAAAATTTGAAAGAAGAAAAATGGGTCCTGCAAGATTTGGATAATAAAGATGTCGGCTCATGGGAACCGACTTATGATACCGAGCTTTGGAAAATTAAAAAATTGCTGCATTTGTTCGTTCAAAAAACTGAGCAGGCTGATGCTGAAGGACTGACAAATACAATTCCTCAAATGGTAGAAGTGCTTGAATGGAAGCCATGGGACTAAAAATATTTATGAAGAAGAGATCACATTGCGGTGGGTATTTTTTAAAAATCGTAATAGGTAAAAAGAAATGAGATTTTCAATTAGTAAAACTTTTAGGGTAACTGCATTGCTTAGCCTGATTGCATGTACATCTCATCAAAAAGCATTTAATAATAAGAATACTATTTTTAAAAACTATTCTTCTTACAAACCAGGTGAACTGTGGTACGATGATGACGAAAATGTTATCAATGCACATGGCGGCGGT
>Ga0184636_1000101_pt1 | contig 19778 bp, 17 predicted proteins | sample PLM3_60_b2_FD_133164 | JGI IMG/M metagenome (GOLD analysis project Ga0184636, IMG submission 133164) | Groundwater sediment microbial communities from an aquifer in East River, Colorado, USA - PLM4_90_b2 | ecosystem: Environmental > Terrestrial > Soil > Riparian zone | place: USA: East River... | reverse complement strand
TTATTAGGTTTACTTATGGCTCACAAATATGACGTACCCAGAATGCACCTGATTGACGGCCTCTCAGAAAACGAGGCGGCCGCCAGGCTTAAACGCGATGGCTTTAACGAAATCCCCTCCGCCAAAAAACGCAGCCTGTTTGCCATCGCCTGGGAGGTTATCCGTGAGCCGATGCTCCTCCTCCTTATCGGCGGCGGTATTATTTACCTTATTATCGGCGATATCCAGGGGGCATTACTGCTGCTTTTCTTTGTTTGCGTCGTTATCGGTATCACCCTCTATCAGCAGCGCAAAACCGAACGCACTTTAGAGGCTTTACGCGACCTTTCCAGTCCGCGTGCCATGGTCATCCGTGACCATGCTACGAGGAGAATCGCCGGCAGAGAGGTCGTGCGTGGCGATATCGTCATCCTCTCCGAGGGTGACCGCGTGCCGGCGGACGGCATTGTCCTGGACTGTAATAACCTGATGGTCGAGGAATCGCTCCTTACCGGCGAATCTATACCGGTGCATAAACTGGAATCCGCCGACGAGAATATTGAAATGCAGCGCCCCGGCGGCGACCAGTCGCCCTTTATCTATTCGGGCACACTGGTGGTCAGCGGACTCGGTATCGCGCGCATCGCCGCCACCGGCATTCATACGGAGTTCGGCCGCATCGGCAAATCCCTGCAAACCATCGAGCATGAAGAAACCCTGCTCCAGAAAGAAACCGGGCGCCTTGTCCGCAACATAGCCATGATTGCCGTTGGACTTTGTATCGTCTTGGCAATTGTCTACGGCTTAACCATCGGACAGTGGCTGGATGGCTTGCTGGCGAGTATCACCCTGGCGATGGCTATTTTACCGGAAGAGTTCCCCGTGGTGCTTACGGTTTTCCTCGCCATCGGCGCCTGGCGTATCTCGCAGAGTCAGGTCTTAACGCGCCGCGTTGCCGCTATAGAAACGCTCGGCTCCAATACCGTCCTTTGTGTGGACAAAACCGGCACTTTAACTCTTAATCGTATGTCCGTTAAAAAAATCTTTGCCTCTGGCGACTTCTTTGATATCGAATCCAGCCGCCAGACGCCCCCTCCGGAAAAATTCCACCCCCTGGTTGAGTTCAGTATCCTGGCCAGCCAGACCAACCCCTTCGACCCCATGGAAAAGGCTTTATGGGAGTTGGGAGAAAACTCCTCCGCCCTCACCGAGCACCTGCATGAAGATTGGGAATTGATGAAGGAATACTCCCTATCGCGTGAGTTAATGGCTTTATCGCGCGTCTGGCGGTCGCGTGAACGGCGGGACTACGTTATCGCCGCCAAGGGCGCCCCGGAAGCCATTATTGACCTTTGCCACCTTAACGCCGCGCAGACGCGCCAGCTTCAGGACAAAATCATCGAGATGGCTGGCGAAGGCTTAAGGGTGCTGGGTGTTGCTCGTGCTACCTTTAAGTCCACCGAACTTCCCAGTAACCAGCACGACTTTCAGTTCGAGTTTCTCGGGCTTATCGGCTTTGCCGACCCCATTCGTCCGTCCGTTCCGGCGGCGATTAAGGAGTGCTATAACGCCGGCATCCGCGTGGTCATGATTACCGGCGACTACCCCATTACTGCCCAGAATATCGCCCGCCAGATAGGCCTCAAAGAACCGGATAAAGTCATTACCGGCGCCGAACTTATCGCGATGAAAGACGGAGAGCTTAAAAAACGCATCAAGTCGGTTAATATTTTTGCCCGCGTGATTCCGGAACAAAAGCTGCGCTTGGTTAACGCCTTTAAAGCCAATAACGAAATCGTCGCCATGACCGGCGATGGCGTTAACGATGCCCCTGCTTTAAAATCCGCCAATATCGGTATCGCTATGGGCGGCAGAGGCACTGATGTCGCCCGTGAGGCCAGCGACCTTGTTTTGCTTGATGATGATATGTCTTCTATCGTCAAAGCCATCCGCCTGGGTAGACGCATCTTTGATAACCTGCGCAAGGCGATGGCCTATATCCTGGCGATACACGTGCCTATCGCCGGACTCTCCTTAATACCGGTTTTATTCCAATGGCCGCTGGTGCTTTATCCGGTGCATGTTGTATTTCTGGAGCTGATTATTGACCCCGCCTGCTCTATCGCCTTCGAGGCAGAGCCGGAAGAATCTAATATTATGAGCCGTCCTCCCCGCGGCCGCAAAGAGCCTCTTTTTAATGGCCGAACCGTGGGCTTGAGTCTCCTGCAGGGCGTTATTGTCCTTGGTATTACTTTAACTATATATAGGTTGAGCCTCATGTTTAACCTCGGCGACGCCGAAGCGCGTACTCTCACGTTTACCACTCTGGTTATCGCCAATCTCGGCTTGATACTCACCAACCGCAACTGGTCGGCGTCTATTTTTACCAGCTTCCGCGCCCGCAATATCGCCTTAAGGTGGATTCTCGTTTCCGCCATCGTTTTCCTCGGTTTGGTGATTTATGTGCCATTCCTGCGCGACCTTTTCCACTTCGAAATACTCACCTGGTTTGATGTGCTCATCTGTGTCGGAGCCGGCTTGTTGAGCGTTCTCTGGTTTGAGGTCGTGAAATACTTTAGCCGCCATAAAAAACAGCCATTGAATGGTATTATTGATTGAGTATATAATCTAGCTAAAGATAATACCGGAATAATCGCAAGAGAGGTTGATATGGCTAAGAAATTTTATCGCAGCAAGTCTGATAGGAAGCTCTTTGGCGTTTGCGGCGGCGTGGCCGAATACTTTAATATTGATTCCACGCTGGTTCGCGCGCTGGCTGTAGCTTCCATCTTCTTCGGTTTACTGGGCGTCGTGGTTTATCTTATTCTGGCGCTTATTTCCCCTTCAAAATAACCCTTTCACCGATAATATCGCTGCGTTTATTGTTATCTGGGCTAAGCGAAAAATCAACCACGCTTTGGTATTTTTTAAACCCATGAAGCTTGGTTAAAGCGGAGGTAACCCCATGGACAAGATTCCTAATATCGGCCCACTATCTATGGATAAGACCCATTTGAATAAAGGCGCTTTGGCCGGGGAGGTGGCTGTAGTGACCGGCGGCGCCGGCAACGTCGGACTGGGCGTTGCCAGGAGTCTGGCATGGTTGGGAGCTAAGGTAGTTATCGCCGACGTAACTGCAGAGCCCGGTAAAGCTGCCGAGGAACTCATCAATAACGAAAACAAACCGGGGACGGCTCTTTTCGTTAATACCGATGTTTCTGATGAGGCGTCGATGAAGGCTATGGCCAACCAGGCTTTTGATACCTTCGGTAAGGTTGATATTCTGGTCAATAACGCTATGATTATGTCCCTCGGTGCGCCGATATTAAAGTCTACCCTCTACCAGATGGATAAACAGTACGAAATTGCGGCGCGTGGTACGCTTATCGGCATCCAGCTTTTCGTGCCCGGCATGCAGGAACGGCATCACGGTGTGGTCACTTATATGTCTACGGCTTTCTGTTTCCCGGTGGGGCCGAGCAACTACTGCGCGGCGAAAGCCGCCGGCGCTTCGATAATGAAGTCTCTGGCCAATGAATTGGGACCGGTGGAGAATACGGGCATTTCCGTCTTCACCTTCCTCCCGGCGGGCGTCGGCTTCCCGCGTAGTGTCCCTCCCCCCACTCCCGAAATGATGGAAGAATTCAAAAAGAGATTTAAAGATTTTAAGATGCCCGCTATGCCTGGCTACGAAGGGAATATCCCCTCCGAAGACGGCGGGGCGGCATTGGCTTACTGCATCGTCCACGCTAAAGAATTGCACGGCTCGGGTGTTATTGTCGGGCAGGCTTTGCGCCAGATGGACTGGCCTTTCCCCAAGCCGGAAACGGCATCGAAAACCGATTTTCAGCGTATTGATGATATGGCTTTAGCGATGTTGTTTTCTTTTATGGGTTCCGGTTTCCCCGACCCCAAAGTGCCTTTAAAGCCGATTAACCGTTAGTAAAGTAATTAGAAAAAGAGTGGTAGGCCGTGCAGGATTCGAACCTGCGACCAATGGATTAAAAGTCCACTGCTCTACCAACTGAGCTAACGGCCCGTGTTAACGTAATACCAAACATTAATTCTAACAAATCAGCCTTATTATACGCAAATTTCCCTCTCCACACCATGTTCTCCCTTCTTGTCAACGAGGAGGGGGAATCAAAGGGGGTAGAGTCTCGTCACCCTTTATCCCCCTCCCCACCTTTATGTTATAATTCATTCACAATGAACACCGACGAACTCTACATGCGCCAGGCGCTTAAACTAGCCCGCGGGGGACTTGGCAAATCCTCCCCCAATCCCATGGTCGGCGCCGTTATCGTTAAGGGCGGCCGCGTTATCTCGCAGGGATATCATCGCGCCTTTGGACTTGCCCACGCCGAGGTGGATGCGCTTAATAGGGCTAAAGGCTCCGTTGCCGGAGCGACGCTCTACGTTACTTTAGAGCCCTGCCGCCACTTCGGCAAAACCCCGCCCTGCACCGACGCTATTATCAAGAGCAAAATCACCCGCGTCGTTATCGGTATGCTCGACCCCGACCCCCGTATGTGTGGTGAAAGCGCCCGGCTCTTGAATACCGCCGGTATTAAAACGACCGTCGGCGTGCTGGAAGCCGACTGCCGCGCTTTGAATGAAAAGTATGTTAAGCAGCGCACCACCGGCATCCCGTTTATCACGCTTAAGTGGGCGCAGACTTTAGACGGGCGCATTGCTACCGCTCAAGGCTCCTCTCGCTGGATTAGTTCCCCGGAATCTCAAAAGCTGGCGCACCAGCTCCGCGTCGTTAACGACGCTATTCTGGTCGGCGTTAGCACGGTGGTTAAAGACAACCCCGAGCTGACCACCCGTCTCGTTGAGGGCAGGAATCCCCTCCGCGTTATCCTGGACTCTCAGTTGAGGATTCCCCTCGACGCTAAAGTGCTTAAAAATCAGGATAAAGCCAAAACCCTAGTTGCCACGACCACCCGCGCTAACAAAAAGAAGCTCGACGCCCTGAAATTGATGGGTGTTGAGGCATTAATCGCCCCGCCGGATAAACAAGGCCGGGTGGACTTAACCAAACTATTGAAAGCCCTGGGCGAGCGCAATATCCTCTCGCTTTTGGTAGAGGGCGGCGGCGAGGTGATTACCTCTTTCCTGCGCCTTTACCTGGCGGATAGGCTTGTTGTCATTATCGCCCCTAAGATTCTGGGCAAAGGCACCGACGCCGTCCGCGACCTTAATATTACGGACTTAGCCAAGTCTTATCAGCTAAATATTGAAAAGGTTTACAAAAGCGGGGTGGATATTTTGGTGGAGGGGAGGAGGAAAAAGAATGAAGCATAACACTACAACAATTCGTACCAAGAAAGATAAACCTAGTCAATTCTGGATTAAAGTCAAAGAAAGATCTGGGAAAATTTGGTTGTATTTTAAAAATAAAAAAAATTGGCTTTATTCAGCAACAGTTTTTACTCTATTGATATTATTAGGACTGGAAATTTATTGGTTGAGAGATGATATTGTCTCTGTTTTTCAAAATCAATCGAATTGGGCGTCTGTAGTTACAGTTTTTGAAATCATACTTCTAGCAGTCTTGTGGACTAAGTTTCCCAAGTTTAAAAAAGTATTTGGAGAAGGAAAAAGTAAAAAGAGAAGCCGTGTACATTCAGGGTTTATTTTCTTCCTAGCTATTATTTTTCTTCTACCGTTTACTTTTTTATATGTAGACGGTCTACAAATTCAACCTGACAAGGTCTCTCTTACTACGCAACTAAGTGTAATAGCTATTTCCTCTGCCTTTGCCGCGATAACACTCACAGCTTCTCGAATTTCTAATATTACACCGAATAAACGCCTTGAACTAATATGCGTTTCTCAAAAATTTATCATGGTTACTGTTCTCTTTATTTTTTTTGCGGCTGCCCTAAATATGATTGACACAGCATTGAACGGCATCAATGTCAATTCTTTTAGTACAAGTAATCTTGTTAGTCCTATTGACTGGTATCGCGGGGTTCTCTTTTATTTATCGGTGCCATCATTTTATGGTAGCATCATTTTATTCTTAGTCGGATTGGTTGACTTGGTTTTTGCATTCTTTGACTTAGATACTCGACCAACAATTCCTAGAGAATAAATATACCATTTGGCAAATTGACAAAGACGGTTACTTGATATATTATTCTCCTACCAGAAAATAATTGGAAAGTAATATGAGTAATATAAACCAACATCCTGTCTGGCTAGTATATGATGAACTTAAAACTGTTCGTCTAAATTTATATTATTATCAATATCAAATAAGTAGATTGAAACTAATAAAACGCATTTTTGATATCACCGCTGCACTTTCAACCTCATCGGTTTTTGCTGGATTGTGGTTTTGGCAAACAAGTATTGGAAATGTAGCATGGAAAATAATAATTGCTCTCGCTGTTGTCCTTGCAGACGTTGTTCCTTTTTTCAAAATGGACGACCTTATAAAGCAAAAAAGCGAAATATTTTCCGGCTGGCGATTGATTGATGATGGTTTTAGAAAATTACGTATTTCAATAGAGGAGCAAAAAAAATATAACGACGACATGAAAAAGCGTTTTCACGAATTATTAGATTTAGCGTCCGAAATTTATAAAAAAGAAGAACCGGAAAAACCAGATAAAAAACTACAGTCAAAATGTTATGAAGAAGTAAACATTGAACTACCCGCAGAATCATTTTTCGTACCGGAGGAAAAGTAAATGTCACCAGATAAAGAAATACCGAAAATAACTCCTCAACAAGTGCCGGTTAAGAAAGAAGAACGTACAAGTCCAGGCCCAATTCCTCGAAAAATTGAACCTCCTCAACCTTGGCCTAGACCTAAAAAATAAGGGCTTGCGACATAAACCTATTGCCCCCTTTCCCCTCCACCCATTATCATTAACTCGCCATAGGGTTTATCCTGAGCGCAGTCGAAGGACTTTGCTCTTTAACAACTTAATAGTCGGAGGATAGACAGAGGGATTTTCTGTAAATCAAAGACAAACCAATCCAAATTACCCCAAAACGAAGCTGTTTTAACATAAAACGAATAACGAATCCGGAAACGAATCAGCTTCAAAGAATATTCGTTATTAAGGGTTTTAAAGCTAAATCGCTTAAAATAAATATTTCGAATAACGAATCCCCGCCGCTCATCCTGAGCTTGTCGAAGGACGCCAGCTACTTCCTAAAGGACTCCATCACCTCGGCCCTAGAAAATCTCCCTTATTCCCTCTTTTTCTAAGAGGGAAACTGGAAAAGGAAGTGCTTCTCCCTTTGAAAAAGAGCCTGCCCCGTACTTGATACGGGGGAGATAAGAGAGGGATTTTATAAATTCTTTTCAATTTCCTCTACAACACCCTCAATATTTTCCATCACATCGGTATTAATAAATCTCAGTACTTTTAATCCTGTGATCGCCATATACTCGTCTCTGATTTTATCATACTCAATAGCGTCGGAAGTTAAATGCTGTCCCCCATCCACTTCTAATACCAGCTTCGCTTTAGGACAATAAAAATCGGTGATATATCCGCCGATAGGTTTTTGTCGATAGAATAACAAACCTTTTAGTTGCCTCATCCTGATTTTCGACCACAGCAATATTTCAGCATCAGTAGATTTATTCCTAAGTTGCCTAGAAGGTTGTTTTAACTTCGAATCATACTTTTCCAAGATTTCGCTTCCCTTCCCCGTCTCCCACTTTGAAAAAGGGGGATTAAGGGGGATTTATTCTACCTATTAAAACCTTCCATCACTTCTGCAATCACAAATATGCTCCCCGCCGCGCATATCAGGTCGTTAGGTCCCGCCTCCTCCAGAGCCAATGCCATCGCGTCCTTAACGCTCTCCGCCATCCGCGGCTTTACTCCGTGCTTTTCAAACTCCGCCGCCAGCGCCTCCGCCTTCACCGCCCGCGGGTGCTTCGACGCCACCAGGATAATGTCCTTCGTCATCTTGGCCGCCTCCGCTGCCATGCCCGCTATATCCTTATCCGCCCCAAACCCCAAAATCAGCTTCATCTTGTCGTACTTAAAATACTCGGTCAGCGCTATGCCCAGCTGCAGCATCGAGTACGCGTTATGCGCCCCGTCCACGACGACCCACGGCTTTTTCCTCAAGGCCTGTAAGCGCCCGGGCCAGTCCACCCGCCATATCCCCTCGCCGATGTTCTTGGATGATATCCTCGCCCCTCTTTCCTGGAGCAGTTCCGCCGCGGCGACGGCGTTAGTCGCGTTCTCCAGCTGATGTTCGCCGAGCAGTTTGATGCGTAACTTATATTCCCCCTTCAACCCCTTTACCTTAAAGCTCTGCTCCTCCTGACTGAATTCGCCCCGCTCCCACACCACGTCCTTCCCCACTTTAATCAGGCGGACGTCTTTCTCTTTACACACCCGCTCGATGACCTCCATCGCCTCCGGGAACTGCGGCGCACTCACTACGTCCGCCCCCGGCTTGATGATGCCGCACTTTTCGCCGGCTATCTTCGCCAGCGTATCCCCCAGCACGTCCATGTGGTCGTAGCTGATGGACGCAATCACGCAGACTTCCGGTTTGATAACGTTCGTGGCATCCAGCCTTCCGCCTAAGCCCACCTCCAGCACCTGCCAGACCGCCTTTACCTGCGAAAAGTGCAGGAACGCCATTGCTGTGAAAATCTCAAAGGTCGTCAATTGCCCTAGGTCGCCCAGCGCGTTCTCCGCCTCCACATGCGGCTGGATGATTTCCACCAGACTTGACCAGTCCTTCTCCGCGATGGGCTTGCCATTCACCCTAATCCGTTCTGTATATGAAAGAAGGTGTGGGGAGGTATAAAGTCCAACCTTATAACCGGTGTTTTGTAAAATGGACGCAATCATCGCCGCCGTGCTGCCCTTGCCCTTCGTCCCCGCCACATGCACCGACCGCGCGTAATCCTGCGGATTCCCCAGCCTCGCTAACAGCCGCTCGATGCGCTTGATGTCCCACACAATCCCCGACCGCGGCAGCCGCTCATAATCCGCGAACTTTAGGACGTAATCTAGAGCTTCTTTATAGTTCATCGCCATCTGCATTTCATCATAGCCTATCCTTATAACCAGGTAAAGCGTTTATATAATTATAGTAACTTTCTCAATTTATACGATTTACATGGTTTTAACATGTAGTACTAAAATACTTAAAAAATATTTTAACAATTCCTTAATTTCCCTCGTGAAACAATATTGACAAACACTATATGTAGTGGTAAATTTTAATGCGCTACACCACAATTTGTGGAGGTTCCTGGGTGAATTGTCCCTTCTGCGGCTATAACGATTCCAAAGTTATCGACTCGCGTGATGTTAACGACGGCATCCGCCGCCGGCGTCAGTGCCTGCGGTGCGATTCGCGTTTCACCACCTATGAGCGCATGGAACGTTCTAGCCTGCAGGTCATTAAGAAGGACGGACGCCGCGAGGAGTTCGACCGCCAGAAGCTCTTGACGGGTATCCGCAAAGCCTGTGATAAACGGCCTCTGGCCAGCGGCGCGGTAGAAAAACTTGTGGACGAAATTGAGGCTGAGCTTTACCAAAGCGGCCACGCCGAAGTGCCCAGCGCCCGGATTGGCGACCTTGTTATGTTAAAACTGAAAAAAACCGACCATATTGCCTATATTCGCTTCGCTAGTGTCTACCGCGAGTTTGAAGACATCACGACGCTTAAAGAAGAGGTGGATAACCTTGCCGACCGCACCCCTTTACCCCCCACCGACCAGCTTCCCCTCTTCCGGCAGGATGATACACGTGTAAAGATAAAGACCCCGCGGAGGCAGCGGCGATGAATACCAGTAATCATGCCGGCCGTCGGAACGCTTCGCCTATCAACCGCAGCCAGATTGCTAAAATTGTCTTTGATAACGCCGCCGCTATGGGCATCCGTGACCGCAGACTAGTGGAGAAGCTGACCGCGCAGGTAATCGAGAGATTGGAAAAAGCCCAATCGCAGGTCCTGCCCACCCTGCCTGGAATGGAAGAGATGGTGGACCGCCGTTCGCGCCAGTCATTCGCCAGAAGCATGCCCACCCCGGCCGAAATTGAGGCGATGGTCATGGAAGTGCTTAATGCGGAAAAACCCATCGCCGCGCCCGTTGCCCAAGCCGAACCAGAAGTCGAACCAGCACCAATAAATGAGGAGGTCATAGCCGCCATGGATACCGAAACCGAAGTCATCACCTCTAAAGACACCATTACCGCTAATGGCTTAACCGCCACGGCTTTGCAGGTGCTGGAAAAGCGCTATTTATTAAGAGACAACAAAGGCAATGTTATTGAAACACCGGAAGAAATGTTCCGGCGGGTGGCTAAGGCTATCGCTATGGCGGAGGTTATTTATAATCCCAAGGCCAACATTAAAAATACTGAAGATGATTTTTTCAAACTGATGTACGGGCTGGAATTCTTACCTAATTCTCCTACCCTCATGAATGCCGGTAAAAGATTGGGACAGCTCTCTGCTTGCTTCGTCCTCCCTGTGGACGACTCTATGGAATCTATTTTTGACGCTGTTAAGTATACCGCGCTGATTCATAAGAGCGGCGGCGGCACCGGATTTTCCTTTTCCCGCCTACGCCCCGAGAACGACGTGGTCGGCTCGACCGGCGGCGTCGCCAGCGGGCCCGTCTCCTTCATGCGCGCCTTTGATACCGTCACCGACGTCACCAAGCAGGGCGGCACGCGGCGGGGCGCTAATATGGGCATCCTTAATATCAACCACCCGGATATTATGAAATTTATCTGCGCAAAACAGGATATGACCGCCCTGACTAATTTTAACCTTTCCGTTGCGCTGACTACTGAATTCATGGAAGCCGTCAGGTCCGGCTCCGACTATGAACTCATCAATCCTCACACCCAGGAAGTTGTCGGCAAGCTCAACGCCAAAGATGTCTTCGACAAAATTGTGGACATGGCGTGGCGCACCGGCGACCCCGGCATCGTCTTTATTGACCGCATTAACGATTCTAATCCCACCCCACAGCTGGGCAAAATCGAGAGCACCAATCCCTGCGGCGAGCAGCCCCTCCTCCCCTACGAATCATGCAACCTGGCGTCCATTAACCTCTCCCGCATGATGAAGAAAAAGGGCAACAATTTTGATATTGATTACCCCAAGCTGGCTAAGACGATTAAGACAGCCGTTCGCTTTTTGGATAATGTGATTGACGTTAATAGATTCCCCCTCCCCCAGATAGAGGAAATGACCAAAAAGACGCGCAAAATCGGCCTGGGCATCATGGGCTTTGCCGATATGCTGGTCATGCTCGGCGTGCCCTATAACTCCCACGAGGCGTTAGAGGTCGCCGAAGACCTCATGAGCTTTATTGGTAAGAAATCCCTCGAAGCTTCGGTTGATTTAGCTAAAGAGCGGGGCGTTTTCCCGGCTTTCCAGGGCAGCATCTATGACGTCGCCGATGGACCGCAGGTGCGCAACGCCACCCGCACCACTATCGCCCCTACCGGCACCTTAAGCATGATTGCCGGCTGCTCCAGCGGCATCGAGCCCCTCTTTGCTTTAAGCTATACCAAGACCGTCCTCGACGGCACGCCCTTCGTCGAGGTAAACCCCTATTTTGAAGAGGCGGCGCAAAAGGGCGGCTTTTACTCCGAGGAATTGATGAAGAAACTCGCCGCAGGCGAGCACCTGAGCGATATCAAAGGTGTACCGGATAAAGTTAAACGTCTATTCGTCACCGCCCACGAAATCAGCCCGGAGTGGCACGTCAAGATGCAGGCGGCTTTCCAGCGCTCCACCGATAACGCTGTCTCCAAGACTATCAACTTCCCGCAGTCAGCCACCCGCGAGGATATCGCTTTCGCCTATATGCTCGCTTATGAGGAAGGGCTTAAAGGCATCACCATCTACCGCGACCGCTCCCGCGATACCCAGGTTTTAACCACCGGCAAGAAACAGGAAAAAGCGGTGGAAGAACCTACCACCCGTGAGCCGCGCAAACGTCCCACCGAAACTAAAGGCACCATCACCAAGGTTAGTACCGGCTGCGGCTCACTCTATGTTACTGTAGCTTATGACGATAAAGGTATTTTCGAAGTGTTTGCTACATTGGGTAAGTCCGGAGCTTGCGCATCGGCACAAGTAGAAGCCATCTGCCGCCTGATATCCACCGCCCTGCGCTCCGGAATAGACGTATCGGAAGTGGTTAAGCAGCTGCGCGGTATCCGCTGTTCCTCCATCGCCTGGGAAGGCGGCAAGTCTATTTTGTCCTGCGCCGACGCTATTGCCAGCGTGCTGGAAAAGCACGTTAAAACCGATGACGAAAAACCCAAGCTGGAGGACTACGGCCTCGCTAAGAACATGGCGGGGCAATGCCCGGAATGCTCTAACATGCTGGTCTTCTCCGAGGGCTGCTACCACTGCCCGGCTTGCGGCTATACGAAATGTTGATGTGAGGCGTTTGCCTCACAATTATTGAACTCATGCACCATTCTGAAAAAACCAAGCGGTGACATGAAATCATAGACGGAGGTATTTTTATGAGTGCTAAAACTAAAAATAAAGTTCGGGGGGTTTTCTCTAACTATTGAAATCCCTGCTTGGGTTTTATTCTGGATTCATTAGTTGAAACAAGCACACCAAAAAGAGGAAGGCTGTTATTAGCCTCCCTCCTCTTTTCCCCCAAACCATCCCGTTGTAAAACGGGATCCAGTTACTTTTTCCTTCCGTCATTCCAGCTTTACCCTGAACTTGTCGAATGGAGAGGCTGGAACCCATTTATCATTTCATAAAAACATTAGTTTCCTAAAATGGATACTGGCCTTCGCCAGCATGACAAATAATGAATGATACGCTTACCAATCCCCCATGACAAAACCCCCTTGCCCCTTTTCCACACAACTTGTATTATTATCTCGCCTCAGGGTAGTTTACCCTGAGCTTAGTCGAAGTGTTCGTTAACAATCGAATATCGGGTTTTTGGGGCTAAATAAACATAATTCGAAAAACGACTCTCCTCCCATTGCCCCATTATTGAAGCTGATTTACCATAAATCGAAACACGAATCCGCATTCGTTTTTAGCTTCGCCCCAAAGCTAAAAGAACGCCGTAAAAAAAATTTTCTAAAAACGAATAGTTTTGACGCCCCAACTCCCCAATGTTATTATCTTTGAGGAGATTATATGCAGAGAATACGCGTCAGATTCAGCCGCGGGGAGGAGATTAAGTATATCTCCCACCTCGACATCATCCGCTTATGGCAGCGGGCGCTTAACCGCGCCGGCATCGCCTTATCATATTCGGCGGGGTTTAATCCTCACCCCCGCATCTCTTTAGCGCTGGCTCTAGCGATGGGCGTCACCAGCGAGGTAGAGCTGATGGATATCGTGCTGGATAAGTTCGTCACGCCCCACGCCTTTACCGCCGCCGTCGGCCAGCAACTGCCCAAGGGCATCACCATCAGCGGCGTTTTCAACACCCCACTCACCATGCCGTCTTTACAGTCGCAGGTCCGCCAGGCGGAATACATCGTGACCATCGCCACCGATAATAATAAAGGCGAAATCGAGGCTGCGCTCAACGGCTTACTTGATAAAGAAACCCTCCCCTGGCAGCATCAGCGCGACACCGGACCCAAAAAGTACGACCTCCGCGCTCTGGTTGACGACCTCTGGCTCATTGACTGGCGGAAGGGCTATTGCACCGTCGGCATGAGGCTGCGCTGCGATGCCACTGGCGCGGGCCGTCCGGAGCAGGTCGCCGCCGCACTCGGCTTTGAAAAATACCCCGATGCCATACACCGCAGCAAACTCATCCTCCAGACGAACTAATAAAGGTGGATTTACAGGTGCGAACCGTTAAAATTCCCACTCCGGAACAAAAAGTTCTGGCATTCATTAAAGAAAATAAACTGGTCGCCCGCGGCGAAAAACTCGTCGTCGCGGTTTCGGGCGGTCCGGACTCCGTTTGCCTGATTTATGTTCTCGCCGCCCTGCGCCAAGAGCTGGGCATCGACCTGCATATCGCCCACCTGAATCATCAACTGCGCGGTAAAGACTCCGCTGCCGATGCCCGCTATGTCGCCGCACTTGCTAAAAAACTAAATATCCCCGCCACCATCGCCTCCAAGGATGTAAAAGCCTATCAAAAACAGCACCGCCTCTCGCTGGAAGAAGCCGCCCGCGAAGTGCGTTATGACTTTCTAGCCGGCGTCGCCGCTAAAGTGAGAGCGACCAAAGTCGCGGTAGGCCATACCTCCGACGACCATATTGAAACGGTACTGATGCACCTTATCCGCGGCAGCGGGACGAAAGGACTGGGCGGCCTTTCACCGCTAAATAAACTAAAATTACCCGGCGGCAGCCTCACTGTTATCCGACCCATTTTGAACTTAAGCCGCGAGGAAACGGTTGATTATTGCCGAGTCCATCAACTCAAGCCACGCCTGGATGCCACCAACCTCTCGACGGAGCCGCTGCGCAATAAAGTCCGTTTACGGCTGCTCCCTTTGCTCCGCCAGTATAATCCGCAAATCAACCAAAGTTTACTCCGTTTATCGCGTAACGCCGCCGCCGACTTCGACTTTATTGAAAAAGAGGCGCACCGTTTGGTGAACGATGTTTTGCAGGTTGGGGAAGGCTCGGTCATCATTAAGAAGAAAGGGTTTTTAGCCCTGCCCTCTGCCCTCCAACGCCAGATGCTGCGTTACGCTATAGCGTCGCTACTGGGCAATCTTAAAGACATCGAGTCCAGCCATATCGAGGTTATTATTGATGCGCTGGCGAAGCCCGCCGGCAAAGTCATCGGTTTACCTTTCGGACTCAATTTCACCATCGAATATGACCGGTATATTTTAGCAGTGGAGTCCGCCTCGCTTTGCCCCTTCCCTGCCATCGAAGTCGAGATTAAGTTAAAAATCCCCGGCAGGACATCATTGCCCGGTGGGATGATTAATGCCTCCATTGAAAAAAAACAGGCGGGGGGGAAATGGGGCGGGGAGAATAACGAGTTTTCCGCCTGCCTGGATTTTGATAAAGTCGGCGAAAAACTCACCGTGCGCTGCCGTAAACCCGGCGACCGCTTTCAACCGCTGGGCATGGCACAGCCCAAAAAGCTGAATATCTTTATGATTGACGCCAGAATCCCGCAATCATGGCGCCGCTCTATTCCGCTCGTTTGCGCCGGCGACCGCATTCTCTGGATAGTCGGCTACCGCATTGACGAACGCTATAAAGTCCGCCCGGAGACCAAGAATATCCTCCGCCTGGAATTTAAGACCACAGAGTTTTCGGCGGGGGCGGCGGAATACCTTTAGAGGGCGGCACGGGGGGCGGATTTCCCTGCCTGGGCGGCGGCGGTATCTGCTGACTAATCAGCGGCGGCAGAGTTGCCGGCTCGGGCATCTTTGACATCTTTTGTTCGGGCAGCGCGGTGAGTGGAGTCTCGTCGCCACGTGATTTTGACGGTGTTGGTTCCGTCACCGTGTCCGGTTCTTCTTCATCGTACTTCCGCCAGCGCAGCCAGAGCGATATGCCGATGATAATTAACCCCGCTAGTGCTATGATGATGCCCAGCTGATTGCCGGTGATGTTGCCATTGGTGGCTAAGATAGCGGCATAGGAAACGAGAGCGTGGAGGAACGCCGCCAGAAGATAATAAACCCAGCCTTTACCCTTCCCCAAACCATAACCGACGAGGGCCGAAATACCGATATGGCAGGCAATCATCCAGAAATAAATCCAGAATGGTAATAATGCCGTGATACCTCCGGTAGTTACATCGCTCCAACCCCAACCAGCCTTAAAAACCTGGTTATAACTATAGAATGCCTCAAAGATGCCGTATCCGGCGCCGGCTGCCGCGCCAATCATCATGGAAAACCTGATATCGGGCTTTTCGCTGCCCGTTCGCCAGAATAACATCGGTATCATCTTGGCACCTTCCTGCACCAGCCCTATCACCAGCACGATAGGTATGCTCCATACCAAAACCATATCGGCCAGAGTGCCCGTGTTAAAGGTATTACCCAGCCACTGCGTGTAATAATAATTCAGCGGAATAAATATGAAAGCTGTCGCCATTACCGTTAACAGGGCGCTGGCAATTGCCGTTACCCATAATAATGGTTCCCTGATAAATGGGGGACGATGACCAATCAGCCAGATAATGCCGAAGGCGAGGGCTAACCCGGCGCTGATAAGGATTAAGTTGCCCGCAACGCCGTAATAATCAAACCGGGGCTGCAAATACGCCGTTATTGTGTTCCAGAGCATTTATTCTCCATCCTTTATCGGAAGAAGACTTTCTTCGCCAATCCTAACATTTACTTTAGGCAACTTTATCCTGCCGGTAGCCTTTTTCATCAATGATGACGCGCGCTGTACCCCGCTGTTGCACTACCTCCCCCACCACCTCCGCCCCTTTTAGGGCTCTGGTCAATTTAGCAACATCCTCCGGCGCGCAAATAACCGCCATCCCGATGCCCATATTGTAAACGCGGTACATTTCCTCGATTTCTATGTTACCCTTGTTTTGCAGGAGTTTAAAAATCGGCGGTACTGCCCACTTTTTGCTTTCCAGCCGCGCGGCAAGTCCTTTGGGCAGGGGCCGCGGCAGGTTGCCCGCGATGCCGGCGCCCGTGATATGCGCCAGTCCTTTAATATCTTTTAATAATGGTTTGAGCTGTTTGTAATAGCAGACATGCGTTTTCATCAAAGCCGCGCCGACGGTGCCGCCCAATTCTTTGTAGCGTTTTTTTAAGTCTGCCGCCGTCTCCCCGAAGATTTTGCGGGCGAGAGTATACCCGTTGGTGTGCAGTCCATTGGAGGGCAAGGCAATTATCGCGTCCCCTGCTTTAATATCCTTCCCCATCATTATCTTATCTTTTTCCACCACCCCGATGATTATCCCCGCCAGGTCGAAGTCATCGCCATGATACACATCCCGCAGCTCCGCCGTCTCTCCGCCGATTAGCGCACAGCCGACCTCTTTACAGGCGGCCGCCAATCCTTTACCCATAGCTTCTATCCTGTCCGGCACGACTTTACCGATGCCGATATAGTCCAGGAAAAAGATGGGGGATGCGCCGCAGGTCAGGATGTCATTAACACAATGGTTGACGATATCAACGCCGATGGTATCCAGTTTACCCAGGGCAAGAGCAATCTTGTTTTTCGTGCCGAGACTGTCCACGCTGGAAACCAGCACCGGGTTCTTATATCCCTTCAGCTCGTAAAGCCCGCCGAAGAAACCGATGCCGCTCAATACCTCTGGTCCTAAAGTGGCGCGGGCATACCTGCCGATTTTGGCAATGACTTTTGACTTCAGGTTGATATCCACGCCGGCGGCGGCATAAGCCTGTTTCATGGCGGTACCTCCTGTACAGGAATAACTTACGCCTAAGAATACCAAATTCAAGGATGAATCTGCAAATGAAAATTCTTCAGCAGCCCATGCAACCAAGCAAAGTGTTTTGTTAAGAAAAACATTTCAAATAAAAACCATTCCGGCACATTCGCTTCGCTCAGTGTAAACTCCAGCCGGAATCCAGTTGACACCAGAGTTAACTGGATCCCGATTTACATCGGGATGGTCTGGGGGTATAGTAACAGTATGCCTGAGCGCTATTTTGGTCGCCAGATAGAGGTCGCCACCAGCGGTGAGGTTAAAGCGCCCGCTTCTTTCAACCTTGATGGGCGAGAATACATCATTATCGAAGTGATGGAGTCCTGGCCGGATTACGGCTTCGGGAGGAGCAGCGCGGGACGCAAACGCTGGTGGCAGCGGCACCACAGCAACTATTACCGCGTTAAAACCGCCGAAGGCGAAGTTTATGAAATTTACTACGACCGCGGCGTAAATAAGAAAAATCCAGAATTCAAAAAGTGGTACATCACCCAAAGGCTGTAGTTTTACACAGGGTCAAGCACTAGGCAGGAGGAGAAAAATGAAGACATGCATTTATTGTGACAAGATGGCTAAAAATAACTTGAATAATCTTATTCTAGAAAATACGCACGCAAAAGCGCTCTTTGAGGATTATTTTAGAGAAGGACATTGTACTGTTATTTTGAAGAAACATAAAAAATCTATATCTGAAATAGAATTAGACGAATATAACTCAATCTCTGAATTAATAATAAAAGTCTCTAGAGCTTTAGAAAAGAAATATAATTGTGAAAAAACATATCTTTTATCCATAGGTGACCAGGTTGAGCATATTCATTTTCATTTGATACCCAAACATAAAGATAAATGTTCGATGGGCGAATACTGCTTCGTGAAACTATTTGAAGCCGAGGGTAAAAGAAACACTCCGGCTGCCGAATTACAGATATTAGCAGATGAAATTAAAAGTATTATTAAAAATCCGTAGATTCACAAGTAAGAATAATTTCTATATTTCAAATTGACCCAATACTAGGCATTGCATCAATTGCCTGTTTTATCATAGAATAAAAGACGTTGGGGTTCAACCTAAGTTCACCCTAAAGGGCGACGTGGCCAAGTGGTTAAGGCGGGGGTCTGCAAAACCCCTATTCGGCGGTCCGAATCCGCCCGTCGCCTCCAATTTTTTACTAAAACAAAAAGGGCTGCCAATAAAGGCAGCCCATTCTTTTATCTTTCTAACTATTCCTTAATGTTTGCTGTGTTTCGAAAGCTGATTTTCTTCCGGAGTGAACAGCACCGGCTCCAGCTCGTCCTCATAAACGACTATCTCTCTCTTATCCTTGCCGACCTTCACATGATAGATATAAAACACCTGGCCGCTGTGCATGCTGATGTAATAATAATCGGCAATTTCGCCTATTGTGCCGGCATAAGCGTTAACGTCGAATTCGCGCCTGGTTATGCCCTGCTCATCGACGGGTTTAATAACTACCTGCTGCCCTTTATTGAATCTGGGCTGAGTTTCATTTTGTCGCATCGTCATTTGGGGATAATAATACGAAAATCCAAATTTGTCAATAGCGAAGATAAATATTTCTTTAAAAAAATAGGTATTTTCTTCTCCAGCTTGACATACTTAAAGCATAACTCTACAATAGTGCTATCATTGTGAGCTTTACATTAATCCTGGTCAGGAGGTGCACATAAGCGAACCATTCAAAGCAAATCGCCGAGTTAAAATTTTAGTTATTTTGGAGGTGCTACTTGGACTTGAAAATGGAATTTAAATTTATTACCAAGCCTAATTTACTCCTGCTAATCGTCAGCGGCGTACTCTTTATTACCATATTCTTACCCTGGTGGTCAGTTGACTACGGCGTTGTCTGGGGTACAAACCTTGGAAGCTATTCGGTAAACGGCTTTCACAGCGGCGGCGTGTTAACCTTCCTCATGAGCCTGGTTGGTATCGCTGCTGCCTTTCTTGAGTCCCAAAAAACCAGAGCGCTAATTGCTATGGGCGCCGGAATACTGGCATTTTTAGGGGCAATACTTGCCCTGGCAACCTATGGCGGATCAATAGGCTTCGGGCTTATCATCGCCCTTATCGCTTCGGTCGGTCTCGGCCTTGTCGGCTACATGGAATACCGCAAGTTGAAGGGACTCAGCACACCCAGTGTATTTAACAAATCCACTCCACCGGCACAGACTCCACCGGCCCAAACTCCCCCACCGGCCGGTCCCTCCGCATCAACTCCTCCACCACCCCCGCCACCTCCACCTAAAAAATAGATAAAGCGGAATGTTAAGATATTGAGCACGGCAGCCGGCATCAAAGCTTCGCTGCCGTGTTTAGTCCAAGTCTCTAGAATAGTCCCGTTATTAAAATAGCAAGGAGGAGTTAATCATGAAACGCGTTGAGCCGATATTGGTCTTTTTTCTATCCATAATC